>JAEEGG010022351.1_pt1 | contig 12459 bp, 18 predicted proteins | sample 9134161 | NCBI WGS metagenome assembly JAEEGG01 (sample SAMN16246543, study PRJNA631951) | gut metagenome | biome: gut microbiome; feature: rumen; material: CR-attached | host: Bos | place: Iran: Karaj | collected 2018-10
TAAAAATAAAATCATTAATGAATATATGAAAATGTTTTTTATAAGAACAAATACAATGTTTGAATATGATGGTTTACCTGAAACAATACCAAAGGAAGATTATCAGTTAATAAAACAAAGATTCGGTAGTGCAACAATAGGAAAAGCAAACGATGACAAGGTATATGCTTTTTATGGTGGTTTGGGTGGTGAATGGAATGAATATTATCATCCGACATTATCAATCGTTACAAATCCATATTTAAAATTTGATAAGAATTATATAATTGATGTTGATTGTGTTGTTATCAAAAATGATATTTTCTATAATGGTTTATATAATATCAATTTGAAATATGCTGAATTATTAACCGAATGTGATATATCAATTAGAAAATGTTTATTAAATATTCGTGTTGATAATGTGCTTGAATCAAAAGACAATTCACAGGATGAAAGCATAAAAAAATTCTTTGAAAATGTTGAGAATGGTGATTTTGGTTATATTACATCTAAAAAGTTAATGGATACCTCATTAATGAATATTCATAATACAGCATCTAAAACATCAAATCCATTAAAAGATTTAATTGAAATGCGAAATTATATTGAATCTTGTTGGTGGATGGAATTCGGTTTAAATGCTAATTATAATATGAAAAGAGAATCATTGACCGATGCTGAAACAAATGCCGATGATATGACAATGCTCCCATTAATAGACCAAATGTTATATGAAGAACAAAAGGGATGGGATAAGGTCAATAAGATGTTTGGATTAAATGTCAAGGTTCGTTTATCAGCTGTATGGAATAAGATGCGAAAAGATGTCTTAAATGATGATAAACAAGATGAACCAAATAACAATGAAAATGACAAGGGTGGTGATAATGATGAAACGAATGAAGATGAATCAAATAAATGATTATCTTGAAAGTGGAATCGGTATCATAAAAACGATTCAAACAAATTATTCATCTTATTTCACTTGGTTAACATCAAATGATGCTGATGTGTTAGATATGGAATATTATTTAAATCATTCAGGTGATAACTACATATCACCAATTACATTTAAATTATATAAGAATGATGAAACAACATATTTAACAAAATTAGCATCTATCATTAAATTAAAATTTGGTGATAAATGGAATAAGCTATATAATGCGTTTTTTGTGGATGAATATAATCCAATAGAGAATTATTCAATGGTTGAAGATGAAAATGTAAACACTGATATTGAAAACAAATCAAATGGTTCAAATAATGTGTTTGCTTTCAATACTGAATCCGTTGATGGTGTTCCTGATGGAACAAATGCGATTACATCAACAACAAAGGGTGATTTTACTAAAAACCATAGACAATTAAAAAGGTCGGGGAATATTGGAACAACCACAACGCAAACAATGCTCCAATCGGAGCTTGATTTAAGACAATGGGATTTTTACAATATGATAATGGATGATATAGATTCAATAATGTGTTTGGATGTGAGAGATGTATGAAAAATGATTTAATATCAGATAGCATCTCAATTCTTACAGGTTCATTTGCTATTGCAAATATAGAACATATATTATCAATTGTCATATTAGTATTATCAATATTAAATATTTTATTTAATGCCTTAATCAAAATAATAAAGCATATTAAAAATAAACAATATGATTTATTAGATGATGATTTAAACCAAGCAAAAGAAGATTTACAAAATATACAAGAAAAGGAAAAGGAGAAATAATTATTATGGATGTAAAACAAATTTATGATTTTACAAATTATGCAGTAGAACAAGCCACAGGACAAACTGCATTATTAAAAGAAGATTTATCAAATGTGGTTGAAATTGGTGATGCTGTTATGAATGCAAATGCACTTGACAAATACGTTGATGCACTTGTAAATCATATCGGTAAAATGATTTTTGTAACTAGGGTTTACAATGGTGTATTTGCTAAATTACAAATGGATTCGTGGGAATTTGGTTCAGTTCTTGAAAAGGTAACAGCTGAAATGCCAAAAGCCGAAGAAAATGAATCTTGGGAATTAACTGATGGTGTTGTATATGAAGAAAATCAGTTCTACAAACCAATTGTATCAGCTAAATTCTACAATAAGATGACTACTTTTGAGATTCCTCTTTCAATCACTGAAAAGCAAGTTAAACAATCATTCTCAAATTCTACACAATTAAATTCATTTATCTCAATGATTTTCAATTCATTAGAAAATGCGATGACATTGAGAATTGAAGAATTATCAAGAAGAGCAATCAACAATTTAATTGCTGAAACAATGTTTGATGCATATGGTTCAGGTTCTCAAACAGCAAGTTCAGGAACAAGAGCCGTTAACTTATTATATTTATATAATCAAACAATTACAACACCTATCACAGCAAGTAAAGCATTATATGATGAAAATTTCTTAAAATTTGCATCATACACAATGTCATTATACATTGATAGATTAAAATCAATGTCAACATTATTCAATGTTGGTGGTAAAACAAGATTTACACCAAAGGAAGATTTACATTTTGTTGTATTATCTAACTTTGCAAAAGCAAGTGATATGTATTTACAAAGTGATACATTCCATAAGGAGCTTGTTGCTTTACCACAATATGAAAGTGTTCCATATTTCCAAGGAACAGGAACAACATACGATTTTGCTGATACATCAAAGATTTATGTTAAAACAGCATCAGGAAATGACATCACAATCAATGGTGTTGTTGGTGTAATGTTTGATAGAGATGCATGTGCTGTAAATAATTTCAATCGTAGAACAACATCAAAGTGGAATGCAAAAGCTGAATTTACAAATTATTGGAATAAATGCGATGCAAGATATTTCAATGATTTAAATGAAAATTGCGTTGTGTTCTTCATTGCATAATAAGGGGGATAAAAATATGACAGGTGGATACATTTTATTAGATTTTATTAAATATACTTTAGAAAATGATGTAACATCATTGGATGATTTAGATGAAATATATGAAATTTCAAAAGATGAATTTGATACAATTATGAAAAAATGCAAATTATCATTTAATACTGCAAAACCATTAATTATTAAAACAAGTTCATTATATGATAATAATACACAAAGAAATATTAATGCATTAAATATATATTATGATGATGATATTTGTATAATTCCATATATTGATATTACTGATTCATCAACAAATATTGCAGATGTGTATATACATATTATGAAACATAATAATAAATATTATGTTTTTGCATCAAGTTCATTATTTAATTAAATAATTAAAATAAGGTGGATGGATTCCTTATCCATCCACCTTTTTAAAATATAAAGAAAAGGGGATAAAAAGAAATGAGTAAAATTCATACAACATTACATAAAAAGGGTGATTCAACAGTTGAAATTTATCCAAATGTTGAATCTGAAAATATACCTAATAATGCAATAACAACAGATAAGATTACAGATGCATCAGTTACAACTGCAAAAATCAATGATGGTGCAGTTACAACTGCAAAAATTGCATCAAATAGTGTTACAAGTGGAAAACTGGCATCTAATGCAGTAACAACTGCAAAAATCAATGATGGTGCAGTTACTACATCCAAAATTGAAAATTTATCAATTAATGAAAATAAAATTCAAGATAATTCAATTTCAACTGTAAAATTAAAAAATGGTGCAGTAACTTATGATAAATTAGCATCTGATGTAAAATTATTATTTGATAAAATTAATAGAACATTTAATTTATTTGTTGGTGTTGGAGGTTCACCAATGTATTTTGGTAACACAACATTGTCATCATTATGGAATAATTATTCGGATGAAGATATAAACGATGCTTTGGATTTTGATAAATTACAGGGTGAATATTCAAACACTAATTTGGATATTATCGCAATAATCATTGATGGTTTATATAATCCAAATAATATTAGGGGTGATTATGAATATGCAACTTATGGTAATGTTGACATTACAATTAGAAAAACATCTTCAACAAATTACCAAATATATTATAATGAAAATAATACTCGTGAGTTTGAAATGGAATTTGATTTAAGCACACATACAATTACATCATATTCAAATAATAAGATAATTAATTTAACATTGAAAAAAGCAATTAATTTTGATGTTTTATAAGGGGTGATATTATGACACTTACTTTATATGTAAATCGTTCAGATAATATAACAATTAATAAAGATATTGCATATGTTGGTGATTTAAGTGGTGATTTAAGACAAGCAACATCAATATTAAATCCATCAATTTTAATTGAAATGGATAATGGTGTCATTGATTATAATATTGACTTACAAGCTGAAAACGATGATGTTGCATATACTGATGATTCAACTGAATATGATATATCAATAAATATTAATTACAGCATCTTTGATTGTAATTATTGCTATATTCACGAATTTGAAAGATATTATTTTATTGATAATATTGTTATTCAAAATAATAAATTATTTATGCTTGTTTTATCCGTTGATGCTGATGAATCACATAAAGACCAATTTATGAATCTTGATGCATTTGTATCAAGAAATGAATTTGATTTTAATCCTTATGTTAAGGATGATTTAATCACATATTATTATGATAAGGATATTGATGAATATGTATTACCAAAGGGTGATTATGTAAATACAACATTTAGAACCGATTTGGATATTGTATCAGGTAATATCTTTTTATCAGTTATTAACAAATATGTTGGTATTAATACGGATGTTGTAACATCTCCAATTGATTCATTACCAATTATTAAAAATTCGTGTGTGTGTGCTGATGCATCATATACAACATATACAACATTTTTAGCATCGTTGGTGACATTATCCAAAGCATTACAGCAAGATGATACATATAATGATTTTATATTATCTTGCGTTGCTTTTCCATTTACAATTGAAGATAGTGAAGATGATGAAGTTTTATATTTAGGAAATAGACCTTGTATTTATAATAAAGGTGTTACATCAGGTTTTGAACCTGTGCTTGTAAATAAACCAATTAACCCATTACCAAAATATATGATAATTGCTGATTTTACATTAACATCGGAATCATTCCTTGATTATGAACCATACACACAATATGAATTATATTTACCATATTTGTCTTGGATTCCTGTATCAGCTGATGACATCTTAAATAATAGAATCATTGTTTATTATGTTGTTGATTATCCATCAGGAACATCCCAAGTATGTGTTTATGATGTAACAAATTCAAAATTGATATATTCAGGTTCAACACAATTGGGTGTTAAAATTGGTTTAACATCAACATCACAAAAAGAATTAAATGATATTCATTCATCAAATAATATTTCATTAGGTGTGGGATTGTTAACATCAGCTTTATCAATTGTTGGTGGTATTGCAACAATGAACCCCCTTGCTGTTGGTGGTGGATTAATATCAGGTGGTGCAACAATTTCAAAATACGCACATAATGAAAATACTAATTATTTACACGCAAATGGTAGTGTTTCAAGTGGTTTAAGTGGTTTATATATGTGTCAAGATGTTAAGATTAAAAAGACAAGATTAAAACCAAAAAATTATAATGGTGATTTTGCAAAGCTATTTGGTAGACCTTTAAATGAATATAGAAATTTATCAACATTAAAAGGTTATACACAAATCTCTGATATTCATCTTGATGATATTAAAGCAACAAAGAGTGAAATTGAGATGATTGCATCATCATTAAAAAATGGTGTAATTATAAAATAACACAAATAAAAAGGGATGACATTGTCATCCTTTTTTATTTTGATTCTTCACACCAATGGATGTAATTTTCAATCATATTACCGACCTCGTTGTCTTGGTAAAACACCCTTTCATTTTTGAAAAACCATACAATATTTTTCTCCATATCAGATAATGCATAAATGATTTTTCTTTTATGGTTTGGTTCTATTGAATAATCTTGCGAATATATAATTGAATATCCATCATCTTTAATTGGTGTTGTTTTTCGGTGTATATATGTAAATGGTTTATTTTGTGAATCTATATCAATTATTTCACATTGATATATTTCATTTTCAAATTTAATAAAATACATATAAACAATATCTTTTGGTTTATATTTATATGGTAAATGTGGATAAATATCTAATTCCCAATCACCTGATGTTATCATCTTTAATCGTGGATTGTTGAAAGCAAAATATTTATCCGATTTTACCTTAATCGGCTTTTTATTATCATCTTGCAATGTTCCTGTATATTCAACAGCTACCTTTAATTCACTATCACCATAACGATAAACATCAATGGTGTTTTTCTTTTGATTCTTACAATTTATTAATCCCATTTCGGTAAAATAAGGATTTACCTTATTAATACTATTACCACATAAGAAATTATAAACACCATCCCTATCCCTTATAATTGTGGATAGGATGGATGTGTATAATGTAAATTCATTGATTAAATAACCAATAGATGCAATAAATTCATCCAATAAGGTTTTATTGATTCTTGGATATGAATTTGATTTATAATGTTCGGCTGATGATAATGCAAATGCATAACAAAATGGTGCATCATCAACATCAATTTCCTTACCATCTTCCATTTTTGTTAAGAACCATTGCATATTGATAAATTTTACATTATTCCATTTTCCTTTTGTTGCCTTATCAATCATATTGGATTTTATAGGATTATCAATTATATCATTCCACATTGATGCTCCTCTACCCTTTCTAAAATCTTCTTCCATTCTTCTGATAATAGCTCCTTGCGAACCATCATCCAAATAACCATTAATTTCAATTCCATCTTGATGATAACCAAATAAGATTAAATCTTTTACACTGAATGTTTTACCATTTGAACGCTTACCATAAATGACATTGTAATCAGCTTGTTCTTTTAATATATTTCTTAATGAATAATATCTTTGTTTCATTTTAATTGTTGAACCCCCATTAAATATTTTAAATAATTCTTTGATAATGATAATGTATATTCACTTGGTTCAAGATGACATCCTGATAATTCGTGATATGAAGATGTATTTCCTAAATAATCGGTGACATAACCATTCATTTCATAATCAATGTATGTGTGGATGTTTTTACCCGTTTCATTCTTTGGTATATATAAATTATTATCAAATAAATCAAATGGATTTATACCCCTTTTTTGTGATTCTTGGATAATATATTTAATTGCTTTCTTTGATACCCCCGAACAAGTTAAATGATATTCATCATTGTCATCTAAATACATATATCTTTTTGCTCCTAGTGTTTTAAATTTTTTATAATGTCCGTCAAAATCCCAAACACCTAATAATTTTGATTCACCTTTAATTGTCTTTGGTTCACACATCTCAAAATCTAATTTATGGAATTCCATTGCTTTTATCATTTTAGATTTAACCCATTCATTATATTTATTAATCCAAGGTAAATGCTCTTTTCCATTTCTTATTTTGATGGAATCCGTATCAGCATAGATGTAATCTTTTCCGACAGCTTGAATGCCTAAAAATAAATTTCTTCTTGCGTATGATGTAACCCAAATCCCCCAAGCATAATATAAGAATCTTGATTTTGATTTATTATATTTGTCAAATATTTCTTTTATATCAGGTTCCTTGATTACCCATTCACCATTAATATATTGTCTATCTTGTTGAATGATGGATGTTACACACATCCCGTATGCTGAATTTAATTGACCTTTTGCATTCATATAACGAACAATGTCATCAATATCAGATGAACCCTTTAATGTTGTTTTAAGTTCATATAATTTTAAGATTGCTTTTACAAATGATGTTGGTAAATATCCTTTTAGCATTATTCTAAAATTATATATTACATAATCATCCCATTCATAAAAATCCTTTAAAATTTTGTAATCTATTTCATTTATAGATGTTACAAGTTCATCAGCTGAAACGATTCTTCCATTATCTTCAATTTGATTTTTCATCAAATAGCATTTTGATGCACTTAATGGATGGTCTTGATATAATTTAGGTCTAATATTATATAATTTAATATCAAACATACAACAATGGGTTTTTAAATATGATTCAAATTCATCCACTGATTTTAATTTAATTAATTGTGGTTTAGACATCGGATATTTTTCACATATCATTACACTTGGATATGATGATGTAAAATCATACGATGTTACATCATCAATTGTTATACCTGAATATAATGCATTACAATGAGTGAATCCACCTGTATAAACTCTTTTCATTTGCTTATATGAATCTAATGTTGGTATTGTTAAGGCTAACATTAAATTATGATATTTTTTATATGCTGATGCTGTGCCATAAGATTTATGTGATGTATTTCCACCATATAAACATTCACATCTCACATATTTTCTTACAAAGCCCGTGTTGGTTAATGGTAATTTATGCAAATCACCATATTGCATTAATAACTCATCTATATATGCCATAACAATTAAACCATCATTTAAAATATAATGATATTCATCTTTGGTTAATGGTGTCTTATTATGTCTTATTAATGAATAATCTAAATCACCGACAAGCTTTTCAATTTTGTGGTGTGTTAGATTCTTTGCGACCATTTGCAATGAATAACCTGATAGAATATAACTACATCTAAATTCAAATCCATCACATACAGCATAAACGGGTTTTCTATCATCAACAGCAAATACATTATCCCATTTAAATAAATGTTGAATAAATGAAAATTCAAATGCTAAATTATGAACCCATATAATGATTCTTTTATTGGAATCTAATGAATAAAAATCTTTTACCCTTTTTAAGATTAACAAAAATTCATCCCAAGTTCTTCCAATTATACATTTACCATTTACACCAAACACCCAAGCATACATAATTGCTTGTTTTTCTCCCATAGTATTGTAAAAAGAAGATGTTTCAATATCAAAAGAAATGGGAATATTAAGATATTCCAATTTCTTATTATTTTTGATGAATTTAAAATCTTTATTTAATAATTCATCAATTTGACAAGGATTAAAAATCCTTTTTGATTCTAAAAGCATTTTCTTCCTTTAATTCATTTTGCATTAATTCATCTTCTTCAACTTGTCTTTGATTTATTACCTGATGCATCTTGTTTAATGTTCGTGTAATCTTTGATGATGTTCCCCTTGCTGTTCTACCTTTTACAACAAATTCATCATAGAACATTTCAACAAGTCCATTTGTGTCACCTTGTAAATTATATAATTCAGGATGGGTATCAACCCATTTATTGTATGTGTTCCAAAATTCATTGGCTTGTTGTTTAGATTCAAATTCACCAAATTTATCTTTAAATTCTGATTGATATTCCTTAAATCCCTTGATTGTAGATGTTTCAGCTTGTAAGAATGATTTAACCTGTTTCATTACTCTTTCAACATCATTTCTTGTCTTTGCTCCCCTTAATGAAAAAGGTTTAATCGTATTTGTTGAATAATCATAATGTTGTCTTAAAGCTGGTGAAGAGGGAGCATTTTTTTGCAATCTTCTTAAACGCTTGTTTGCACTAGATATTAAACGATTAACAACATTCTTCAATGATTTTTTATTAAAATTATAAACATCCATTTTTAAAATATCTTTTGTTGATAAACCCTTAACGGATTTAATTCCTTTTGATATTTTATTAATCTTAATTTTTGCCACTAAAATCACCCCTTATTTTGATTTTATAATAAAGGGTGGAAGAATTCCACCCAATATTTACAAAAATTATTTTATAGGTTCATCTTCACCATCTAGTGAGAAATCTACATCATCAGCATCAACATAATTGCTTTCACCATTGCCCTTATATACTGATTCTTTATAACCTGTGATTTCTTGGATGTAGATGTATGGGAAAATTGTCTTACCTTTATATTCATAAGGTTTAAAATCCTTTGGGATTCTGATGTTCTTTGAACCATCTTCCATTGTCTTGTTTTCAGCTGTAACCACTTGGTTTTTATGTTTCCAAATATTTGTATTTACAGCATCCCCAAATCTAATTGGAGCAAATGCATCTTTACCATCCTTTTTAATGATTGTTAGCATCTTCCAAAATTTTGTTCCATCCTTTTTTTCTTGTTCCTTGAAAATTACCTTAAATTGTTTAACATTATTTTTCATATTTTTCTATCTCCTTTTAATTAAAATCTTTTTCTATTTTTACAAATGTTAATATATTTCTTTACCAAGTTATAAGCATATTGATATAACTCTTTTTCTTTTGCATCTTCTGATGTTGCAATCTTGACTAAAACATCCGTTTCATCTTCAAATAAAACATCTTTCAATGTAACCTTTGGTATTTTATCAGGTTTAACCTTATGCATTTTTATTCACCCCCCTTATCTTGTAATATAATCATCATTTTTAGCACATTCAGATACTAATCTATTGAATATTCTTTCATAATATTTAGTATCATCAACATATTTATCTACTAAAATAAACAATTCTTTCACTAATATATTATATTTTTTCTTTTCAAATGATATTCTTCTATTCAATGAATCAAATCTATCTTTAATTCGTTGTTTAACATTAATTGTTCTCTCATCATCTGATGCATTTAATTCTAATAACATATAATCAAGTTCATCCATTCCCTTGATTTCATCAATGTTAATTCTAAATTCTCTATCCATTTTATTCACCTTTAATTAATTCAATATTAAATTCGGATATACCTGTATGTAATTTAAATCTATATTTTTCTCCTAATGTATAGATTCTTATATAATCTTTAAGTTCTTTTGTAATATCCATCATTATATTAAGTTCCGTTTTATTTGTAAATGATATTATATCAACAACCTTATCACTAATATGATAATATTTATTTTCATATTTAAAATAAATTTTAAATGAATAATATCCGTTTTTACCCCAAAACCCATTATATAATGACCCCTTTTTAAAATATAATTCTTTTACTAATATTGTTGATATTTTGTTATATTCTTCCGATTGCTCTAATTGTCTTAATTGTTCCTTTAATAATTCCATATTATTCTCCTTTTTCTAAACCCCAATTATCAACAATCTCATTAATTCTTGAATAAAAATTAATTACCCTATATATAAATGCTTTTTCTTTAATTGATAAATCACTTTCCTTTGTAGCTGTTATCTCAGGTAACTCAATTTTAAATATTCTATATGTAGATGATTTATAATTGCTATATTTAATTTTTAATATCATAGTTCTTCATTCTCCTTGATTAATTTTTCCCATTCTTCATACATATTAATCAAATTATCTTTTATTGTTTCACTTGGATTATATGTCTTATGTAAAACAACTTCATCAAAACTAATTTTCTTCGTATTTCTTTTTACAATTTCTATATCACCATTAGGATATAAAGTTAAAATATAATAACTTTTCATATGTTTAAATCCTTTCTTATTGATTCAATGTCATTCAATATTGCTTGGATGTCATTTAATACCATCATTTTTGAATTAATCCCATCTATTTTTAATAAGGATTGAAATCTTTCAAGTGTGTGAATGACATCCTTTAAGATGTCAATCACATACATTTTTATGCATATAGCTGATTCATTATCGCACATTATTCTAATATAGTTTAATAATGATAATATCATTGTTCTATTAATCATCTTCATACATCCCCTTTGCAATGTAAATGACAAGTGTTGAATCTTCAACTGATACACCACGAACATCATATCCACGATATTTGTTATTTTCGTATTTTTCAAAAGAATCAGTTTCAAAGATTGTTTCATATTTTGTTGTAACATATTTAACATAAGAATCTTGTAATATGATTTTAACGCTTGTATAAAAATAAACCTTATCTAATAAATAACCTAGTTTCATTGTCATTTCTCCTTTACTTATTCCATATAATCTTAATTGGTTTATTACCACAATAGAAAACGATTGCTTTTGTTGTCTTAAATGGTGGTGTTTGATTTAACAACTTAAAATGCATTAAGCTAACCACCTTTTCAATTGTTGATTCAAATAAACCATATTTTGAATCATACAAATAAGAATATTTAATATTTAACATCTTCTTCATCTCCTTTGCTGTTCTCGGTTTCTTAACCTAATATAATAATACACCCGTTTCAAAACGATTTCAACATAATTTTAAAATATTTTCAAAAATGTTTCAAAATTGTTTCAAATTAACAATATAAATGAAAAGATGTGACACGAATGTCACACCCTTTCAGATTCTATTAAAACCAAGTGAAGAAGATTAGAGGGATGTTATCCCTGTATCTATTTTACAATATGACATTAATGATGTCAAATATATTTTGTTCTTATTAATGTGACATCTTGTTTGCATAACCTTGACACCTAGTATTGAAAACTAGATAACTGACATAGCATTAGCACATACCAATTGCGTGTGCCAATCAAAAGTTAATTTAGGTCGTTTGCAAGGGGGTGGGTGGGGGAATGTAT
>JAEEGG010022353.1_pt1 | contig 12458 bp, 5 predicted proteins | sample 9134161 | NCBI WGS metagenome assembly JAEEGG01 (sample SAMN16246543, study PRJNA631951) | gut metagenome | biome: gut microbiome; feature: rumen; material: CR-attached | host: Bos | place: Iran: Karaj | collected 2018-10
CGCCTGGTGTTCCCGTTCCTGAACCGGACGCTGTTCCTCTGGCTGCTGGGACCGGAGTTCCTGGGCCTGAACGGGCTGTTCGCGTCGGTGCTGGGCGTGATGTCGCTGGCGGAGCTGGGGTTCGGGACGGCGGTCATCTGTTCGATGTACAAGCCGGTGGCCGACGGCGACCGGGCGCTGCTCCGCGCGTACCTGAACTTCTACCGCACGCTCTACCGGTGGGTCGGGGTGGCGGTGTTCGCCTTCGGCCTGTGCCTCGCGCCCTTCCTGCGGCGGCTGATCCACGGGGACGTGCCGCCGGGCATCGACCTGTACGTCCTGTATTTCGCCCACCTGTTCAACACGGCCGCCAGCTACTTCTTCTTCGCCTACCGCGGGTCGGTCCTGTCGGCGCACGCCCGCCGGGACGTCATCTCGAACATTTCCTCCTTCGTGGAGGTCCTCAAGTACGTCAGCGTGTTCCTCGTGCTGTTCCTGACGCGCAACTACTACGGCTACGTGGCGGTGACGGTGGCCTACACGCTGCTCTACAACTTCCTGCTGCTGCATGAGTCGCGCCGGTTGTTCCCCGACCTCTTCCCCGAAGGGCGGCTCGATGCGCAGCGGAGGCGGAACGTGCTGTCCGACGCGAAGTCGATCTTCATGCACAAGGTGGGCGGCACGATCACGAACTCGTCGGACAACCTGGTGATTTCGGGCGCGCTGGGGCTGGTGGCGGTGGCGGCCTACGGCAACTACTATTACGTGGTGGCGTCGGTGGCGGCGCTGCTCGGGACGCTCTCCACCTCCCTGCTGGGCGGGTTCGGCAACAAAATCCACACCGAGTCGCGCGAGGCGAATTTCCGCCTGTTCCTGAAGACGAACCGCCTGATGATGCTCGCGACGCTGTGGTGCGCGGCGGTGATGGCCGCCGTCTACCAGCCGTTCATCGAGGTGTGGACGCGCGACGACCCGACGATGATGCGGCATTTCCTGACGCCGCTGCTGATGGTGGTGTACTTTTTCGTGAACCTGTCGCGCCAGATGGTCCTGACCTTCAAGACCGCCGCGGGGCTGTGGAAGGGGGACCGCTGGAAGCCCATCGTGGCGGGCGTGGCCAACCTCGCGATCAGCCTCGGCCTCGTGGCGTGGTTGCCGGAGGGGTGGAAGCTCGACGGCGTGATTTGCGGGACCATCGCCTCCATCCTGTTCATCCAGGTCCCCTGGGAGACGCACGTGCTGTTCACGGGGTTCTTCACGCCGGCCCAGAAATACCGCTACTGGCTGGAACAGTTCAGTTTCACGGGCCTCGCCGTGTGGCTGTGCGTCGGGGCCTGGCTCGCCGGGTTCGCGGTCATGGCCGACGGCCCCACGGGGTTCGTGCTCAAGGGCATCTCGGCCGCGGGGGCCGCGACGGCCACGCTGCTGCTCCTGTTCCGGAAGGATTGCCTGGAGCTGTTGGACACGCTGCGGCGGAAGTGAGGCCGCGGCCCGCGGATGCGGACGGTTTGCGTCCCCGGGGGGAAGGGCCGGACGGAAAAATCAGCGGTTCGGCGCCCCGGCGAGGATGCCGCGGAGGAGGTTCCCCTGCCGCTCGAGATAGGCATCCCGGGTGAAGAGCCGTGCCCGTCCGTCGCAATGGCGGCGGCAACGGTCGCGGAACGCCGTGTCGGTGGCGAGGCGCGCGAGGATGTCCGCCGCCCCGTCGACGGTCCGGTAGGCGAGCTCCGGGGTGCCGACGATTTCGTTCGAGCCGCCTTCCCCCGGAACGACGGGCAGAAGGCCGGCGACAAGGTATTCGCTGACGGCGATGCCGAATTCTTCGTCGCGGCGGGCATGGATGGCAAAGGTCGAGGAAAGCAGGAGCTCTTCCTTGGCGTTGCCAAACACGCCGTCGCGGATTTCCAGCCAGGGATTGGACGATGCCGCGCGCTCCAGGAAAGCCGCTTCGCGGGAACCCGGTGCGATGGGGCCGGCGACGACGAGGCGGAGGTCGGCATGGGAGATGCGGCGGGCCCGGTCCACGATTTCGATGACGTCGGGGATGCGCTTGGACGGGGAGATGCGGCCCAGGCAGAGGCATCGGAGCGGCTGGCGGGGGACGTCCGCGCGGTGCGGGAAAAACAGGGTGGGGGGATAGAAAACGGAAGCTTCGAAGGGGCCGTAGAAGCGCAAAAGGATGTCGCGGACGTAGCAGGAATTCGGGTAGACGTGTTCCCTTGGGTCGAGGACCAGGGCACGCTTGGAACGGCTCCCCGATAGGGGGCGCCCGACGGATTCGACGAATTTCCGGCGCAGGCCCTTCCAGAAGGGGGAGGGGGCACCGCCGCCGTCGCCGGCGGCCACTTGGGGCAGGCGGGGGTCGATGCCCGCGAGCAGGTTGACGAAGTGGTGCGCGGGCCTTCCGAAGTCGGTGAGGTTGGCGGCCGAAATGCAGACATCGGCTTTCCGCGCCAGGCGTTTCAGGCGGAAATTCCTGAGGAGGGAATGCCAATGGGTGTGGACTTTGCCGGAGTAGCTGTCCGGGAACAAGGGGACGACGGAAACCCGTGCCGGGTCGAGCCGGATGCCGAAGGCGTCGGATGCCCGCCGGAACCCGGGGAGCGAGTCCACGGCCATGGTCACGCGGCTGGCATCCTGGAGTTCCTCGGCAAAGGCAAGCGGCAACAGGTCGCCGCCGCCAAGCGGGTAGGAAAAATTGTAGTAAAGCAAGACGTCTTTCATTTGGATTTCCGCCGGTTCCCGGACTGCGAAAGCGCAAAATAGAGGCGGAAAAACCACTCGGCCGCGGGGCGGAGGAGGGGATGCCCGACGAAGGCCCGCATCCATGCCGCCGCAACACGCCGGACAAGGGGGGAGCCGACCATCAAAGCGTCGAAGTCGCCGAAGCCGCCTGCAAAGAGTTCGCGCAGCGTTTCCAGGCGCCGGGCGCGGGGAATGAGGGCGATGTTCCTCGGCGAGAACCAGACATGGAACACCCAGCTGCTCCAGCACCTCGCCCAGCAAAGCGTCAGGCGGGGATCGAATCCCGGAAGAAGCCGGACGGAGGCGTGGAAGGCGAAGAGCGACTTGTGGATGATGGCCTGGTCGGTCAGAAGCCGGGCGTTCCCCGTCGACACCGTGACGGCACCCTCCCGCTTCCGGTAGATGTAGAACGTTTCATGGAGCGGAACGACGCGGCGGGCCGCAAAAAGGGCGCGGGGCGTGAATTCGCGGTCCTGTCCGCGAAGGCCCGGAATGCACGAAAGACGGTTTTCCAGCAGGAAACCGCGCCGGAAAATCTCCATCTGCATCATGGGGTTGGGATGGCGCAGGAAGGATTCCGCCAAAAGCGTCGCCTCGGCGCCGGTGAGTTCGGGGGGGGCGTCGGGGGGATAGTTGTCGCGGAGTTCCGTGTCGAGGCCCGTTCGGTCGTCGTGGACTTGGATGGCGCAGGGGTAGATGTCGGCGCCGGGGCGCGCGGCGATGGCGTCGGCGAGGTGCGCGAGGGCGCCGGGGGCGAGCGTGTCGTCGCCGTCGAGGAACACGACGTATTCCCCGCGCGCCTCCTCGATGCAGCGGTTGCGCGGGACGGAGCAGGACCCGCTGCGCGGCCCTTCGAACACCCGGAACCGCGGATCCTTCGCCGCGTACCCTTTCGCGATCTCCAGGGTCGCGTCGCGCGATTCCTCGACGTACAGCAGGCATTCCCAGTCCCCGAAAGGCTGGGACAGCACCGACGCGACGCACTCGTCCAGGTACGCCGCGACATTGCAACATGGCACGGCCATGGAGAACAAGGGCGCCCCCGGCGATCTCTCTTTCATGGCTGAATCTACAAGTTCGGAAGTCATCGTCCAAACAAGGTAGAACCCGCGGCCGTTTTGTCAAGGAACACGTTTCCCCGAGCCGTATGGGGTCAGGGATTGTAGGGCAAGGGGAAGAGGAGGTCCGGGATGGATGAGGAAGGATTGGCGGCCAGGGTGTCCAGGGCTTCCACGAAGAGGTCATGGGCCCGGTCGCGGCCGTGGCGGAGGCGAAGGGTGGCCCATACGCTTGCGAGGACTTCGCGTGTGTGCAGGCCCTCTTCCGACTGGGAGCCGCCGCTGATCTTGCGGACGACCGCAAGCGGCCGCAAGCCGCGTTCGGCGGTGTTGTTCTCCGCGGGGATGTGCGGGCCGGCGGTCCAGCGCATGCAGGCCGCGCGGTTTTCGCGGAAGATGTTCTGGAAGGCCTGGATAGCCGGATGCCGGGCCTCCGCCGCCATGCACTCTTCGATTTCGGCGGCGAGCAGGAAGGCTTTCGGGCGGTAGTCGTCAGGGTCGGGCGCCTTCCGCCGCAGGCGCATGGCCCGGCGCAGCAGGCCGGCGGCCCGGTCCGAGAAGCGCCGGCATTCGGGGCTTTTCGGGAAGCGGCGGGCGATGTCGAGGGCGTCGCGCTTGAGGTGTTCGAAGCAGAACTGGCGGTGGCAGGCGCTGAGCCAGTGGTAGCCGCCGTAGCGGTCGGTGACGATGGTGGCGTCGGGGCGGGGGCTCCCGAGGTTTTCCCGGGCCACGGAGGAAGCGCGGGTGGTCCGGAAGGCGTAGAGGCAGGTGTCGGCGCTGAAGAAGCCCCAGGAGTAGCCATTGGAACCGTCGCAGCGCCAGGGCGTTTCGTCGCAGTGGACGACCTCGGCGGACTGCACCGACTCGCGCAGGCGCGGCAGGCATCCCTCCAAACGCCGCGCCAGGATCGCCATCGCGCCCAGCAAGCGCCCCTTGGCGATTCCGGCTATGCGCGAGGCCGTGCCCACGGGGAGCAGGTCGGCGTAGACGGCTTCGGAGAGGACGGCGAGGGCGCGGTTCGTCAGCCCCGCATGCGGCAGGATGCCCGGCGGCTTCGCCTGTACCGCGCGGCCGCAGGCGGGGCACCATTTGCGTTCCAGGCGGTAGAGCAACCGGCGCGGCCGCGGCCGTTCCAGGTCGTCGGCCGTGCGGCGGCGTTCCCCCATCGGCTCCAGAGGGCCTCCGCAGCGGGGGCACGTTCCGGGTGCGGTCACCGTGCGCACCTCGTCGGCGCTCTCTTCGGTGGCGCCCCGCCGGACGTGGGGCGGATGCCCCTTGCGCGCCCCGCCGCGGCGTTTGCGCTTCTCTTCGGGACTGTCGGCCTTCACCCGGCGCGAACTCGGGGCCGAGGCGCCGAACTCCACCTCCGTGCCCGTGCGGTCCTGGTGGAGGTTCTTGGCCTTTTCGCGGCGGAGGGCGTCCTTGAGCGCGGCCACCTGCTCCTCCAGGCGCAGGCATTCCGTGCAACGCCAGCCGTTGGGCGTTTCGCGGTAATGGGGGCACTGGCAGCGCACGGTCAGTCCCGCAGGCTGCGGAGCAACTCCTCGCCGGCTTCGACCAGGAGCCGCTCCAGCGCGCGGCCGTTTTCGATGGCTTGCCGCAGGACGGCTTCCTGTCCGGGGCGCACGTGGCGGCAGCGGAGCTTGCCGTCCTTGCGGTAGGTGAAGATGAGGGCGGGGTGCTTCTGGCCGGAGGCGCAGGCCTTGCATCCGGGACGGGTGCAGGGCTTGCGAACCTCGCTGACGGAGCCTTTGGCGAGCGGCCAGAGGGCTTCGATCCGTTCCCGGAACGCATCGCGCCGGGGATCTGCGGGGGAAGGTTTTCGTTTCATGGTGGCATGTATTTCACAATACATACTATAAGTCAAGCCTGTTTTTGGTGCCGGGTGAAACTTTCCGTTGGGGGGCTGTCGCGCTTCCGCGTGCCAACGCCAATCCCTGACCCCATACCGGCAAGGAATCGCAAGGTCTTGACAATTGATTGAGGAGACAACTTGGACAACTCGGGACAACTTTTTCAAGGTGCGCCGCCCAACCGGGCGGCGGCTGGGGGCGCGGGCGGCTCGCCCGCGGACGAAAGAGCGAAAAAGAGGGAAATGACCAATGTTTTCCGAAATCTCACGCCAAGCGGCGCGGCTGGAATCCGCACCTCCGGAAGTTGCGCGATGGTTGTTCAGAAGGTACTGCGCCACTTCCATTATCCCCACCCGGAAGGACGCGCGGAAGCGCGTCCCTCCACTGGGGAGCGCAAGGGGAAGTTGTCATGAAGGGACAGAATAGGCGACGGGGGTCAGAAGAGGGTGGAGGAGGGGGCGGGGGCGGGGGTGGAGGGGTCGAGGGTGGAGCGGTAGGAGGAGATGAGGGAGAGGATGGCTTCGCCGTACTGGGCGGTTTTGCGGGGGCCGAAGCCGGGGATGCGTTGGAGGGAGGCGAGGTCGGCCGGCATCGCGGAGGCAAGGGCGTAGAGGGTCTTCTGGGAGAAGACGATGTAGGCGGGGAGGTGTTGTTCTTCGCAGGTGCGGCGGCGCCACTGGCGGAGTTGTTCGACGAGGTCGGGGTGCTCGATGGCGGAGGGATCGATGGGAGTCGAGGGGGAGGAGGATGAAGGGGCGTGGGTGCGGGACGGGGCGGGCGGCGGGGCGTCGCGGTGGAGGATGGCGGCGGCGCGGGCTTCAAGGAGGGCGGCGGCGCGGAAGCCTTCGGGGGCGGCCAGGGAGCGGAAGCAGGCGGTTTTGGTGCGGGCTTCGGAATCGAGGCGGTCGGCGGTTTCGCGGAGTTGCTTGCGGAGGGTCTTGTTGTCGACATCCCAGTCGGCGGAGGAGAGGGGGGCGAGGATTCCGGTTTGGAGGAGGTTGGTGAACCAGCCGGCGGCCTTGCGGAGGCGATCGAGGAGGGGGGCGTTGGCTTCGGCGTCGGGGTTGTCGCGGAGGTAGGCGGCGAGCTGGGGGAGGAAGCGGCGGGCGACGGGTTCGAGTTCGCGGTCGGCGGCATGGCGGATGGCGTCGCCCGCGGCGAGGAGGGGCCCGGGGAGGGCGGAGGCGTTTTCGCCGAGCAGGTTCGCGAGGCGCAGGGCGAGGGCGTCGAGGCGGGCGAAGTCGAAGAGGTTTTCGAGGAGGGTGCGCTGCTGGTCGAGGGCGTCGGCGCGCAGGGTTTCGGCGGTGGGGATGGCGTTGGCGAGGCGGCGGTGGAAGTCGGTGACGCGCGGGTCGGTCTGGACGGCGGAGGCGGTCAGGGGCGTGCGCAGGACAAGGCCTTCGAGGGTGCGGCAGCGGGAGAGGGCGACGTACACCTGTCCGGGGGCGAAGGCGCGTCCGGCGTCGAGGATGGCGCGGTCGAAGGTGAGGCCCTGGCTCTTGTGGATGGTGATGGCCCAGGCGAGGCGGAGGGGAAGCTGCGTGAAGGAGCCTTCGACGGTTTCGACGATGCGCCCGGCGTCGGCGTCCACCGCGTACTTGCAGTTGTCCCAGCGCATGGGGGAGACGCGGATGGGTTCGTCCTCGCCGGGGCATTCGACGTCGAGCCCGTCGGCGCGCACGGAGGCGACGCGGCCGAGCTTGCCGTTGTGGAAGCGGTGGTTGGGGTCGTTCTTGACGAACATGACCTGGGCGCCCGCCTTGAAGTGGAGGAGCGGTTCGAGGGGGTAGGCGGATTCGGGGAAGTCGCCGTCGACGCTGGCGCGGAAGGCGCGGGCGGGTCCGGGGAGGGCGGTCAGGCGGTCGGCGTTGATGCGGTCGGCCTGGATGTTGTGGGTGCAGAGGGTGATTTCGCCGTCGGCGGGGACGTGGGAGGGATTCCAGCGGCGGTTGAGTTCGTCGAGGACGGCGGGGGTGGCGCGGCCGTCGCGGATTTCGTTGAGCAGGTCGAGGAAGCGGCCCTCCTGCTGGCGGTACACGCGGAGGAGCTCGATGCAGCGGGGGCGGGCGAGGGAAAGGGCGCGGGAGGAGAAGAAGTACGGGGTTTCGTAGGCGGTCTTGAGGACTTCCCATTCGGCGTCCTGCGCGATGGGCGGGAGCTGTCGGAGGTCGCCGATCATCAGGAGCTGGACGCCGCCGAAGGGGCGGCGCGGGTCGCGGTAGCGGCGGAGGACGTCGTCGACGGCGTCGAGCACGTCGGCGCGGACCATGCTGATTTCGTCGATGACGAGCAGGTCCATGCCGCGGATCATGTCGATCTTGGCCCGGGACATGCGGAAGCGGCGGGCGCCCTCGCGTTCGACGCCGGGCAGGTGGGGCCCGAGGGGGAGCTGGAAGAAGGAGTGGAGCGTGACGCCCCCGGCGTTGATGGCCGCGATGCCGGTGGGGGCGGTGACGACCATGCGCTTGGGGCAGGTTTCGCGCAGGGAGCGGAGAAAGGTGGTCTTGCCGGTGCCGGCGCGGCCAGTGAGGAAGAGGTGGCGTCCGGTGGAGAGGATGTAGGCGCGGGCGAGGGAGAGTTCGGGATTGTCGTCGGGGGGGACGGAAGGGGTTGTGGAAATTTCGTTCATGGATGGAGAGTGGCGCATGGGAGAGGAAAGGGCAAGGTTTTTCTTTGGGGGGAGGGCACTACGGAATGTGGGCGGCACGGGGGCCGCCCGGCAAAACATGGATGGCGGGAAACGGGACGGAGGGAAACGGATGGGAAGGCAGAGGGGGGAGTAGGAGGGAGGAGGGGCGGGAGGAGGGCGGGAGAGTGGGGGGCGGCCCGGCGGGGCGGGGGGGAGCAAAACACATAGGGGAGAGAGGGGAAGAGGGGCTAGGGGGCGGGGCAGGTGGCGCGGAGGTGGTAGAAGGTGGCGGGGGAGGAATTGGTGTCGAAGTGCCAGGAGACGGGAGGGGTGTTGGTGATTGCGAACTGGGAGGTGGATGCGGGCAGGAGCAGGTTGGTGGTGAAGGAGAGCTGGTAGGTGACGCCGGTCGCGGAGGGCCAGGAGAGGAGGGTGCCGGTGGAGTCGGCTTCGGCGTCGAGACGGAAGTAGGACGCGCCATCGTTGGGGTCGGTGCCGAGGCGGTATTCGGAGAGGTTGTCGAAGCCGTCGGCGTCGGGGTCGAGGTTGGGGTTGCAGGAGGTCGCGCCGCCGAAGTGGGCGATTGCCCACCAGTCGGGGATGCCGTCGGAGTCGGTGTCGAGGCGGCGGATGGCGTTGGTGAAGGTGACGGAGGCGGTGCCGAGGGTGTTGGAGGCGATGAAGGTGAAGACGTTGGTGGCGGGGTAGCTGGAGTTGATTTCGAGGTAGCCGGTGCCGACGTCGAAGGAGTAGGTGTATTCGTCGGCGACGGTGTGCGCGGCGTCGAGGGTGATCAGGGGGTATTCGCCGGAGACGTATTGGTAGAGGTTCAGGATGGGCGCGGCGTCGAGGTCGACGAGGAGGTCGCCGAGGGGCTGCCAGGCGGGGGCGTTGCCGGCGGTGACGGTGACGTCCTGTTCGATTCTCCCGGCGGCGTTTTCGGCGCGGAAGGTGAAGGTGTAGGCGCCGGCGGCGGGGGCTTCGAAGATGAAGATGTCTTCGGCGATGGCGTAGGCGGAGTCGTCGATTTCGTCGCCGGTGCGGGAGTCGAAGGTGCCGGCGAGGGTGACGGCCGGGGACGGGAAGCCGGTGACCTGGCTCTTGAGGTCGATGGTGATTTCGCCGCCGACGCCGGTGGTGTAGGCGGTTTCGCCAATCCAGGCGGGGGCGGTCTGGGCGGCGTCGAACCAGTCGAGGATTTTCTTCATGAGGGCGGTGCGGCGGGCGGCGTCGGGGATGGTCTCGAAGGGGTAGCCCATGACGACGGTGCGGCAGACGGAGTTGGAGCAGGCGATGATGGCGCCGTTTGTGCCGGAGGTCCCGCCGTAGGTGGCGGCGACGAAGGCTTCGCCGACGGGCGCGAGGGTGTCGGGGTACTCGGCGGCGTACATGTCGGAGAGGAGTCCGTCGTGGTTGAAGTCGCCGCGGGTGCTGGCGAGGAAGGTGCCGGATTTGCCGCTGACGGTGCCGCTGCCGCCGTCGTCGTTGACCCAGGTGCAGTGGAGCCAGTTGGTCATGAAGGCCTTGTCGGCGGCGGAGCCTTTGTTCCAGAGGTCCCAGCCGATTTCGGCGCCGCTGGCGAGGAGGGCGCCGCCGTTGGCGAGGAAGGCGGCGAGGCGCTGCTGTTCGTCGTAGGTGAAGGTTTCGTCGGCCGTGGATTCTTCGCCGAGGCACCAGACGACCTTGGGGTAGCGGGCGAGGTCGGAAGAGTTGACGCGGGAGGCGTCCATGTAGTCGAAGGAGCGTCCGGCGGCGGCGATGGCGTTGCCGTGTTCCTTGACGTAGTCGAAGGAGTTGATCATGCGCGGGCGGACGAGGGTGACGTTGCCCTTGAGGTTGTTGGCGAAGTAGCGGGTCGGGGACTGGGCGCCGTCGTTGCGCTTGAAGCCGTCGACGACGAGGACGTCGGCGGTGGAGCCGTCGGCGGAGAGTCCGGCGCCGGCGACGGGCGAGGAGAGGGATTCGCCGCCGAGGTTGGTGGCGCAGACGCGGAAGTAGTATGGGTTGCCGGCGGGGAGGTCGGTGAATTTGTGGGCGTATTCGTCGGCGGGGGAGGTGATGGCGACGGGGTTGCCGAAGGCGTAGCCGTTGGTGGAGACGTAGATGACGAAGCCGGTGTGGGGGTCGGACATGCGGTTGGTTCCGTGGGGCATCTGCCAGGAGACGGTGACGCAGTTGGGGCCGGAGTTGGTGGCAGCGACGGCGATGGGGGCGTCGGGCGCGCAGATTTCGCGGACGGTGAGGGTGGTGTCGGTGGCGTAGCGGGTGACGAGGTGGCGCAGGATGCCGCGCAGGGCGGAGCGGGCGAGCCATTCGCGGCCGGTGGGGGACTTCATGATGGCGGCGTCGAGTTCCTTGTCGTGGAAGGCGACTTCGGCGATGGTGTTGTCCATCTTGGTCCAGATGGAGCCGCCGTAGATTTCGCCGTAGTGGGAGCCGAGGGTGCGCGCGCAGTCCTGCTGCCAGGCGGTGGCGACGAGGCCGTGGGCGTGGGCGGCGGTCATGTTGCTGACGATGGAGTTGGCGATGCAGCGGGCGAGGTTGGTCTGCCCGGCGAGGTAGGAGCCGGTGACGCGGGTGTCGTAGAGGCCCATGCAGCCGCGCTGGGAGCCGGAGGCGTTGGAGTGGAAGGAGAGGTACAGGCGGCGCCAGCGCGGCCAGTCGTTGGTGCGGCACATGGCGTAGGCCATGCGGTTGGGGGCGGAGACGTTGTCGTCCTGGTCGTGGCTGGCGGTGGAGTTGTAGATGCTGTCGGGCAGGCCCTGGGAGTCGAGGACCATGCGCTGGGTCCAGTAGCGGGCGCCTTCGAGTTCGCGCTCGTAGCCGGATTTGCCGGCGGTGCCGCGCGAGATGTCGCCCATGCCGTTGCCGAAGCGCACGGCGTCGGCGATGACGGTGCCGTCGTCGAAGCCGGGGGCGTAGTTGGAGATGTTGACGCAGCCGTTGGTGCCGGCGTCGAACCAGTAGTTGCCGAGCCAGACCCATCCGTTGCCGACCTGGCGGTGGTCGACGCGGACGTCGGTGACGCCGCCGGCGTGGTGGACGCGGTAGAGCTGCGGGACGCGGTCGGAGCCGGGGCGCGCCCAGACGTAGACGGGGTATTCGCCGGCCGCCGGGAGGGACGGGCGGAAGGAGGCCCAGGCGGTGGTGCCGGTGGCGCAGGTGTTGGCCCAGCGGTAGCCGACTTCGCCGGCCTTGCCGTGGTAGTAGTCGGTCTGGGAGGTGTTGCCCCAGTTGCCGCCGTAGGTGACGCGCGAGGCGAGGGAGGCGGCGGTGTCGACGTTGTCGATCACGACTTCGTTCGTCTGCCAGCCGAGCGGGCGCATCGGGACGATGGTCGCGCCCGCCTTCCACGCCTGGAGGGCGAAGTAGTTGAGCTGGTCGATCGTCCCCATGTCCTCGACCATGCCGTAGGTGATGCCGCGTCCGGCCGCCCAGACGTTGGTCTGGCCGTTGGCGGTGAAGCCGTGCCCCGCGGAGACGTAGAGGACGATGCCGGAAAGCGCCCCGTGCGGCTGCTCGGCGGTGGAGGTGCCGAAGGGGGACCAGGAGTCGGCGTCGGGTTCCTCGGGGGCGGTCGAGGTGCCGTCGATGGTCAGGCGGCGCCACTGGATGGACCCCGCCGTGCCGGAGTTGCTGGCGCAGAAGATGACGCCGTGCTCGCCGCCATCGAGCGCGGGGGAGAAGGTGAAGGTGTTGGTGTAGGTCTGCTTCAGGGGCGTGGCGCAGACGCCGACGGGGGAGAAGCTGGCGCCGCCATTGGTGGAGGCGTAGAGGGTGGCCTGGCGGGTGTCCGCGGCGGAGGCGGGGCGGAAGAGGGTGGTCACCTGCGTGACGACGCCGGCGAAGGCCGGGGTGGTGGCCCAGGAATTGGTGGGTTTGAAGAGGTAGACGTAGCCGGTGTCTCCGCTCGTCTCGTCCGTGGGCCGGACATAGCAATTGCCGAGGTTCCAGGCGTGGTTGTTGACGTTGGTTTCGCCGCTGTAGAGGTCGTCGTCGCACAAGGACCAGCCTTCGGGGACGGTGAAGTCCCACGTGGTCGATACGGGCGTGATTTCGGTGGAGGGCTCGTCATCGCCGGTCTCCTCGGTGGTGGTGGCGGTGGTCTCGACCCAGACGGAGCGGGTGTTCTCGGTGAGGGCCTGGACGCGGATCCAATATGGGGTTTCGGGGGTGAGGCCTTCGATGGTGTCG
>JAEEGG010022354.1_pt1 | contig 12458 bp, 9 predicted proteins | sample 9134161 | NCBI WGS metagenome assembly JAEEGG01 (sample SAMN16246543, study PRJNA631951) | gut metagenome | biome: gut microbiome; feature: rumen; material: CR-attached | host: Bos | place: Iran: Karaj | collected 2018-10
TCGTCACATTACAGCGCCTCCCCCGCGCTCAGGCGGGCCAGGAAGGCGCGGGTGTCGTCGAGGGTCTTGGGGAGCGCGTGGTTTTTGAGCCAGACATCCAGGTCGTCCTTGCGGGCCGGAAAGAGTTTCCGGATGGTGCGCTTGTTGACGGGCGTGACGTTGCCGGCGACATACAGGTAGCACGACTCTTTCACGTTGTACGGATAGCTCTTGGACGACTGGAGGGTGTACATCATCCCGTCGGACTGGAGCGAACCCACCTCCCGGATGGAGCTCGTGCGGGATTGAATCCCGTAGGCGCCCGTCTTGACGTCGCGGAGGATCTCCACGTCCCGCCGATAAGCGAGCGTCACCTCGTCGGAAACGGGATACAGCCGATAGAAGGCGCCGTCGACATGGACGAAAACGACGGTGTCGATGACGACCCGGAGGATGTTGTCGGCGGCGGAGGAGAGTTCCTCGCCCTTGTCCATGAACCGGAGGGTCTGGTCCACGGCGCAGATGTTCAGTTCTCCCTGGCCCGGTCCCTGGCCGGAAAAATAGACCATCCCCTGCCGGAATTCGGGCAGCAGGTAGAAGACGTCGGCAGGCATGTCGCCCCGGGCCTCCTGGCCGAAGGCGGAAAGGCCTGCGAAGAGGGAGAGAAGGAGTAAAATCCGTTTCATCGCTTTGTGGAGACCGACCGGATGCAGCGGTCAATCTCCACAAAGATAGAACTTTTCGGGAAAAGATGAAACTACTTCCGGGCGGCTTCGGCCAGCCCCGCGCGGAGGTTCTCGATCACGGCCTCCGAGCTGTAAGTGGCGCCGGAGACGGCGTCGAGCTGCATTTTGGCGGCCTCGTCCACTTTCTTGCCCACGACGGCCTTCAGGAGGCCGCCCTTGACCACGCGCTCGAAATAGCTGGGCGACTCCGTGTTCGGGAGCGCCTCGACCTTGACGACGACCCCCTTGACGACCTTGATGAGGAGCGGGGTGGGACCGTCATAGCCGATGACGTCCTTGCAGAGTTCGGTGGTGTTGACGACCAGGGTGTCGGCCGGAGCGGACCCGGCGGACCGGGTGCCGCGGGCGCCGCTCACCAGGCAGACGGATAAAAGGAGGGCGGCGATGGCCGCCAGAAGCATCGTTTTCTTCACGTTCATCATAGTTTGGGGGACAAAGTTAAGATTTTTTCCGGGAATTTGCCGATATTTGTGAAAAGGCCGATCCCTATGAAACGATTCTTACTCCTGACAACAAGCCTCTTCGCGGCCGCCGCGATTTTCGCCCAAAACAACGCTCTCCACGAACAGTCCGACGGATACGTCTGGCCCGACGACCCGGCCGTCCTCGAGAAGCTGGACCAGTGGCAGGACCTCAAGTTCGGCGTCCTGATGCACTGGGGCCTGTACAGCGTCCCCGGCATCGTGGAATCCTGGAACCTCTGCAACGAGGACTGGGTCGTCCGGCCGGAAGGCACCACCTACGAAGGCTACAAACAGTGGTACTGGGGTCTCTCGAAGGTGTTCAACCCGGTCCGTTTCGATCCGGAGCAATGGGCCGACGTGTTCGAGGACGCGGGGATGAAGTATATGATCTTCACGACCAAGCACCACGACGGCTTCTGCCTGTTCGACTCTGACTATACGGATTTCTCCGTCGCGAAGGCCGGGCCCTTCTCCGACAATCCCAAGAAAGACATCGCCAAGTACGTCTTCGACGCCTTCCGCCCGAAAGGCTTCATGATCGGTGCCTATTTCTCCAAGCCCGACTGGCACTGCGAGTGGTTCTGGAACCCCTACTACGCCACCGCGCGCCGCGGCGTCAACTATTCGGTGGACTTGCACCCCGACTGGTGGCGGAACTACGTGGACTACACGAAGAACCAGCTCACGGAGCTCACCGGCGGCCGCTACGGCAAGCTGGACATCCTCTGGCTGGACGGCGGCTGGATCACCGGCGACGAGGTGGGCCTGAACGAGGTCCTGCCCCAGGCCCGGGCAGTGAGCCCTGGCCTCATCTGCGTGGACCGCACCATCCAGGGCCCGAACGAGAACTACCAGACCCCGGAGCAGTCCGTTCCGAAAACGCAGCTGAAGCACCCCTGGGAGTCCTGCATGACCCTCGGCGCCGACTGGGGATGGACCCCGGACCCGCCGTTCAAGACCGCGCGCCGGGTCATCGGCACGCTGGCCGAAATCACTGCGAAGGGCGGCTGCCTCGCGCTCGGCGTGGGCCCGACCCCGGACGGCGTCATCGAAGACAAGGCCGTCGTCATCCTGCAGGAGATCGGCGCCTGGCTGCGCCGCTGCGGCGAGGCCATCTACGGCACCCGCATCACGGACCACTACAACGACGGAAACATCTGGTTCAACGCCTCCAAGGACGGGATGACGCTGTACGCCGTCTACGCCCTCCCCGACGGCGAGAACCTGCCTGCGGAATTGACCTGGACCGGCAACCTCCCGAAGGGTAAAATAACCGTCCTCAACAACGGCAGGAAAGTGAAAGCCGTGGTCAAGGACGGAAAAGTGACGGTCAAGCTCCCGAAGGGGCTGACGCAGGAGCCTGTCGCGCTGAAATTCAGCCTATAGTTTCACCTCGACCACGCAGGGGAAGGAGTAGGAGAGGTCGTTGCGGGTGTAGAGGGTCTTCTTGCGGAGCGCATCTGAAGGGGTCAGGGTGCCCTCGAAGAGGGTCGCGCCCTCGTGGACGACCTTGACGGGCTTGCCGAGGTCCACCATCTTCTCGTTCAGATAGATCCGGACGGAGGAATAGTCGCAATCGCCGATGGTGACGGTGTTTCCGTCGATGTCGGCATAAAGCGTCTTTCCCTTCTTGGCCTCCCCGGCCGGAACGCCCAGCCAGTAGAAGTATTCCTTCGCCACGTCGTTCTGGACCCAGACCACCTTCTTCGGGTAGGGGTTGCGGGCGTATTTCGCCATCCACGGAACGGCTGCGGCGTCCTTGCCATCCATCCAGTGTCCCTTTCCCGCGACGATGTGTCCTTCGTGGACATAGCCCTCGGGATCGTCCGCCTGCAGGGCGTCCAGCTTCCTGACGTACTCGGCGCAGACCTTGTTGCGGTCATAGGCCGCATCCTCGGCCCCGCACCAGATCATGAACGGGAGATTCCGGAGGGATTCCAGCCGCACCCCGTTCGGGTGGCCGGCCATCATCGAGGCGGCGGCCCAGTGGTCCGCCATCCGCGGCGCCACCTGCCACACGCCGTCGCCGCCGGCGGAATAGCCCATCAGGTACACCTTGTTCGGATTCACGTCCAGGAACACGACGGCCATCTGGATGATCTGCTCATAGAACGCGTCCGATTCAGGGCGGAAATGCAGGTCCCAGGTGTTGGTGATGGCCCGGGGGCACAGGTACACGCCCTCGGACGGGGTATAGAGCTGTTTCTGGTTCTCCCACTGCTCGTCGTTCTCCGACGCGTCCGTCTGGCCGCCGCCGTGCAGGGAGATGTACAGGGACCGTCCTCCCGCCGGCTTGTTGCCGTAGACGGTCCACCAGATGGGCATCTTGTTCTGGCCGATCTGGAGGACGTGGCCTCGATAGGCATACGACAGGGCCGTATGGACGGAATCCCGCCACTGGCCCTCGAGGGTGCTCAGGTCGGGTTCGTAAGCATCATTTTCCGGATCGTTCCCCTGGTTTCCATTCGCGCCGCAGGCAGAGGACAGCGACAGGACCGGGAATGCGCACAGGAGGACAAAAAGAAGGGTACGTTTCATCGTTTTTAATGTTTTAGGTCGACAAATGTACGCTTTTTCCCCGCTCCCGTGAACGAAAAACAAAAGAAAATGACGTTTTTTTGAGAGAATGCTTCGGAATTCAAAATTTTTATTTATCTTCGTCCAATATTAAGAAAACCACTTAATATACGCGCAACTAACAACTATTTTATAACCACCAACCTATTTCATTAACCAAAAAACCAACTGTAATGCGTAAACAAAGATTTGTTCTCGCCCTGGCGGGCCTCCTCGTGGCCCTGGGCTTGAATGCGCAGGACATTACGGTCAAGGGTACGGTGAAAGACAACACCGGCGAACCCGTCATCGGGGCCGGCGTCGTCGTGAAGGGCACCACCAGGGGCACTTCCACCGACATTGACGGTAACTACACCCTCGCTTGCGCCCCTGACGCCGTCCTCGAGTTCTCCTTCATCGGCATGGAGACCCAGAACGTGGCCGTGGGCGGCCGCAGAAACATCGACGTGACCCTCGCGCCCGACTCCGAGTTCCTGACGGAATCCGTGGTCACCGCGCTCGGCATCACCCGCGAAAAGAAGACGCTGGGCTATGCCATCCAGGACGTCGGCGGCGCCACCCTCCTCGATGCGCACGAGGCGAACCTCGCCAACGCGCTGACCGGTAAGGTCGCCGGTGTGGAAATCATCCGTTCCTCCAACGGTCCTGGCGCTTCCTCCCGTATCGTCCTCCGCGGCAACAACTCCCTGACGAGCCTGAACCAGCCGCTCATCGTCGTGGACGGTGTGCCGATGGACAACTTCGTGGGCGCCTCCAACAACGACTTCTGGAATCCTTCCGCCGACATGGGTAGCGGCCTGCAGGACATCAACCCGGAAGACGTCGAGTCCATGACCGTCCTGAAGGGCGCCTCCGCCGCGGCCCTCTACGGCTCCCGCGCCGGTAACGGCGTCATCCTCATTACCACCAAGAAGGGCCGCCAGAATCCGGGCCTGGGCATCACGGTCAACAGCACCGTGGCCTTCACCACCGAATTTACCCGTCCGGCCATGCAGAACCAATACGGACAGGGTACCCTCGGCGAGTACAACAACACCTCCGCGCTGAGCTGGGGTCCGAAGATCACCGGCCAGTCCGTGACCAAGTGGGACGGCTCCATCACCTCGCTGCAGGCCTTCGACAACGTGAAGGGCTTCTTCGGCACTGGCATCACCGACACCGAGAACGTCACCTTCTCCCAGCAGTACGGCAAGACCGGCATCTACGCCTCCTGGACCCGCACCTTCGACCAGAGCCAGGTTCCCGGCGCCACCCTCGGCCGTAACAACATGATGCTCCGCGGCACCTCCACCTTCGGCAAGAACGACAAGTGGCACTTCGACGGCAAGATCCAGTACATCCGGATCCAGGCCAACAACCGCCCGATCTCCGGTTCCAACGTGAACGCGAACTACATGCTGAAGATGTACACCATGCCGGTTTCCGTGAACATCGTCGACTTCAAGGACGCCGTGGACAAGAACGGTGAAATGTTCTTCTTCGGCCCCACCGACCGGATGGGTTCCAACCCTTGGTGGTATGCCAAGTACAGCACCAACCAGGATGTCCGTAACCGTTTCCTGATGAACGCCAGCCTCGCCTATGACTTCACCGACTGGCTGAGCCTGGAACTCAAGGCCGGTTCCGACATGTACTTCACCGAGACCGAGAACAAGTTCTACGCGGGCAACAAGATCGCGGGTTCCGTGACCGGTTCCTACGGCGTGGGCGAAAGCCGCTTCTACGAGAACAACTTCTCCTTCCTCTTCAAGGCCCAGCAGGACAACATCTGGGGCGACCTCGGCGCTTCCGCCACCCTCGGCGGCAACCTGATGGACCGCGAGACCCGCGGCCTTTCCTCCAGCCAGAGCCCGCTCCTCATCCCGAACCTCTTCGACGTGAACAACGGTACCAACAAGCCGGGCGTCTCCGAGAGCTACAACCACCGCAAGATGAACTCCCTGTACGGTTCCGCGCAGATCAACTACGGCGGCTGGGTCTTCCTCGATGCGACCGTCCGTAAAGACTGGACCTCCACCCTGAGCCCGAAGAACCGCGATTACGTGTATCCGTCCGTCTCCCTGGCGTGGGTCATCACCGACATGATCAACAAGTATTCCAGCCTCCCCGGCTGGCTGACCTTCGCCAAGGCCCGCGTCTCCTATGCGGAAGTGGGTAACGACATGGGTCCCTACCAGCTCTACAATGTGTACACGATGGGCACCGACAACTTTGGCAACCCGATCGTCAACTCGCAGGGCACCCTCTACAACGACGATGTGAAGAACGAGCTCATCAAGTCTTGGGAAGCCGGTCTGGACATGCGCTTCTTCGACAGCCGCGTCGGCCTCGACCTCTCCTGGTACAAGACCAATGCGACCAACCAGCTGATCAACCTCCCGATTGCCGCCATCGCCTACTCCAGCAAGAAGGTCAATGCCGGTAACATCCAGAACTCCGGTTGGGAAGCCGTCCTGAATGTGGAGCCCATCCGCTCCCGCGACTTCCTGTGGCGTTCCACGCTGAACTTCTCCGCCAACAAGAACAAGATCATCGACCTGGCCGACGGCGTCGAGGAATACAGCCTCGGTGGCTATGACAACCTCCGCATCGTGGCGAAGGTCGGCGGCGACTACGGTGACATCTACGGCTCCAAGTACGCCCGCGTCGAGGACGAGAACAGCCCGCACTACGGCAAGCTCATCCTCAACGGCGACGGCCTGCCTACCGCCGCTGCCGGTTCCCACTATCTGGGCAACCAGAACCCGGTCGCGCAGCTGGGCTGGATCAACAGCTTCACTTGGAAGGACCTCACCGCGAGCTTCCAGGTGGACGCCCGCATCGGCGGCAAGATGTTCTCCGGTACCCTGGGCACCATGGAGAACGCCGGTACCGCCGCCTGGACCGTGAACAACCGTGAAAAGATGGTCGTGGACGGTGTCGTGAAGGACGGCGACAACTACGTCGTCAACACCAAGGAGACCACCGGCGAGAAATACTGGCAGACGATCTCCGGCCGCGCCGGCGGTAACCTGGGTATCTCCGAGGAGAACCTGTACGATGCCACCAACGTGCGTCTGCGTAACGTCTCGATTGCCTACTCCCTGCCGAAGCGCCTCCTGGCCGGCCAGGACATCTTCCAGTCCATCAAGCTCGGATTCTCCTGCACCAACGTCTTCATGATCTACAGCAAGATGCGCGGTCTGGATCCGGAATCCATCTTCGCAACCTCCACCAACGCCATCGGCTTCGAGTACGGCGCCGCGCCTACTTCCCGTGCCTATGTCTTCAATGTTTCCTTCGGATTCTAAACCTCTCATAGCAATACCATGAAAATCAACAGAATACTTGCTTTGACCGCGGGCGCCGTTGCCCTCCTTGCCTCCTGCAGCGACTTCGAGGAGATCAACAAGAACCCCAAAGCCGCCAGCGCTTCCGACCTGAAGCCGTACTGGGCCCTGGACAAGGCCATCGTTTCGGACCAGCAGAATCCGAATGACGCCGAACGCGTGTTCGTCCTCTACTGGGGCGACATCGCCCGTCTGGACGGGGAGAACAGCAGCCGCGCCGTGGGCCGTTCCAACGACGAATGGGCGGGCTGCCTCTACAACCTCACCCGTAACTGCGTCACTTCCACCAACAACGCCATCAAGATCGCCGACGACGCCATCGCCGGGGGCGAGCTGGGCGAGCGCGAAACCGGCGTCTTCAACAATGTGAAGGCCGCCTCCCGCATCTGGCGCGTCTATCTGATGACCGAGTTCGTCGACTCTTTCGGTTGCTTCACGACCGACTTTGAAAGCACCTCGCCGGAATACAAGAGTGTCGAGGAATGCTACAAGTTCATGCTCGCCGAGCTGGCCGAATCCGTGGCCGCCATCGACGTGAACTTCCCGGGCAGCACCGATGCCGAGAAGAAGGGCGACCCGGCCTACCAGCTGGATCCCGCCAAGTGGAAGAACTTCGGTATCTCCATGTGGATGCGTCTGGCGATGCGTCTCTCCGAAGTGGAGCCCGCCACCGCGAAGGCCGAGTTCGAGAAGGCCGTCGCCGCCGGCCCCGGCATCCGCACCCTCGACGGCACCTTCCGCATCCAGGAAAAGAGCGGCTGGTGGGATCTCTCCGGCGTGATGAGCCGTACCTGGGACTGGCTGACCCTGTCCATGACCACCGCCAACCTGATGACCAACCTGGGTGGCGCCAAGGCCGAGGACATCCTCAAGGACCCGGGCAAGCGCTTCTACAAGGATGCTCCCCTGAAGCCTGAGACGGTTGCCGAGAAGTATGGTCCGTACATCAAGGACGCCTCCACGTATCTGGGCATCCATATGGTGGACAAGGACGGCAACAAGACCTACGAGGCCAACACCGACAGCCCGACCTGGGGTTACTTCTTCGACGGCATCCCGTCCAAGATCGACCCGCGCGCCTTCGCCTACTATGTGCTCCCTTGCGACTACGACAACCGTATCGAGACCGGCTACGCCAACTTCCCGAGGCATAGTGTTCCGTTGACCACGCCCATCGACGAGGCGAACTTCGCCAACGCCCGCAAGTTCGATATCTCCTTCGCCTGGAACGGCCTTGTCTGCGGCTATGGCTACGACGATCTCTTCACGTCCAAGAACGCCCTGTACAATTCCAGCAACGGTGAGAAGCTGAACTACGGCAAGACTTACCCGCAGCTGCAGGAGCGTTACCGCAACAACAACGAGTACCGCGTTTTCTTCGGCCCTTGGGAGACCTACTTCCTCCTGGCCGAGGCCGCCGTCCGCGGCTGGAACGCCGGCATCGGTGCCCAGACTGCCTATGAGGCCGGCATCAAGTCCAGCTTCGAGTACCTGAACGTGGACGCCAACTACGAGGCCTACATCAACTCCGAGGACTACAACCGCGTGGGCACGTCCGTGAAGTTCACCCACACGGCTGAGCCGCAGGACTACACCATCCAGTACCTGGATCCGGTCTCCAACACCATGAAGACCACGACCTACAAGTATCCGGTGGCTTCCAAGACCATGTACGGCAAGGCGCTCAACGACCAGCTCGCGAAGATCCTCACCCAGAAGTACATCGCCAATACGCCTTGGCTGCCCCAGGAGAACTGGTGCGACCACCGTCGTACCGGCCTGCCGTTCTGGGAGATGCCTTGCGGCTCCACCGAGTTCCCGTACCTGAACGGCTGGACCAAGACGTCCTACCAGACGGGCCAGAAGGCGGGTTACTATGCCCAGCGCATGAACTACCCGAACTCCTTCAAGAACGCCAACCCGACCGAGTACAAGCACGCCCTCGAGCTGATGGGCATGACGGATGAGAACACCGTCACCCCGCTGTGGTGGGCGAAGAAGTAACCGCTTCTACCGACTACGAATTCGGGCGACCCTTCGGGGCCGCCCGTTTTTTATGCGTATGTCGCGGGGACTAATACTTGTGCTTTGTCTGTTCCAGCTCGTCCTTCGTGATCTTGTGCCTGTCCATCGCCCGCCAGGCGACGGCGATGTAGGCCACGACGAACGGGATGAGAAGCGACACATAGGACATCACCTGCAGGGTGAAAAAGCTGGAGGAGCTGTTCCGGATGGTCAGGGAGCTCTGGAGGTCCGAATAGGACGGGTAGTAGGCCGTATTGTTGAAGCCGGCCACGAAGAAGATGGCCATCACCACGAGAACGGTGCCCGGGGCGGCGTACCAGAAGCCGTCCAGCTCGTGGGAGAAACCGCCGCGGATGAGGCCGATGAGGACCAGGACCACGCCCACGGCGAACATCCCTAGCACGGCGGGCATCGCCAGCAGGTTCGCGAAGTATTTGCCGCGCTCCAGAGCGACGGTGCCGTCGGCTTCCACCGCATAGCCCTTGCGGAAGAGCAGGAGGACCACCCAGGCCACGAGCAGGGCCACGAACGGGAAGAAGACGCGGTGGATGGCCTCGTACATTTCCTTCCGGACTCCGGGGTCGTTGACGCGGCTCAGGAGGTACAGGGCGCCCAGCAGGTAGGCCAGGGCGACCAGAGTCAGGCCCAGGATCACCGCGTGGGGGTGCGCCAGGGCCTCCAGGCCGTGCCAGGCGCTGTCCCAGGTGCTGATGATGGGAGCCGACGGGTCCGCGATGGCTGTCTTGTCCACGGAGAAGCCGGAGCCCGTGAAGAAGGTGCCCACGGCCGTGCCCACCAGGAACGGGGCCAGGACGCCATTCGCCATCAAGGCGCCGCGGAAGGCATTCACACCCAGCAGGTTGCCTTTCTTGGCGTAGAACTCGTAGGAGACTGCCTGGAAGACGAAGGTCACCAGGAGCAGCATCCACACCCAGTAGGCGCCGCCGAAGCTGGTGCTGTAGAACAGGGGGAAGGAGGCGAAGAACGCCCCGCCGAAGGTCACGAGGGTGGTGAAAGTGAGCTCCCACTTGCGGCCTGTCGCATTCAGGATCATCCGTTTCTGGGCATCGTCCAGCTTGCGGTTCACGAGGTGGATGTTGGCGCCCTGGACGAACATCAGGGCCACGAGGAGGCCGCCCAGCAGGGCGACGAGGATCCACCAGTAGTTTTGCAGCAAAGTATAGGTCATGGTCTAGCCCTCCTTGATTTGCGGTCCTTTCCGGATGGCGCGCAGCATGATGCGGATCTCGATGGCCAGGAAAAGGGCGAAGATGGCGAGGAACAGGAAGAAAGTCGTCTTCACGGCGCCGGCGCTGAGGCTGGAGATGGCGACGTTCACGGGCAGCAGGCCCTGGATGGTCCAGGGCTGGCGGCCCACCTCGGCGACGATCCAGCCGCACTGCCCGCAGATGAACACGAGCGGGATGCAGACCAGGCCCGCCCAGAAGAACCAGTTCTTGTTCTCCAGCGTGTCCCGCCAGGCGAAAATGAGCGCCAGAACCAGCAGCAGGCCCATCAGCATCCCGAGGCCGATCATCAGACGGAAGGCCCAGAACACGACGGGAACGGGCGGAATCACGTCCTCGGGACTCGTCAGGTAGCCGTATCCCATGTATTGGACGTTTTCGTCCAGGACGGCCCGGGCCGCTTCGGCGGCTTCCGGATCGCTGTCCTTGAACTTCCGGTACGCGGCCAGGGCGTCCAGCGCCTTGCGGCCGCTTTCCATCTTCTCCTCGACGGACGGGATGACGTTCCCTTCATTGTCTGTGTAGCCGTTCAGGATGTCGTTGATGCCGGGGACCACGCCGTCGAGGTCGTGGGTGGCGAGGATGGACAGCATCCCCGGAATTTCGACGCCCGGGACGATGGAGAAGGGCGCGCGCGGGCCGCCGTTCTCGAGGCCCTCGGCCGCCGCCAGCTTCATCGGCTGGTACTTGGCCGCGTGGACTCCGGGGGAATCGCCGGACAGCATCATGGTGCCGGTGCCAATGAGGCCCACGATGGCGCCGATGAGCATGCTCTTCCGGGCGAACTCCTTCTCGCGGCCCTTCAGCAGGTACCAGCCGCTCACCGCGACGACGAAAACGCCGCCGGTGACCCAGCCGCTGGAGATGCTGTGGAAGAACTTGGACACGGCCACGGGGTTCGTCACGACCTCCCAGAAGGCCTGGGCCGACGCCATCTCGCTGCGGACGGTGTCCGGATTGAAGGTCGTGCCCACGGGGTTCTGCATCCAGCCGTTGGCGACGAGGATCCAGTAGGCGGAAATGGTGGCGCCGATGCCGGTGAGCCAGGTCGACGCCAGGTGGAATCGCTTGGAGACCTTGTCCCAGCCGAAGAACATCACGGCGAAGAAGGTCGCCTCCATGAAGAAGGCCAGGATGCCCTCGATGGCGAGTGGGGCTCCGAACATGTCGCCCACGAACCAGGAATAGTTGCTCCAGTTCGTGCCGAACTCGAATTCGAGGATGATGCCGGTGGCGATGCCCACGGCGAAATTGATGGCGAAGACCTTCATCCAGAACTGGGCGGTCTTGCGCCAGAAGTTGTCTTTCTTGACAACGTACAGGGTCTCCATAATGGCCATCACGAACGCCAGACCCAACGTCAGGGGGACGAAGAGCCAGTGGTAGGCGGCGGTCATGGCAAACTGGAGTCGGGACCAGATGACTGTATCCATGGTTACTCTGCCAGGTTATAAGTTTCAGTGTTCTCTCGGTTGCGGGTGAGGTTCTCCCCCACGGTCTCGCTCTTCTCGGCGTCGGTCTTGCCGGCCAGGGCGGGCCGGAAGAAGAAGACGCGGAGGATCGCGAACAGGATGAAGAACTTCAGCACGACGAGCCAGATGAGCGGGCGGCCCCAGGTCTGGTTGCGGAAACCATCCCGGTAGAAAAGCCAAACTTTTTTAGCCCATCCCACCATCTTTTCGCCGTTTCCTACAAAGATAGCAATAATTTTCCCGTTTTTTTATTATCTTGTCCCCAACACGAAAAACTGTGACCCGATGAACAAACTTCTGCGAAAACTCAACGACATTTCCAAGATCACCCGTCGCGCCGCGTTCTCCGACATGGAGCACCAGATCAAGAAATACAAGTACGGCTCCGACGCCTTCATGCAGATCCTGGAAAGCCGCTACTCCTGCCACGCCTTCACCCACCATCCCGTCTCCGACTCCAAGCTCCAGATGATCCTGGACGCCGGACGGATGGCCCCGTCGGCCGCGAACATGCAGCCCGCCCGCATCTGGGTCGTCAAGAGCGAAGAGGCCCTGGCCAAGCTGCACCAGGTGCATCCCTGCTACGGCGCGCCGGTCGTCCTCATCGTCGGCTGCCGGA
>JAEEGG010022356.1_pt1 | contig 12457 bp, 10 predicted proteins | sample 9134161 | NCBI WGS metagenome assembly JAEEGG01 (sample SAMN16246543, study PRJNA631951) | gut metagenome | biome: gut microbiome; feature: rumen; material: CR-attached | host: Bos | place: Iran: Karaj | collected 2018-10
AAGGCTGCCCCTGCACTTGTTAAAGTTCCCCTACTTGCTAAAGTAGCCTGTGGTAATCCAATTGAAGCAATTGAAAATCCATCTGAATGGTTTACATTACCAGCTAGTTTGATTCCTAGTAGAGAAACAATATTTACTTTAGAGTGTACTGGTGAATCAATGATAAACGTTGGTATCTATGATGGAGATGTTGTCATTGTTCAAAAACAAAATGTTGCTCGTAATGGTGATATTGTTGTAGCAATGACTGATGATAATGAAGTTACATTAAAAACATTCTATAAGGAAAAGGATCATATTAGATTACAACCTGAGAATGATACAATGGATCCAATTATTTTACAAAACTGTGTTATTTTAGGTAAAGCAATTGGATTATATAGAAGTTTATAAGAGGAAGAAGAAGCTAAGAAAGTACTATTAAGTACTTTTTTTAGTGCAATAAAAAAGATAGGATTTAATCCTATCTAAAGAATATCAAGTATGTAAAGAATCCTATGTACAATAATAAACATATTGCACCATTAATTCTTTCAGATGGTTTAGACTTACCATCTACACCAACTGCCATAGTAATTAGGAAGCCACCTATTAGACCACCGATATGGCACCAGTTATCAATATTAGGAGTCATATAACCAATAAGCAAGTTGATAATAATAACAGGTATAATTTGGTTACGTAATGCTGCTCCTAAATAATTACGATAATGATAACCAAAGTATAATAGTGATCCGGTTAAACCAAAGATAGCACCAGATGCACCAATAGATACGTTTGGATCTAATGCAGATGACATCAATCCACCACATATTCCACTTACTAAATATATAACTAGGAATTTCCATTTACCGATAAATGTTTCTGTTTGAGTTCCTAAAATAAGTAATGAATACATATTGATCATTAAATGAATTATTCCAGCATGTAGGAACATGTAAGAAATAAGTCGCCATACTTCTCCACCCTTTAATAATGGAGCCCAGTTAGCACCTAGTTTTAAAACTGTTACAGTATTAACACTAAGTAAAGCATCTAAGCCATCAAATAAAGCTGTTACCCCAAACATAATAAAGCATATAGCCATTATTAAGTGAGTAAAGATAATCTTTTTAGGTTTGAAAGTTCTTTCAAATGATTTATTTTCTTTTTCAGTTTTTTCATTTATATCTTTTGTAACATTAATAATTAGATCAACACCTGTTCTATTAGCAAGTAATTTTTCATTAATGTTAGGGAAAGCTTCGAGAATATTTTTATCAGTTACATTTAAGTTTCCATCTTCAGGATTAACAATGATAGCTGGTTGAATATTTTTAGTTGCTTCGACATTTAAATCTTCATTAACATTTAATAATATATTTAAAGTATTAACTCTAAAAGAAAAAGTCTTTTTCTTTATTTGTTTTACAATACTATTAATTTTATAATAATCATAATTTAATTGTTCTTCATTAAATATGTTATTAGAGTTGATTCTAACAATACGGTATGGTCCGTCACTGTTTTCCAACCATATTTCATCTTTAACACCGTTAACAATAATTGGATTATAGTTTTCTTCGGTAATAAAGTAATGAACTAATTTCATAATGGTTTCTTCTTTTTTATCCATTAATATTGTTGACACGAAAATCTCCTCCTCTTTATAATTTTATAATATTTTTAATATATTTTCAAAGTTATGTCTTATTTTTAATAATTTTTTATTTTTGTTCTTCTAAATTATCAATAAAGTTTTGAAAATATTCTGGTAATGGTGCTTCAAAATGCATCTCTTTTTTGGTAATTGGATGAATGAAGTCCATTTTTGCTGAATGTAAGAATTGACCAAATTCAGTAGCATGTTTGGTATTGTATACAGGATCATTATAAATTGGATAACCAATATAATTCATATGTACTCTAATTTGATGAGTACGACCTGTTTCCAAAATACAACTTACTAAGGTATATTCTTTATATCTTTTTAATACTTTTAAATGAGTTATAGCTTCTTTAGAATTGTCTGCTGTAACAGCCATTTTTTTTCGATCTTTAGGATCTCTACCAATTGGAGCATCTATTGTTGCTGTTTCATGAGGGAATACTCCACATAGTAATGCTATATACTCTCTTTTTATATTTTTATGATCTTTAAAATAATCAGTTAATAAAGCATGAGTTTTATTATTTTTAGCAATTAGAATTAAACCAGAAGTATCTTTATCTATACGATGAACTATACCAGGTCTGGCTTCACCATTTAAATCACTTAAATTATTAGTATAATCAAGTAAACCATTTACTAAAGTATTATTGTAATTTCCTGATCCAGGATGAACTACTAATCCACTTGGTTTATTAACAATTATTAAGTCATCATCTTCGTAGACGATATCGATATCCATTTTAACAGGTTCTATATCAGGTACTGATACATATCCTTCTTTGATATTAATGCTATCACTTAGTCTTACTTTATATGATGCTTTTTCTATTTTACCATTAACATCTATATAATTTTCATCTAACATTTTAGCAATAATGGAACGTGTATAATCAGTATTATTTGCTAGATACTTGTCTAGTCTTTCGCCCTCTTCTGTTACTATTAGATTCATTTTTATCATCTCCTTTAATAGTCGAAATAATAATTAGGAATACTCCTATTACTATGCAGATATCTGCAACATTGAAAACTGGATAATCATATTTAAAAATAATGAAATCTAAGAAATCAACGACATACCCAAATATTATTCGATCAATTAGGTTTCCTACTAAGCCACCTAGTAATAAACCAAATGCTAAGTTATTACGTAAGTTATTTTTGTAACTAAACATAAAATGATAAATAATAACAATAGCAATAAATGATAATAATATTAGAATAATAGGATATTTATTTAATATTCCCCAGGCTGCTCCTGTATTATGACATAAAGTTAAATAAAAGAAGTTTTTAATAAGTTTTATACTCTTAGATAAGCTTAAAAAAGAACTAGCTAATACTTTAGTTATTTGATCTAAAAATAAAGCAATTATAGCAATTATTAATGTTCTTTTATTCACCTTGTTTCACCTCGTTTTAAGATTATATCATAACTGGTTTTATTATACCATTTTTTCCATAAAAAAACTCCTTAAAAGGAGTTTTATTCATATATATTTTCACTAAACTCTTCAAAGATGTCAAGTAAGTATTCTTTTCGAGCTATTTCGTTTTTCCATTCTTCAGGTATATAGTCATAACCATATATTATTCCAGCTAACCCACCAGTTAAAGCACCAATGGTATCAGTGTCACCACCTAAATTAATAGCACCAATAATTGCTTCTTTATAATTTTCAGACTTTAGTAATACCCATAGACATGCTTCTAGAGTATCTACAACATAACCAGTTGATTTAATATCATCAACTGTTAGTTTAGATATATCTCCTTGTAGTAATCTTTCATAAGGAGCTCTAGCTTCTTCACTAAACATTGTATAATCTACAGCTTTAGTCATATTATAAGCAGCTAGTTTATCTTTACCATTTAGTAAGAACATTGCATATCTAACATAGATATAACATCCTAAAATACTTATTTCGTGGGCGTGAGTAATAGATGATATCTTTGTTACTAAATCTAATATTTCGACATCTTTTAAATGTTTTTCAATAGCATAATAAGCAATTGGTAATATACGCATTAGAGAACCATTGCCATTAGAATTAATATCTTTTAATCCACAAGTTGTTGGATCATCATGAGCTTCATCAAAATTATCGATTGCTCGAGCACAAGTATTTCCGATATCAAACACTTCACCAAAAGGTGTATAATTACCTCTATTTTTAAATGAAGAAAACTTTAAAGCTATATCTTGATAATCAATACCATTTTTTGAATTAATAGAATCAATAGTAGCAATCATCATTGATGTATCATCAGACCATGTTCCTTCAGCAACATTGTGAGTACCAAATCCAGTCATTTTCGTAACGGGATTTTTCAGTAATTCTTCACGTGATTTAAACTCTAATGGGACACCCATGGCATCGCCAACTACAAAGCCCATTAAACCGTCAAAATATTTCAACCTCATGATACCACCCACTTATACAGTAATTATACTATATTTTTATTATTTTTTTAAGACCTTTTTATTAAGGCATATTACGTTTATCTATACAATTTAAATTATCTAAATCCATCAGATACATTGTTTTATTTTTATATAATAAACAAGTATGTTCAGGATTCTCTCTTGGTCTACCTACACTACCAGGATTTAGATTATTTCCATGGATTTTATAAACATGAGTATGACCAGATAAAATATACATACCTTTACTTTTTTCAATCATTTCTTTTAAGTACATTGTATGTCCATGTGTACAAAAGAATTTATAATTATCTAACTCGACTATTAAGTAATCATGATTATAATCAAACTTACATCTTTCTTCAAGATAATCACAGTTTCCTCTTACAGCACAAATAATATCACTATATTTATTTAAGATATCAATTACTTCATAATTTTCATAACTAGAAAAGTAATCACCAAGTAAGATTAATTTGTCTGGATTTTCTCTTAAGATAAGTTCTTCTAAACTTTGAGTATATATTAAATTTCCATGGATATCACTAGCTATAATAGCTTTCATTTAATCACCACTTTATTATCAAAAAAGAATTAAATATTACTTTATGTTACTAAAGAAATAGTTTAATTCTTTTGATTCATTTTTCTTATAATCATTAATTAAATCAATAACTTTGTTTTTATGATTGTCATCTAATGTATCAAGGTATTCTAAAGTTTCTTTGCTGATCTTAGAAATAAGGCCATCATCATTAGATAGTTCATTTAAATATAAAGTATAGTAAGCCATTTTTTCAATTACTTCTTCATTTAATAATACATTATTAATATGTGTATCAATATATTCTAAAGCTTTACTAACATTCTTTTTACTTACTTGTGTTTTATCATTAATGTCATCATTAACAAGTCTTTCTTGTTCACTTAGTTTTCTAGCGATGACTTTTTTAGTTAGATAAGATTTGTAAGTAGTAGTTATTTCTGTATTCTTATTTTTATTTATTTTGTCAAGATAATCATCGATATCTTTTTTGTTTTTATTTTTTAAAACATATTCTTCAACACTTATAGATAGTTTATAAACATTACTTTCTTTATTATTTGCAGCTAATTCTTTTAAGTAATAAGCATTTGTTAATAAGTTTTCTTTTTTACTATTAGTTAATTTTTCTTTATAGTTATCTTCAATGTAATCTAATGATTCTTTGATAGACGATTCTGTTACATTACGATAATCAGCTATTTTTTCTGATAAATTTTCTTCTGCATTATTTATTATTTTTTTATTGCCACATCCTGTTAAAAGGATTAAAAGGATAGCAATTATAATTAATCTTTTTTTCATACCTTACCACCTATTTATATTATAGCATAAAAAAAGACATCTAAGATGTCATTAGTTGAACTATTACGACAGCTACAGCAATAACTATAACTATAATTAATAAAATATTAGCTGGAATAGTTATAAATAATGGTAAATATTCTTTTACTAAGGCTGCTCCAGCAAAACTACTTACACCAATAAGAATTGGTTTAATGAATAATGTAGATAGAGCACCAGCTATTAATGCTAAAGCTGCTTGAACTAATAGAAGAATACGTGGATCATCTATTGGTATATAGGCTTTAATAGATGTGAATGTTAGATAAGCTACAGCTATAAATAATGCTAGCTTTTCTAATTTAAACCCAACTCCTGATAATAGTAATCCAACTACAATAGATACTAATATCAAGATATTAGAATCACTTATTAAATGAAAATAATCATTGGCATATCCTACTAAGTTATAACCAATTAAGAACCAAGCTACAGTTATTAACATTTTTTGAATTTTGAAACCAAAGAAGCATAATAATAAACCGACAATCAAGAATATTAAAGACATTACTTGTTCAGGCATTTTAATTATCTCCTTTCTTTACTTTTAATATGATTTTATATATCTCATATATTACTATTATAACAAATGATAACAATAATAGTTTAACAATTGTAATTGTTTCTAATGGAGTGACTTTTAAGAATAAGGCTGTTATAGGTATTTCAGCCATTACTAATTGAAGACCAATCGAACCCAAAACTGTTATTAAAAGAATTGGATTAGTATGTAGAGGTTCTTTAAAGACTGTTCTCTTTTCACTACGACAGTTTAGAACATTAATATTTTGAATAAATACCATTAACATCATAATAATTGATCTAGCATATGTGATATCTGTTCCTTTATCCATTAAGAATTTCCATGTACCAAAGATAATGGTTGTTATAGTTAAACCTAGTATTAATACTTCAATAGCTAAATCTTTAGAGAATAGAGATTCTTTAGTATCTCTTGGCTTTTCTTTCATGATATTATCTTCAGATTTTTCAAATGATAAAGCAATATCTTGTAAACCATCAGTTACGATATTTAACCATAATAATTGAATTGCTACTAATGGAATATCATAACCAAAGGCAATTGATAATAAGAAGAAACATACTTCAGCAAAGCCACATCCTAATAAGAATAAAGTAATCTTTCTTATATTACTATAAGCTGTTCTTCCTTCTTTAATACCAGCTACAATAGATGTGAAGTTATCATCAACAACTATCATAGAGGCTGTTTCTTTAGCAACGTCTGTTCCACTACCCATGGCAATACCGATATTAGCACTTTTAATAGCAGGAGCATCGTTTACACCATCACCAGTAACAGCAACAAACTCTCCTTGTCTTTTTAGAGAATTTACAATATCTAATTTATCCATTGGGGTTACACGTGAGAATACTTTAGTATAAGCAACAAATTTATCAAATTGTTCTTCGCCCATATTACGATATTTTTCAACGTCAGCACCAGTTGCTATTTCGGATTGTTTAGAACATATTCCTAATGATTTACCAATAGCACCAGCAGTAAGTGGATGGTCTCCTGTAACCATTATTACTTTAATACCAGCACTTATACATTCTTTAATAGAATCTTTAACTTCTTCTCTTATTGGATCAATGAATCCAACCATTCCAACAAACTCTAAATTCTTGATAGATTTTTCATTAGCTTCTTTAACTGGTCCATCTGCTATAGCTATAACACGATAACCATCTTTAGTTAAAGCAATATTTTGATCAATATATTTTTTCTTTTCATCGGAGAATCCCATTACTTTTTCAATAGAACCTTTAACAGTACAACGTAGTTTTCCATTTTGTTCATAGAAAACTGCTGAGTATTGATTTTCAGATTCATAAGGTATTCTTTCGATTACTCTTGGTTTATCTTTTATTTTTAATTTAGCAGCCATACTTAAGAATGCTATATCAATGGAATCACCAAAGGCGATGAATTCACCATCTTTTTTTTCTAGATGAGCTTCATTATTAATAGCGCCTAAAATTGCTATACGATTAGCATCTTCAATATCTGCTTCATAAAGAGGTTTTACTTTACCCTCATCATTATAACCAGTACCAGTTATTTCAAATCTTTCACCATTTTCTAGTAAGATTACTTTGGCTGTTTGTTCATTTACAGTTAAAGTACCGGTTTTATCACTAGCAATTACTGTACAACTACCTAATGATTCTACAGAATTTAATTTTTTAACAATAACATTTTTCTTAGCCATTCTTTTAGAAGCAATGGTTAAAGCCATTGTTAAAGCAAGTGGTAAACCTTCTGGCATAGCTGATACAGATAAAGCTATAACACTTAAGAAGATAGCACTCATTTCATATCCTCTACTTAGTAAAACAAAAGTAGTTATAATAGCAACAATAACTATAATTACACTAATTTGTTTTGAAAATTTTTCAGTTCTAATTGTAAGTGGAGATTTTTCTTCTTCAGTATTTGTAACTTTTTCAGCTATCTTACCTATTTCAGTATAGGTTGCTGTATGAGTTACTATTGCCATAGCACGTCCAGTTATAACTGATGTACCTGCATATACCATGTTCTTACGATCAGCAAGAGATGTTGTTTCTGGTAAAACATCAATGTTTTTAACAACTCCAGTACTTTCTCCAGTAAGTGGAGATTCATCTACTTGGAAGTTATGGCACTCAATAATACGAGCATCGGCACTTATTTTAGTTCCACTTTCTAATACTAATATATCACCAGGTACTACTTCAGAAGATGGTATAACTACTTCTCTTCCTTCTCTTAAAACACGAGCAGTAGCTTTGATCATAGATGATAAACTTTCAGCATCTTTACGTGCTTTCCATTCTTCGTATGTACCTAAGAAAACGTCTACTAAGATAATAAATATTAAAGCAATAGCATCTATTTTTTCACCAGCTATAAATGAGAGAATTACAGTAATAACTAAAATAATCTCAATAGGATTTTCAAATTGAGAGATAAATAGTTTGAATACACTATCTTTCTTTTTAGTTGGTAATTCATTTAAACCATATTTTTCTTGTTTAAATGGTATTTGTTCAGTACTTAGACCTGACCAACTTGAATCTAAGTAGTTAATGACATCTTCGATGTCCATGTTAAAATATTTCATAACATTTCTCCTTTAAAAAAACTTATCTTTTAGAGATAAGTCTTTTTATTTAATTTATAGCCAGTAATACGTGTTGTTGGCATAAAACATATAGTATGCTAAATACTCCCTTATCGTCTTATGTATTATACCATATTTTGTCTCTTTTTTCTAGATGATAGTTGTTATTAATTCAATAATTAAACCAACAACTACACCTACTGTGTAAATAATTCCCATAATAGATAAGTTTTCTTTTAAACTTTTATTTCCTTTAAATAATACTAAGATAGCTACACCACTACCAGTTAATAAACCAGCAATTGTTGTACCTAAGTTAATAACATTATTTAGATATAATTCAGTAATAACAATACTTGCTCCACAATTTGGAATTAAACCAATTAAACTACTGATAAATGGTGTTAAGAATGTATTCTTTGATAATAAGTCACTTAAGTAATCTTCACCTACATAATGCATTACTGTATTAAGAATTAAAGTAATAATAGCAATAAATAATACGGTTTTTAACGTATGAATAATGCTAGATTTTAGAATACCATCTTCTTCACAATGACAATGATCATGTTCACATAAATCATGTATATGTTCTTCTTTCTTTGGATGGTATAGTAAATCTATTAAGAATCCAACTATAATACCTACAATAAATTTAATTACTAAAATAATAGCAATAGATTTGAATGGTGCTCTTTCACTTATAAGAATTGGTAACATTTCATCACTTGTAGATAAATAAATAGCTACTAAAGTACCTAATGATAAAATTCTAGTTATATATAAATTAGTAGCTAAAACACTAAAACCACATTGTGGTAATAAACCTAATAAGCTACCAAAGAATGGTCCAAATTTGCCTGATTTTTTAATTACATCAGTAGTTTTTTTACTAAATTTATGTTCAATTAATTCAATAATAATAAATGCAAAAAATAAGAATGGAATTAATTTTAAAACATCTAATAAAGTATCTAATAATACATCTAACATAAGGATTCCCCTTTTCAACATTATCATTTTATAAAAATAATATATTCTAGTCAATAAAAAAAGATGTTTTAACATCTTTATCTTCTTCGATATCTATTCCAGCCATTATTAAACATATTATTTAAGTATTCGACACCAAAGTATTTATCCATTACTTCTTCTACTTTGTTTTGTGGTGGAATATTTTGTTCATATTTTTTTCCTCTTTCAATACATCCTATTGTAAGGATAGCATCAAATATAAGAAATACTATCATAATTTTCATAAAAATATGACTTTCTTGTGATTTTATTTTTTTAATAAATTCTTTCATTTTAGGATAGAAGTTTTTAGTCCATAATAGACCTAGTAATCCCCAAAGTATAGAATATAATAAACATACTCGACCATTAATATTAAATGGTTTGCTACTATAATTCCAAGCTACAAATCCAAAAGCTGATTCCATTAAGTATGACAATATATATTCTAAGACGGTTCCAGCAATAAATGATATAGCAAATATCTTAATTGGTTTAGTATCTTTAATGCGACCTAAAACGGCAGATAATACTACTCCGCCAATACCATAGACAATATTGAATGGTCCAATTACTAAAGCCGTATGATTAATAAGAACTCCTTTTTTTAAAAGAGTCCATATTCCTTCAACAAACCAGCCAAAAACACATGATATAAGGAATATGTAAAACCAATCGTGAAATGACATTTTTTCTTGTTCTTTTGCCATATTGATTTCCCCCGTACATATAAATTATACCAAAAGAAAAAATAGTTAACAAATTTAACTATTTATTTCTTCTATTCTGTTTTTGATTAATAATTCTATTTGATCAAGTTTAATATTACTTTCACCTTTATTGAATTTATTACTTTCATATTTGAAGACATCTAGTAAATATTGTAATTCAGCAACACTATTAGATTTAGGAATACGTTTTTTAACAAGATCAGTTACGATATTAATCTTGAATTCTTTTCCATATTCAGTTCCAACATATGATGAATAGTTATTCTCTACTCTAATTAAGATGTTATTAATTAGAGACATATCTTTTGATTTTTCATATTTAGCAATAGTTTTTTCAATCTTAGTTTTTTCATTATTTACTAAAGTATTGAAGTCTATTCCATATATTGGTAATCCATTTTTATTTCTCTTAGTTTTAAATTCTTCAGAAGCACGAATTACTTTTTCTAAATATGTATGATCAGATAATCTAGCCATATTAACTATAATAAAATCTGGTTCAATATATGGTAAGTTAGAATTATTGTAATTTGGTCTTACTGCATATTTATCTAAGAAGATAGTGTTTACATATCTTGTTCTATTAATCATTTCAAATGGTGTATAGTAAGATATTTTTGAAGAACAGCAACATTCATTACAAATATCTTTTTCAGACATTTTTACTATACCATTATCTAAAACACCATTAAAACCAAAGTAGAAATCATTAGATGGTCGAACATTTTCATTAGATATTAATGTTGCTTTTAACATTTTTTCTTTAGCTAATGAATAATGCCATGCTTCTAGGTAACTATTAGTTTTTCTTAATTCTTCAGTAATATCTAATTCAGATATTAAGAACATAAATTCATTACTGCAATCACTTATTTTAATTTCTTTACCATATAGTTTTTCAATTATATATTTATTGAAATTAGATCTTGTTTTAATTTCAAAGTTATAAATCTTACCATACATTTCTTTTATTTGATTTTCCATTAAGAATGAATCAAACATAGTATAGATAGGATATTTATTATCTAGTTCTTTAAGTGATTCATTATCTGTATTAATAATCATATTTAAATTAGATAAGTAATCATATTCTTTTTTATAAACATTAGCATCTAATTTTTCAATATTATATCTATCAGTCATGATAGTAGCTTCTTCTAAAGTTAACTTGAAATGTTTAATAATAAAGTTTTCTAATACTTTTTTACCTTTATTAATATTTAGAGTAGCTATTTCTTCTAAACGTTTTTCATAAGTAATAATATCATTATATGTATTTGGTGTATCAACTATAATTGGTCTTCCAACCATTTCTTTATGAGCATAATACCTTGGAATTAAATATAACATATAAGACACTACGGCTTTTAAATTTGGATTATCTACTACACTTAAGATTTTTGGAATATTACCATATTTTTTACGATTATTACCAATTGTTACATCTTTATAAATATTAGATAATTCTACTATTTCATTTATATCTAAACCTTCACAAGCATTAAATGCTGTAATTAAATTATTTAATTTATAAGGTGTCTTTTTATTTATTTGATATAAGTTTTCTTGTAGTTCTCTATTCTTAGTAATCATATCTAATAAATTTAATTTAATTCCTTTTATTGTCTTATCAAAGAAATTTAAATATATAGTATCAACAACATAAGAATTTTTATTTTCTAATGCTCTATATAATTTAACTAATTCTTCATCTTTAAAGATTAATTTTTGAAGACTTGGTACAAAGATAGCTTTTTTATCTTTTAATGGTAAGACATCTAAGATATTTTGTAAGTTTTCTTTGTTATAGTATTTAATTAATGATTCTTTAGTAAAATATGGAATTAATTCTTTTTTATTAATTCTATTTATTAAACTAGCTATATCATCTTTATTTTCAATAAATAGTTTTTCTAATACTTTATTATCATCTAATAATTTTTGAGCTTCTACTCAATTTATTTTATTTAATAAATCTACTAATACATCATCATTTAGTTCTAGTACTTCGTCATGATTACCTAATAAATAAGACGTTGTGTATTCATCTACGATAAAATTACTACTTGAAATACTCTTGTTCATAATCGAATTGTTCTCATAACTATTCTTACGATC
>JAEEGG010022357.1_pt1 | contig 12456 bp, 9 predicted proteins | sample 9134161 | NCBI WGS metagenome assembly JAEEGG01 (sample SAMN16246543, study PRJNA631951) | gut metagenome | biome: gut microbiome; feature: rumen; material: CR-attached | host: Bos | place: Iran: Karaj | collected 2018-10
ACGACTCTCGAAGAAAACCTCGACATGATCGAGTCTTCTGTCGCATACCTCAAGGAACATTCCGAAGAGGTGATTTACGATGCGGAACATTTTTTCGATGGCTATAAGGCTAATCCGGAATATGCGCTCGAAACGCTCAAGGCGGCCGAACTTGGCCATGCCGATTGCATCGTGCTTTGCGATACGAACGGCGGAACGATGCCGTGGGAAATCGAAGAAATCGTAAAGAAGGTTCAGGAAAAGATTTCTACGCCGCTTGGCATCCACGTGCATAACGACAGTGGACTTGCCGTGGCAAACTCGATTTACGCTGTGAAGGCGGGTTGCGTGATGGTGCAGGGCGTGGTGAATGGCTACGGCGAACGCTGCGGTAACGCAAACCTCACGACGATTGCCGCCGATTTGAAGTTCAAGATGGACTGCGATTTTACAGCTGCAAAGAAGCTCTCTCACTTGCGTCAGCTGAGCGGCAATATCGACCAGATTGTGAACTTGCCGAGCGACGTGCATGCCCCGTACGTGGGCGATGCTGCCTTTGCCCATAAGGGTGGTGCGCACATCGATGGCGTCATGAAGGTCAGCCGCAGTTTTGAACATATCGACCCGCATACGGTGGGTAACGACCGCGTGTTCGTGACAAGCGACCAGGCCGGTGGTTCTCTCGTTGTTGAAAAGCTCAAGGCCATCAAGCCGGGTATCGACAAGAAAGATCCGGTGGTGGCAAGCCTCCTCAAGGAAATTAAGGAACGCGAAAACGCTGGCTGGCATTTTGACAGTGCCGAAGCAAGCTTCAAGCTTTTAGTCTACCGCCATTTGGGAATGGTCAAGGAACCGTTCAAGGTGCTCAACTACCGCGTGATTGAAGACAAGACGCCGCAGGGTGTTTCTGTGTCGCAGGCTACGGTCAAGCTCCAGGTGGGCGACCAGATTAGCCATCAGGTGAGCGAAGGCGATGGCCCGGTGAACGCTCTTGATGCCGCACTCCGCAAGGCTCTTTTGCCGTTCTTCCCGTGCATGGGAAGTGTGCGCCTGGACGATTTCAAGGTGCGCGTGCTTGGTTCCAATGTGGCATCCGATGCTACGGTTCGCGTGTGGACGACGTTTGGCGATGAACACGGCTACTGGAACATGGTTGGCGTTTCGAGCAACATCATTGAGGCTTGCTGGACTGCTTTTGTCGATGGCCTTACGTACAAGATTTTGCTTGAAGACAAAGTTATCCCGAATGCATACAAGCATCTCGATGTGGCGTCTGTGTAAAATAGCTGAATCGCGAGAATTTGCCAAACCGCGCTGGGTTTTAGAGTTTAAAAAATAGAAGGTCTGTTAAAATGAAAATCGTAAAAGTCACTCCGAAGTCTCAAGAGATTGACAGAATTTGTGGTCGTGAAGTTGCCCCAAGCAAGGAAATTCACGATAAGGTCATGGACATTCTCGCCGACATCAAGAACGGCGGTTATGCGAAGGCTGTGGAATACGCTCAGAAGTTCGATGGCCTCAAGGGCAAGAACCTCCGCGTCTCCGAAGCCGAAATCAAGAAGTCTGCCGCCAAGTGCCCGCCCGAAATGCAGCGTGCGCTCAAGCAGGCTATCAAGAATGTTCGCGATTTCCACGTGAACCAGATGGAAGATTCCTGGCTCATGGAAGGCAAGGACGGCGTGGTTCTCGGTCAGCGTATTCGCCCGATGAAGCGCGTTGGTCTTTATGTTCCGGGTGGTGCAGGTATTTACCCGAGCACGGTCATTATGAATGCGGTTCCGGCCATTGTCGCTGGCGTCAAGGACATCGTTGTCGTGACTCCGATCAAGGGCGAAATCAACCGCGCTGTAGCTTTTGTGCTTTGCGAACTTGGCATTACCGAAGTTTACCACATCGGTGGCGCTCAGGCTATCGGTATGCTCGCTTACGGTGCCAAGGATGGCAAAGGCAAGGTCGTCGTGGAACGTGTCGACAAGATTGTGGGCCCGGGTAACGTCTTTGCCGCAGTCGCCAAGAAGGAAGTTTTTGGCATTGTCGATATCGACATGGTGGCAGGTCCGTCCGAAGTACTCGTCCTTGCTGACAACACTTGCGATCCTGACTTTGTCGCTGCTGACCTCTTGAGCCAGGCAGAACACGGTTCTGGCTTCGAAGCCGCTATTTGCATTACGGACAACATGGAAACCGCACAGATGATTAGCGAATGTGTGGACATCCAGGTTGAAAATTCCCCGAAGAAGGAACTTTTGACGAAGGTGCTCGATAACTTCGGCCGCATCCTCGTGGTGAAGGATTGGTTCGACGGTGTGGCTATTGCTAACGCCATTGCTCCGGAACACATGGAAATCATGACGGACGAAGCTGAATCGATGGCAGCTCAAATCGAAAATGCGGGTGCCGTGTTTATCGGTCCGTGGTCTTCTGAACCGGTGGGTGACTACTTTGCTGGCCCCAACCACGTTCTCCCCACGAACGGCACGGGTCGCTTCTTTAGCCCGCTCGGCGTCTATGACTTCCTCAAGCGCATGAGCATCATCAAGTACTCCGAAAAGGCTATCAAGAAGAACGCAAAGGCGATCGCTGTCGTGGCAAATGAAGAAGGCTTCATCCACCACGCCGCTGCAGTCCTCAAGAGACTCTAATCTAAATTGTTCTGCATTTGTTGCGGGACTTTAATCGCATTACGAAAATGTCCGCCTCAGGGCGGACATTTTGCGTTATAAAAGATTTTGACGAATGACGCTAGGCTTGTTGTGCTAAGTTAGCGCTTTGTATTGCTTGAATCCTTGGATGCGCTGGACTTGCCGTTTTCAAAAGTCTTTATAGCAGCGTCCTTTGCGGCGATGGCTGCATCTTTTGCTTTTTCTGCTGTCTCTGTGACTTTAGTCGTAACGCTGTCTGCCGCATTCTTGACGGCTGCTTTGGCGCTATCCGCTGCTTGCTCCGTTGAATTTATGGCTTTGTCTGTAAACGACTTGGTGAGCTCGCTTGCTTTTTCTGTGGCCAACTTGCGGAGGTCAACTTCATTGGAAGAATACCCCATGGTCTTGAGCGAAGACTTGTAGACGCTGTAGGCAATAGCGTTGTTGCGCAGGTTCTTGAGGTTCCCTTCGACTGGTAGCAAGTGCAAAATGGTGAGCAATACAAAGCAGACAAGAACGGCCTTGATGATTCCGAACAACATGCCTAAAATGCGATTTGTCTTTCCGACGATGGTGTTCTTGATAGAATCACCGACAATGTGTCCGATAAGTGAAAACAGCAGGAAGGGAACAAGAAAGCCGATGCAGGTGCAGATGAGGTGAGCTGTGAAATCGCTGAATGCAAAATTATGGATGAAAAAATCACCGAGTAGCCCCTGGGCAAAATAAGCGCCCAAAATTGCTGCCACCCATGCACAAAGCCTGAATACGCTACTCAACAGACCGCGCCAAAGCCCGATGATGCCGAATACGAGCAGGCAAGCCGCGCATGCTATATCAATCCAATTCATTGGACAATTCCTTCTAAACCGCTAACTGAATGGTCAAGAAAACCATCGCAGTTACAATCACTCCAAGTATAAATCCTATTCCATACTTAAATGTAGTTTTTTGTGGTTTAGGCGATATGACGGATTCGATTGGCTGGTCTTCGTTTACCGTATCTGCCCATTCGGCGATGTAGGGGGTCATGTCGCGCGGGTATTCTCTCATGAGGTCGGCAAGCTCGTTTGCGGCATCGCAGGCCGAAGAGGGGCGCTTGCTGGGACGTTTGTTGAGGAGCTTCAACACGAACTTGCGGAGCGGCTTTGGAACATCGTCCGGGAAGACTTCGAGCTTGAACTTCATCTTGAGGATGTTTTCGCGCGTTTCTTCGAAGTCCTTGCCGCGGAAAAGATTTTCGCCGATGAGCATTTCGCTAGCGATGATGCCTACGCTAAAGATATCGCTTGCGTAATTGACTTTTTGCCCCATGATTTGTTCTGGGCTCATGTAGGCGGCGGTGCCGATGATGCAACCGGTCTGCGTGAGTTCCTTGCCAATTTCGAGCGGGGTATCCGTATGGGCGATACCAAAGTCCAGGAGACGAACGCGTCCGTCCTTGTCAATCATCATGTTGGCGGGCTTCAGGTCGCGGTGGGTCACGCCGTTTCGGTGAGCGTGGCTGAGTGCGCTCAAGAGTTCGTACAAAATGGTTTCGACAACCCAGATGGGCGGTCGCTTGTTTTTCAACAGCAAGTCCTTGAGACTTGAACCTTGTATGTACTCCATTGACATCGTGTAGTTGCCGTCACTGTCTTTCCAGAGGGCATACGGCTGGAGAATATTCGGGTGGTTCAGGTGGGCGAGGATGCTCCCTTCTTGCAGGAATCTCTTGATATAGATGTCCTGTTGGTTCAAGTTGGTGTTGAGCCTCTTGGCAACGACGAGTCGGTCGAGAGAAGGATCCCGACAAAGCCATAGGCTACCCATGGCTCCGCTATTGAGCGCTTGTATAGGTTTGTATCCGCCAATTTTAGACGGGAGCTGATCTTTGACTTTCTTCCTGGACTGTGTTGCCTTGACCTCTTCCATGCTGCCCTATATAGAAAAAGATTTACTTCTTGTCGCTTAGGTAAATGCTCTGGTGCTTCGTCTTCGGATCCTGATTGGGGTAATCGAGGATGTAGTGGAGCCCGCGAGATTCCTTGCGACGGAGGGCGGCGATGAGGATCATCTTGGAAACCTGGAGTGCGTTCAGGAATTCCAGGAAGTGCAAGTTTTCAGTTTCTTTGTTCTTAATAGCGGCGGCTACGTCGGCTTCGAGGCTTTCGATAACCTTGAGACCTTGGTTGAGGCCTGCAACGGTACGGACAATGCCGCAGTGCGTCCACATCATGTCCTGGAGCATCTTCTTGCGCTTGCGCCAGTAGGCCGCCTTTGCAAAACTGACCGTTTCTTTCTTGGACTTGGGTGCTGTGAATTTGTCCTTAGTGATGCCGCTCTTTTCGATATCATCGACGGCACGGATGGCAAACACAACGCTTTCCAAAAGCGAGTTCGAGGCAAGACGGTTTGCTCCGTGAACGCCTGTTGCTGCAACTTCGCCGCAAGCATAGAGTCCCTTGATTTCGGTGCGGGACCAAGTATCAACGAGAACGCCGCCGCACATGTAATGGGCTGCCGGGACGACTGGAATCCATTCCTTCGTGATGTCAATGCCTGCATCCATGCATTTAGAATAAATGTGCGGGAAGTGGCTCTTGATGTCCTTCGGCGTGCGACCAGAAAGGTCAATGAACATGTGGTCCTTGCCGAGACGCTGCATTTCGCTGTGGATAGCGCGAGCGACAATGTCACGTGGGGCGAGGGAGTGCAGCGGATGCACCTGGTTCATGAATTCTTCGCCCTTGTCGTTCTTGAGGATGCCGCCAAAACCGCGCACAGCTTCGGAGATGAGGAACGGCTTCTTGAACTTCGGTGCGTACAAGCTAGTCGGGTGGAACTGCATGAACTCGATATCCTGGAGGGCTGCGCCTGCACGGGCTGCAATCGCCATGCCGTCGCCACAGCTGTCGGGCGGGCAGACGGTGTACTGCCAAATGCGGCCTGCACCACCTGTCGAAAGGATGGTTGCCTTGGCGTAGATGCTTTCAACTTCACCGGATTTCTGGTGGATAATTTTTGCACCGACGCAGCGCTTGTTCTTGCCTTCGCCTTCGCAAATCAAGTCCTTGATGTAGCAGTTTTCAAGGTAGTCAATGTTCTTTTGCTTGTGAAGTTCACAGAGGAGGGCGCGCATGATCTCTTTACCGGTGAGGTCTGCGGCGTGCAAAATGCGGTGGTGGCTGTGTCCGCCTTCAAGGTGAAGGTCAAACTGCGACTTGTCTTCGGGCGACGGTGTGAACTGGACGCCCCACTTGACGAGCTGCTTGATGGTCGAAGGACCGCTCTTGGTCAAGATGTTAACGGGTTCCTTTTTGCAGAGGCCAGCGCCTGCTTCGAGCGTGTCTGCAATGTGGAATTCAAATTTGTCTGTTTTTTCAGTAACGGTAGCGATACCGCCCTGGGCGTAGTTTGATGAGCCGTCCGGCTTTGCTCCTTTGGTCAAGATAACTACGTGGAAACCTTTTTCTGCCGCGTGGAGAGCTGCGCTCAATCCAGAAATGCCGGCACCCAGAACCAAAATATCGTACATGAGATACTCCAAAGGAATTGATGTATTTTTTTATGTCCAATAAATAGAAAAAATAGGGCTTTTCGGCATTATATTTGGCTTGCAATTTCAATAAAATAAAATGCAAACATTTTTTTTTGCTATTTTTCGGGCGACAAAATTTTAATGGAGTTGTCTCTATGTTAACGTGGATTAATGAAAAAGCCAAGTGGGTAATTGTGATCTTTGCCGCCGGTATCGCCATCGGTCTTCTCGCCATGGACCGTGTTCCGGATCAGGGACGTAGCTATCCTATCGGCATTGTCAACGACACCAAGATTTCTTACACGGACTTTGATTCTCGCGTGAAGATGATCGTGCAGAATCAGTACCAGAACCAGCACTTGGACGACGAACAGTACTCCCAGCTCCGCGCTCAGGTGTTCTCCAGCTTCGTTCGTCAGGCTCTCTTTGCTGAACAGTACGAAAAGGCCGAACTGAGTGCCTCGGTTGCCGAACTCAAGAACGAGTTCAAGCGCAATTCTGATGCTGTCCGTGCTCGCTTGGTCCAGGAAGCTCAGGCTCGCCTCTATGCTATCCAGCAGCAGGCAACTTCTCAGGAAGACCTGATCCAGCGCTCTCAGGCATACCTCGCTTCTCTCCCGAAGTTCCTCACGGACACGACTTTCAACAAGGCTGATTACGATGCTTGGATTGAAACTCCGGCCGCTTACCGCTGGAGCGCAATGCTCTCGCTCGAAGACGAAATGAAGAACAACTCCATTCCGGCTCGTCAGCTCCAGACCTTGGTCGGCGCTTCTGTCCATCCGACTTCTCTCGAAGCCAAGTGGAGTGTTGAACGCCGCATGACGGACTACGAACTGCAGGTGGCGGTCGCCCCGAGTTCTGCATTTGTTGTGGATAGCAACTCTGTGGATAGCGTCATGGTCGCTGGCTACTTCAACGCCCACATCGATAGCTTCTTTGTCCAGAAGGATGCTGCTCAGTTCCAGTATGTTTCTATTCCGGTTGAAGCTACGGCAGGTGATGACGCTAGCATCCGTGAATACGCTATGACTCTTTACTACCAGCTCACGGATTCCTCTTCTACGACGACGTTCGAAGACATGGCTCGCGTTTCTTCCGAAGACCCGGGCAGCGCCGAAAAGGGCGGCATCTTGAGCGAAGATTTCGTTGGCCGTGGCACTTATGTGAAGCCGTTTGAAGAAGCTGCTTTTGCTCTTGATTCTGGTAAGATTTCTGAACCGGTCCGTTCTCAGTTCGGTTACCACATCATCAAGTCTTACGGCAACGTGAAGAATGCTAAGGGTGAAGTTGAAAAGGTCAAGGTTGGCCACATCCTCCTCACTGTTACCGCTTCTTCCAATACTATTGATAGCCTTGAAAAGATTCTCACCAACATCAAGAAGGATGTTGATGCAGGTTCTGACTTGCTCACCGAAGCTCAGGCTCGCGGTCTTGAAGTCAAGACTTCCGAATGGGTTTCTCGCGATGGCAACATCGGTACATTTGGCTACCTCAAGGGTCTCGCTTCTTTCGCTTGGCCGAACGAAAACCTCCCGAAGGAAGAAAGCGAAATCTCTGGCGTGCTCAGAAACAACAAGTGGGTTGTCATTGCCAAGAAGATTGGTTCCTTCACGGCTGGCGAACGTAGCCTCCCGCTCTACTACAGCGACATCAAGGAAACGCTCCTCAAGCAGAAGGCTGCCAAGGCTGCTGAAGCTTACTTGAGCTCTGTCGCCGCTCAGGTCAAGGAATGGAACCCGGCTGATACGGCTGCCAAGATTGAAAAGGTTGAACTCGAAACCAAGAACGCTTCTGTGGATGGCTTTGTTCCGGGCTTCGGCTACGGCAATGCTCAGATTGCACGCGTTGTCGGCAAGGCTAAGGCCGGTGAATGGACTGCTCCGGTTGTCGCTGAAAACGGCGCCGTGATGGTCAAGGTCGTTTCCAAGAAGACTCCGAAGGTTGAAGAAGTTGAAGAAGCCATCAAGCAGGATGTAGACAACTCCTACCGCTTTGGCGTGATGACTGCTTTCAACGACTACGTGACTTCTCTTGAAGCTTCTACGCCGGTCAAGAGCAACCTCGACCTCTTCTACAGAGACTAAGGGCTTTCGCGAGAGCTTGACTCTCGTGAGCGCGCACAAAAATCCGTCAGCAAATAAACTCAATTATTGGTTGACGGATAATGCTTAAATTGCTATAATGTGCCGCACTCGCCCCCATCGTCTAGTGGCCCAGGACTCGGGATTCTCATTCCCGCAACAGCGGTTCGAGTCCGCTTGGGGGTATAAAAACGACCAACCGAAAGGCTGGTCGTTTTTACTTTCCGCCCCAGGGGTATAAAAAAGTCTAACCGAAAAGGTTAGGCTTTTTTTGTAATGTGAAAGTCTTGCGGGCGGGACCCTAGCTCGGAGTTGTTATGGGTATAAAAAAGCCAGGGTTTGTACCCTGGCTTTAATTGCTTTACGCGAATTTTAAATTACTTGATTGTGCTCGTGAGGCGGAATGCGAAACCGACGTCGCTGATTTCGTCACCGCTGTAAACGCTGAACTGAAGCTTGGAATTGGCAATCTTCTTTGCCCATGCCACCGTCCATGCCCAGTTATCGATGTCCTTGCCACCAGTGAGAGCGGCGCGGTCATTGATATGTTCCCATTCCACATAGAGGCTGCTCATGAACGTGCTCATGATGCAATCCTTTTTCGGGGAGTATTCAGCACCGAGGTAGAACGGATGGTAAGCGTCACCCGGCTTCATGTACTTGGATTCCGGAGCGACATAGTTGTGGGCTGTGGTGAGGACTTTTTCGCTATTCGTAACGATGAAGCCGTATTCACCGTAAACTCGCAAGAAATCAAGGGGCTTGTAGCTCAGGTAAGTGGCGAGGCGGTGGGTGATGGATGCTGTGTTCTGAACAACGTCAACGGCGTTCACGCGATAAGCGAGCTTTGCTTCAAGCGGGAAATCGAACTTGAGGTCTTCTTCAATGCGGATGTAACCCGTGTTGGCCTTGTTGTCTCTTGTGGCGAGCATTGCGGTGAAGTTGGAGTAGCCGGTCTGCCAGCCGAATTCAAGAGCGTTGTGTGCGTAGTCGCGCATCCAGAGACCGCGAGCCGTGAGGTCCTTATCGATGTAAGTACCGAAGTGGGTAGACTGAGACCAGTCCGTCTTCCAGTGACCGATTTTGAGGTTGAGCTTGTAAGTGTCAAAATTCCACTTGTAGTTTGCCCAGTAGAGGTCTGCGAGAATCTTGTCGTAGCTGGTGGTCTTGCCGTCGCCGTCCTTAATCTTGTTGCCAAACTGCGGGGCAAAAATGCGCAACATAACCTGTGCATCGAAGTTTTCGCTCTTGTAGAGGCCGCCAATGTTAGCGCGGATCCAGAGGGAGCTCAGGTTATTGTCGGTATCTGCGATCATCTTGGTAGCCTGAGTCTGGACGTTGCCCTTGAGGCTGAATTCGCCATCGGCTGCAAAGGCTGCAGAGCACATGCCTGCGACCAAAAGTGCGCTTGTCATTTTTTTGAAGTTCATAGTTTCTCCGTGTAAGTTTTTCGTGCGCAAATCTAGAAATTTCGAAAAATATTTAAAGATAATTTGAAAGTCTGCCTATCAATTTTTATTTTTGCCTCACAAAATATCCATTGGAGTACAAGAATGAGAATGATTTCCCGCATTGCATTTTCGGCAATAGTGGCAGTTTCTTTTGCATCTGCCGGCAAGCTTGCACCGAACAAGACGCACGCTGTGCTGAACGTGACTTACACGAACGAAGAAAACGTTCCGCATGCCAAGAAAAAGCTCACGTTTGTGGGGCAGAACAAGGGAAAGAAGGTGGTTATCACGACGGACGTGTATGGCGAAGCTAGCTTCCATATCCCGCGTGAAGATTCTTACACGATTCTCTGCGAAAGCTTGACGGGACCGTTCGAATGCGGCGAAACTCCGTATGTTTCTCGCACGGCAAGCACGGGTGGAATTTCGGTTGTTTTTGACGATACTCGTTCCGAACTTACGGGCGTGACATTCAAGGCGGGCAGTGCAGAACTTGTGCCGAGCTCCTTGAAGACTCTCAATGCCGCGATTGCAGGGCTCAAGCGCAATCCGAAGGCCAAGATTGAAGTGGAAGGACATACGAGTAGCGATGGTTCCGCTGAACTCAACCAGCAGCTTTCCGAAGATCGCGCAAACAGTGTCCGCAATTATATGATTGAACAGGGCATTGATGCCGATCGCGTGACTGCTGTGGGTTACGGCCCGAGCCGCCCGAAGGGTGACAACTCGACAGAAGCGGGTCGCCGTGCCAACCGTCGCATCGAGCTTAAAGTCCTGAACGCTGACGAAGTGAATTTCTAATTTGTTCTAATATCGCGAAAAAACTAGAATTTAGAAAAAAGTGCGTTTTTTACGTGAAAATTTGTGAAATAACGCAGATTTTCACGTAATTTTTTTATGTTGTGTGTTTTTTCCCGGCTACAAAAAGCATTTTTGTCCCTCAAAAAGGAATGAAATCGGCTGAAAAATAAAAAAATGGCTCCTATGAATACTTAAAGGAGCTTGTTTTTATTTAATTATGATTAGTTTATTTTGAATTTTACGTGAAAAATTAAAAAAAATAGTCCTATTCACGTAAATTGGGGCTTTTTTTCGAAATTTGGTTCTAAAAGCTCTAATTTTCGCCTCAGATCGCGTTAAACTGCGCGAATTCCGTCTTCGGTGATCACGATTTTTTCTTCGCGGAAAAGCGTCCCGATAATCTTCTTGAACGTCTTCTTGGACATTCCGAATTCACGACGGATAGTTTCCGGATCGGTGTGGTCGCCGTAGGGGAGGAATCCGCCCGCAGCTTCGAGCTTTTGCATGACAGCATTGGGGCTTTCGCTCTTCATCACACCCTTGTAACCGATCGGAGTCAAGTTGAGCGTAATCTTTCCGTCGCTCGTGAAACGCTGGATGAATCCGGGCATCGTATCGCCGATGTAGATGCGTTCCATACCGGGCGTCATCATGAGGCGACCTGTGTAGCGGTAATCCACGAGGCAATCAACGTAATCAGGCGTGACTTCGTAAGCGGCGAGTTCTACGCGCTGGCCGATATGCAAGTCGTTCGTGTCCGGATCGATAAAGCTCTTGATTTTTTCGGTGGCGATGATGCGTCCGCTTTTTTCGTCTTCGAGTACAAAGACTACGCAACGGTCGCCTTTCTGCAATTCGCCAAGTTGCTGCTTGAAGGGGAGGAACAAGTCCTTGTTGAGCCCCCAATCCAAGAATGCGCCAACGCGGTTGACTTCCTTGACGGTGAGTACCGCAAATTCGCCTACCTGAGCGAGCGGCTTGTCAAGCGTTGCAATCGGGCGGTCTTCGGAGTCCGTGTAAACGAACACGTCAATGATTTCGCCTTCGACAAGCGTGAATTTGTTGCGGTTGCCGGGGAGGAGCACGCTTCCGCCAGTTTCAAGTTCCAGGTAGTAACCCTGTGGCGTGATTGATTCGACGCGTGCGCGGTTAATTCTTCCAAGTTCCATAATTTGCCTTTCCGTTCTGGTATCCCGCAGGGCGGGGTTAAAGTCGCGGACATCCGCGATATGGTTAAATATAGTTATTCCGTCGGCAGTTCCTTGCAATGCCGCATAAACCTAAGCGTTTCTTTTTCGCCATCCATCGCAAGCTTCTTGAGCAAGAACAGCAACTTCTTGTAAGTCGTTTCCGTCATTTTCTCGTGCGCGGTGCTTTTCGTCAAATACAAGAGCGGTGATTCTTGCGTGTAGGTTTTCTTGTTGTATGTCTTGGAGGCGGCCACGCGGTCGCAGAACATCTCCTTGATGTAGCGGTCCGGCATGTCCATCGGCACGATTTTCTTTGTCTTCATGTCGTAATCGTACCAAAATTCAAAATGGTGCTTGTTGCGCCCCTTGTGGTGCATCCATGCAAGACTGTAGCCTGTTTCGCGGCGTTCGCCGTTATTTGGCGATTCCTTGCCCGTGTAATACTTGGCTCCAGGAATAAATTCGGTAGGGCTGTACTTCGACAAATCGTGGAACAGCCCCTGCAAACCGATACCGGCCTTGATGCAAAGCCGAATCACTTCGTTCCTGTGCTTGGTAATCGTAATGAAATGACGAATCGGATGGAACATGATCGAAAATTAGCAAAAGCCGGGCATCCCGGCAATGTTTATTGCAAAATCCGGTTCCCGTACTTCTTCTCAAATTCCGTCACGAGCTTGTGCGGTTCCGGGAAGTAGTACTTGAGAATGTTCATGCCTACTTTATAGATTTTTTGCGGAACGCCAAAAACCGCTTCGGCTATGCCACCCGCAATGCAGGCGAGCGTAT
>JAEEGG010022358.1_pt1 | contig 12456 bp, 9 predicted proteins | sample 9134161 | NCBI WGS metagenome assembly JAEEGG01 (sample SAMN16246543, study PRJNA631951) | gut metagenome | biome: gut microbiome; feature: rumen; material: CR-attached | host: Bos | place: Iran: Karaj | collected 2018-10
GCCAGTTCATCCCCAAGGATATGTTCGACTACATCAACAACCAGATGCCTCTCGGCCGCTTCGGCGAGCCCATCGAGGTGGGCGCTCTGGCGGTGTACTTCGCCTCCCCCGCCGCCGCCCAGGTCACCGGCACCGCCCAGGTCATCGACGGCGGCTATATCCTCTCCTGCTGATATGGGGAAATACACCGGCATCCTGCTGGTGAGCGATTGGGACCGCACCGTGACCGGACCGGACCGCAAGGTCCCCCCGGCCAACACGGAGGCGGTCCTCCGCTTTATGGAGGAGGGCGGGCTCCTTTCCATCGCCACCGGCCATACCCGACTGAGCCATAAGAGCCGCTGGGATCAGCTGCCCACCAACGCCCCGCACATCGTCTTCAACGGAGCGGAGATCTACGATTACCGGGAGGAGAAGAGCCTCTGGCAGGGGGTCCTGCCGGAGGAAGCCCGCCGCCTCTTCATCCGGCTGCTGGAGAAGTATCCGCAGCTGCATTTTGAGATCCAGTGTCCCGCCGAGACCTACGTCTTCGGGGAGGATATGGGGCTGGCGGAGATCATGAAAAAGATGGGGGTCCCCATCCGCCGGGCCCCTCTGGGGGAGGTGCCCCGGCCCTGGCTCCAGTTCGCCGTCTCCGGCTCTCCCGGAAGCTCCCGGGGAAAGGGAGAGGGGCAGGAGGAGACGGACTGGTTCCGGTACTCCGACGGGGAGATCGACGCCCTCTTCGGGGGCATTCTGGAGGCGGTGAACGCCCCGGGCACCGGCTGCTTCGGCAGCCGGAGTCTCCCCTTCCTCATAGAGGCCCAGGCCCTGGGCTGCTCCAAGGGGGAGACGGCAAAGCGTCTCCAGGCCCTGCTGGGCTGCCATACCCTGGTGTGCTGCGGGGACGCCCTGAACGACCTGAGCATGCTGCAGGCGGCGGACCGGGCTTTCGTCGCCGGGGACGGGGCGAAGGAACTGCTGGACAAAGGGTTCGAGGTCACGGTCCCCTCCGCCGAGGGAGTCCTGGCGGACGCCATCGGGAGGCTGTAGGACAGAATGAAGCCCTTTGAAATCACTCGCATCGGTCTGGAGGACTGGCCGAAGTGCGGCGCCATCTGGAATATGGCGGCGTTCCCCTATACGGAGAAATTCCGGGAACAGATCCGGGCGGGAAACCGGGAGGTGTATATCCTGACAGTGGAAGGGGAGTATACGGCCGAGTGCGACCTGGTGAAGGATAACCCGGAGTACGGCACGATTCCCGGGGAAAGGCTGTACCTCTCCCGGCTGATCGTGAGAAAAGACCGCCGGGGACAGGGATACGGCAGGGCGCTTACGGCGTACCTCCTGGACCTGGCCCTGGAGCGGGGATACCGGGAGATCGCCCTGGGAGTGGACAAGGAAAACGCCCCCGCCCTGGGGCTGTACCGCAGCCTGGGCTTCGCCGTCTACGAAGAGGCGGAGGATCAGGACGGGGAGTTTTACCGGATGGAGAAAAAGCTGCGGGAATAAGGGAACGCCGCAGCTTGCCCGATCTTCCTGCGCCTCGCCGCGGAGCGTTCCCGCCGGCGGCCCCTGTCTTGTCATCCCCCCTTTTCCTGTGCTATACTCACACGAAAGCAAAAGCGAGGAGGTGCGGGAGTGTATCGCATTTTTCTGGTGGAGGACGACCGGGGCATCGCGGAGGCCATTGCGGCCCAGACCGCCCTGTGGGACATGGAGACCGTCTGCGTGAAGGACTTCCGCCGGGTGATGGCGGAGTTCACCCAATGCTCCCCCCAGCTGGTGCTGCTGGATATCTCCCTCCCCTTCTATGACGGCTACCACTGGTGCCGGGAGATCCGCAGTGTCTCCAGCGTTCCGGTGATCTTTATCTCCTCCGCCGCGGACAATCTCAATATCGTCATGGCGATGAACATGGGGGCGGACGACTTCATCGCCAAGCCCTTCGACCAGAGCGTGCTCATGGCGAAAATCAACGCCCTTCTCCGCCGGACCTACGATTTCGGCGGCACCCTGCCGGTGCTGGAGCACCGGGGCGCCCTGCTGAACACCGGGGACGGCACCCTGGTGTACGGAGGGGAAAAGCTGGAGCTGACGAAGAACGAGTACCGCATCCTCCTGGCTCTGATGCAGTCCAAGGGAAAGATCGTCAGCCGGGAAAAGCTCATGGAGCTGCTGTGGGAATCGGATGAATTCGTGGACGACAATACCCTGACGGTGAACGTGGGCCGTCTGCGGAAGAAGCTGGACGGCCTGGGCCTCCGGGACTTCATCGTCACCCGCCACGGCGTGGGGTATCTGGTGGGATGAAGGACTTTCTCCGGCCCTGGCTCCGCAGCCGCCTTCCCGCCCTGGGGCTCTTTCTTCTGTGCTGCGCCGTTTTCGCCCTGGTGTTCCGGCTCTACGGTCTGCCCCTGGGGGCGGCGGTGTATCCCGCCCTCATCAGCGCCGTACTGTGGCTGATCTTCGCCCTGCTCCGGTTCCGGAAGTCGTACCGGAAGCACCGGATCCTCTCCGCCCTCACCGCCGCCCTCACGGAGGACATGCTCCCGGAGGCGGATATCCCGGAGGACGGGGATTACCGCCGGATCATCGCCCAGCTCCAGGAGGCCCGTCTGGCCCGGGAGGCGGAGGCGCAGCGGAAGGCCGCCGACATGACGGAGTACTACACCCTCTGGGCCCACCAGATCAAGACGCCCCTGGCGGCCATGCGCCTCACCCTGCAGAACGAGGACACCCCTCTCTCCCGCCGCCTGACGGCGGAGCTGGGCCGGGTGGACCGGTACGTGGAGATGGTGCTGGCCTACCTGCGGCTGGACTCCTCCGCCACGGACTACGTCCTGCGGGAGTACGACCTGGATCCCATCCTCCGGGCCGCGGTGAAGCGCTTCTCCGGGGAGTTCATCCACCGCCGCCTGGCCCTGGACCTGCAGCCCACGCATCTCCGGGTGCTGACGGACGAGAAATGGCTCTCCTTCGTGCTGGAGCAGCTCATATCCAACGCCCTGAAGTACACCCCTTCCGGGAAGATCAGCATCTATGGGGAGGGACCGGCGATGCTCTGCATCGCGGATACGGGTATCGGCATCGCCCCGGAGGATCTCCCCCGGATCTTCGAACCGGGCTTCACCGGGCTCAACGGGCGGTCGGACAAACGGGCCAGCGGCCTGGGGCTGTACCTCTGCCGCCGGGTCTGCCGGAACCTGGGCCACGGGATCTCTGCGGAATCGGAGCCGGGCCGGGGCACCGTCCTGCGGCTGGATCTCAGCCGAAAGCCCCTGCAGGCGGAGTGAATGTGACAAAAGCGTAAGAAACCGGCGGGAAAATGTAAGCCGATCCCATGGCGGCGCATTTTCCCGCCTGTTATGATATGGGCAGAATTCCGAAGGAGGAAAACTGCAATGAGTATTCTGGAAGTCCGCGATCTGAGAAAGGTCTATACCTCCCGCTTCGGCACCCAGCAGGTGGAAGCCCTGCGCCGGGTCAACTTCACCGTGGAGCAGGGAGAATACGTGGCGGTGATGGGGGAATCCGGCAGCGGCAAGACCACCCTGCTGAACCTCCTGGCCGCCCTGGATAAGCCCACCTCCGGCTCCGTCCTCCTGGACGGGGTGGATACCGCCTCCCTGCCGGAGAAGGACGTGGCGGCCTTCCGCCGGGACCACCTGGGCTTCGTTTTCCAGGAGTTCAATCTTCTGGATACCTTCACTCTGGAGGACAATATCTTCCTCCCCCTGGTTTTGGCGGGAAAGAGCCATCAGGAGATGGCGGAGCGCCTGGCCCCCCTGGCCCGGGAGCTGGGGATCGACGCTCTCCTGAAGAAGTACCCCTACGAGGTCTCCGGCGGACAGAAGCAGCGGGCCGCCGCCGCCCGGGCCCTGATCACGGAGCCCCGGATCCTGCTGGCGGACGAACCCACCGGCGCTCTGGATTCCCGGAGCACGGACGAGCTCCTCTCCCTCTTCGCCCAGGTGAACCGCCGAGGCCAGACCATCGTCATGGTGACCCACAGCGTCAAGGCGGCCAGCCATGCCACCCGGGTGCTGTTCATCCGGGACGGGGAGGTCTACCACCAGCTGTACCGGGGAAATGACACCAACGAGCAGCTGTATCAGAAGATCTCCGATACCCTGACCGTGCTGGCGACGGGAGGCGAGGTCCGATGAAGAGGGGCTTTTATCTCCGCCTGGCCCTGGACGGGATGCGGAAGAACCGGCGGCTTTACGTCCCCTTCCTCCTGACCTGTTCGGGCATGGTGATGATGTTCTACATCCTGTACAGCCTGGCCTATTCCCCCGCGGTGCGGAACATGCGCGGCGGCAGCACCATGGCCATGATCCTGCTCCTGGGTACCGTCGTCATGGCGGTGTTCGCCCTGCTGTTTCTGCTGTACACCAACTCCTTCCTGGCCCGTCGCCGGAACCGGGAATTCGGCCTCTACAACGTTCTGGGCATGAACAAGCGGAACCTGGGCCGCATCCTCCTGTGGGAGACGATCCTCTCCGCCCTGATCTCCCTCCTGGCGGGCCTGGCCTTCGGCCTGCTCTTCGCCAAGCTGGCGGAGCTGTTCCTGGCCCATATGGCCGGAGAGACCGCCGGCTACGCCCTCACCGTGGAGCCCCGGAGCATGCTGGCCGCCATCCTCTTCTTCGGGGTGATCTTCGCAGTCCTCCTGATCGTCTCCCTGGCCCGGGTGGGGATCTCCAAGCCCCTGGACCTGCTGAAGAGCGAAGCGGCGGGGGAAAAGCCCCCCAAGGCCAACTGGGTCTTCGCCGTGATCGGCGTACTGATCCTGGGGGCGGCCTACTGGCTGGCTGTCTCCATCCAGGCCCCCCTCACCGCCCTGACCGTATTCTTCATCGCCGTGGTGATGGTGATCCTGGCCACCTACCTGCTGTTCATCTCCGGGTCTGTTGCATTATGTAAACTTCTTCAGAAGAACAAGTCTTACTACTACCGCAGCGACCACTTCGTCTCCGTGTCCTCCATGGCCTTCCGCATGAAGCGCAACGGGGCGGGTCTGGCCTCCATATGCATCCTGGCCACCATGGTGCTGGTGATGCTGGCCACCACCAGCTGCCTGTACTTCGGCGGGGAGGACGCCCTGCGGGGGGAATGCCCCTACGACGTCTCCTTCTCCCTGCGCTACGAGCACCCGGAGGATTGCGATCCGGAGGTCTCGGAAGCGCTCTGTGAACTGGCCCATACCCTGTCCGATGGGCGGGAGAAGGATCTGACCGCCTACACCCTCGCCGGGGTGAGCGGGCTGTTCCGGGACGGGGTCCTGGAGGTGGACGGCTACAGCCGGTTCGCGGACCTCACCTCCTCCGCTTCCGTTCTGGAAAAGATCCGCACCGTGTACCTGATGTCCCTCCCGGAATACAACCGTCTCATGGGCGCCGACTACGCCCTGGAGCACGGGGAAGCCCTGGTGTGGTCCAGCAGGAAGGCCTACGGGTACGATACCCTCACCTTCAAGGGCTGCGAGCCCATCCGCATCGCGGGCAGCGTCGAGGATCTGCCCTTCCGCGTCTCCGCCTCCGATACCCTGGTCACCCTGTACTGCCTCATCGTCCCGGACTGGACGGCCCGGGCCACGGAGCTCTGTGATTTCACCGCCGGTCTGGAGGATCCTCTGATCGCCACGGAGACCCTGCAGCTCTGCTCCTTCGACCTGCCGGGCGTACCGGAGGAGGAACAGATCCGCATCACGGAGGAGATCGTCCAGACCATGATCGACGAGCAGAAAAGACCGGATTCGTGTTACAGTATGGGCTACAAGACCCGGGCGGCCAACCGTACCGACTTCTTCAGCATGTACGGCAGCCTGTTCTTCCTGGGCATCGTCCTCTCCATCGTCTTCGTCGCCGCCGCCGCCCTGATCATCTACTACAAGCAGCTCTCCGAGGGCTACGAGGATCAGCGCCGCTTCGGCATCATGCAGAAGGTGGGGATGACGGTGAAGGAGATCAAAAGCGCCGTCAACGCCCAGGTGCTCACGGTGTTCTTCGCTCCCCTGCTCCTGGCGGGGCTGCACCTGGCCTTTGCCTTCCCCTTCCTGCACAAGATCATCCGCCTCTTCGGCGTGCTCAACACGCCTCTGCTGATCCTCACCAGCGTGATCTGCTTCCTGGCCTTCGCCCTGTTCTACGTCTTCGTGTATCGCTCCACCGCCCGGACCTACGTGGCCATCGTCAGCGCCGGGGAGGAAGGACGGTAAAGCGGCAAAAGTCCATAATAAGGCCACCCCTCCGGAACACAAACTCCGGAGGGGTTTTTAACGATCCGCTACAATAAGGTTTGCCTCCGGCGGCCCGGTTTCTCCTGCGCGGGAGAAACCGGGGAAAGAGCGCGGCAGGGGTGTTCCCCTGCACCCCCGGTGCGCAGGGCGCTGAAGCGAAGGGGGCAAAGGCGCGGCGGGGAACAAGCGGATGGTATATGCGCCTCTGCTCCGCTGACCATACTGCGGGCAACGCTCGTTTGCCTTTCAGGGTGGTTATCTGTAGATCGGCAATGTTTTCCGTCCCCCGTTTCCCAAACCGAAGCCTATGCTTCGGTTTGGAGAGGAGGAATGGCCGAACACTCGCGAGTGATCGCGGCCCTTACGCTAACCGTATCCCCCGTACCTCAAATCGAAGCGGATGCTTCGATTTGAAGAGGAGGAGCAATCGAACGCAAGCAAGCATTCGCGGCTCTTACGGCAACCGCGGATGCGCAGCCCGTGAGATTTGCGACGACGAGGAAGCCTGTGAGGCCCATTCCGACGAGGCCTCCGGCGGCCCGGTTTCTCTCACGCGAGAGAAACCGGGGAAAGAGCGCGGCGGGGCTCCGCCCCTGCGCCCCGGTGCGGCGGGCGCTGAAGCGAAGGGGGCATGGACGCGGCGGAGAACAAGCGGGTGGTATATGCGCCTCTGCTCCGCTGACTAAACTGCGGGCAACGCTCGTTTCCTTTTCAGGGTGCCCTTCGCAGCACCGGCGCAGGGACGACTGGTACCCTGGCTTCCCCTGGGGGAAGCTGGCGCGGAGCGCCTGATGAGGGGAGGGTTGCGCAGCAAAACAAGGGCTTGGACCCTTAAAAAGATGATTTTGCATTCATGCAGCCGCCTGCTGCGGCGCGGCCCCTGCCGGGGGCGTGACTTTCCCTGTGCGGGGAAAGTCACCAAAGGCGCACCAGGGAACCTTCCGAAAGGTTCCCTGGACCCTCCTCCCGGCCAAGGGGGGCCGATTGCCCCCCATTGGATCCCCCCGCATATGCTCGCTGGTCCCATTCTCTCGGGAGAACTTCCGTAGGAAAAAAGATGCGAAATATCGGGATTTAACCGTCTGCCGTTTTGCTTCCACTCAAACATTCCCCACGGGGAAGAAGCCGATCACCGTCACGCCGTCCCGGTCGTACAGAGGCAGCGCATAGAGATAATCCCGCCCCTCCTCCAGGGCTTCCCGGCGCAATTCCTCCATGGCCGCGGTGTAGGCGATCGCCTCCGCCGGGTTTCGGGGATGCTGCACGGGACCGCCGTTATTCAGATCGAACTGTCTGACGTAGCCTTGGATCTGTTCTCCCTCCGGGGTATAGCCCACGGCTGCCTCCAGGTCAGGGCACAGGGTGACCCCGTTGGAATCCATGATCCCGCCATAGGTCTCTCCCCGTTCGTTCACGGGATAGCCGTCCTCCTCCCGACCCCTGCGGGTATACCCCGTAACCATGATTACGCAGTCCGTTTCCCTGTCTCCCACAGCGGCATACACCCGCGTGGTGCCCCAGCCGACGGCGGTGACCAGCCCATCCTGGTTCACGGAAGCGATCTCCGGATCCCCGGAGGACCAGACGGCTTCTGCGCCGGCCAGCTCCGGGGCAAGGTCGAGGGTCAGCCGGTACTGCGCCCCGGCACACAGGGAGATGACGGACCAATTCAGGGCGATCCCGTCTTCCTCCCCGGCTTCAGGATCGGGTGGGTATTTCGTGACCTGGACCGTGCATTCCGCCGAATACTCTCCCACGGTGATCGTGACCTTCGTCGTCCCCGGGACTAAGGCAGTGATCACGCCCTTTTCATTGACCTCCGCCACATTCGGGTCCTCAGAGATCCAGGAGATCGGCTCGTCCTGCAGAGCGGAGGAAACCTCCACGATCTGGGGATAGCTGTTCCCTGCTATCATGAACAAGGTTTCCATCGGCATCCAAACCGCGGTCTCGCTCTCCTCCACCCACCGCAGCTGTCCCTGGGCGAGCACATCGGACCTGCTCTGCACGGGTACCTGGGCTTCGCCGTGTACCCGGACGATGCACTGCGCCTTGGCGGAACCCACGTAGACGTCGATCGTCGCCGTCCCCTGGTTTACCCCGGTGACCCAGCCGTCTTTATCCACCGTCGCCACGTTCGGGTCCGTGGAGAACCAGGAGATCGCCGCGCCCCGCAGGCTGGGCTGATAACTTGCGATCAACCGGTAGGTATCCCCGGGCCTCAGGGTGAAGTCCTTCAGGTTCAGCCAGACCTGCGGCGCGTTGTCCCCGGCCAGGTACGCCGCCAGCAGCTCCTCGGACGCCGCAGCATACATGTCGCTCCCGGGATATTTTTCCAGCATCTCCGGGGCGCCGTAGACCTCCTCCAATTCCCGGGTGTTGGTTTCTCCCGCCAGGACCCAGACCGGCTCCAGCTCCGGATTCCCGTCCGGGTCCATCCAGCGGAGGAGGAGATAGGGCTGGCCGTCTGCGCTCCATTCCGTGATCCAGGTTTCCCCGTCCACGATCTCCGTCCGCATCCCTTCCGGGAGATCGAGATGCTCCTGATCCTCCGGCAGGAGACGGTATTCCAGGCGGTACAGCTCATCCCCGGACGTGAGGCCCGTTCGTCCCGTACCCATGGGAGTGAGTCCGGTGAGCCGGACCCTGATGATCCGATTCACCTTGTCCACAGGGTTGCTGCTTCCGGGAAGATAGCCTGCGTTCCAGTCGCTGGCGAGCTGGATCACATAGCTCAAGGCGGGATTCCCCTTTTGACTGGGCCAGTCCGGCACGTCGACTTCGATGGAAAAGCCCCGTTCCCGGGGGATATCCCGCACCGGATCCTGCTCCAATGCCGCCCAGGTCCCGTCCTCCTTCCGGGAAAAGGTCACGGCCAGGACCTCCTTCGCGTTTTCCACCGGGAAATAGACCTCCGCTTCCTGCGTTTTCAGGCGCAGGACCTGATAATTCTCCTTGGTCAGAGAGAGGGCGTTCGCCTTCGCGTATTCATCCGCGTAGGGCCAGGCCGTCTCCCCGAACCATTCGTCGGTATACTCGACGCCCTTGGCTCCGGTGAAGGTGCAGCCCAGGGCCAGGGCGGCGATGAGGATCACCGCAGCCAGGGTGAACGCCGCGGTCCGGGGCCTTTTCGCTATGAGCAGGATCCGTTCCTTCAGCCCGCGCTTGCTGCCGGTCATGGTGGTGGCGGCCCGGAACAGGGCTGGACGGCTGGAGCAGGTCATGCGCAGAAGGGTCATGCCGTAAGCCGTCCGCTCCTCCTCCCCCAGGCGCCGGAGGGTCCCCTCGTCGCAGGCCAGCTCCCCGTCCCGGCGGGAGAGGAAGGCCGCCCACCACACCAGGGGATCGAACCAATGGAGGGCCAGAGCCAGGCTTCGGAGCAGGGACCAGGTCTGATCCAGATGGCGCAGATGGGTGAGCTCATGGGCCAGGATATGATCCAGCGCCGGATCCTCCGCCGCCTCAGGCGGCAGATACACCGCCGGATGAAGAAGGCCGAAGAGACAGGGGGTCTCCGCCGCCGCCGTCACATATACGGGAAGAGGAAAGTCCTCCGCCCCGGAGCAAAGCTTCCGGCTGCGCCGGAGCCGCAGGGCGAAGCGGAAGTTCACTCCGGCAAACCACAGGAGACAGGCCGCCGACCCCGCCATCCACAGGAGCTTCAGGAGCCGCCCCGTATCCAAAGGCGCTTTCCCGGGCTCCGCGGCGGTCTCCGTTCCGGGTGCGGCGGGCGCAGGCTGCGCCTCCGTCCGGGGCGTTGAGGCCAGGGTCCCGGGACTGGCGGGGATCGGAGCCGAGGCGGGAAGAGGATCCGACGACCCGGCATCGGGCATCGTATAGACTGCCGGCGCGGCAGGCAGCAGCTCCTTCTCCCCCGGCAGGGCGTTCATGAGGCTGAGACGGCTGCTGCCGAAGCTCACCGGCAGGAGCAGCCGCAGGAGCACCAGGCCCCAGAGGGCATACTGCAGCCGCAGGCCGATCTTCCCCCGGAGCAGATACCGGAGGCCGATGACCAGGGCGCACAGCGCCGCGGATGAAAGGATCCATTCAAGCATGACCGTCCTCCTCTGCCTTCTTCAGGATGGCGTACAGCTCATCCAGTTCCTCCCGGGAAAGAGTCTGCTTTTTTGTCAGGGTGCTGACCATCAGGCTCAGGCTGCCCCGGTAGGCCCGGGTCAGCAGATCCTCCGTCTCCCGCAGGGCGGCGTCCTCCCGGCTCACCCGGGGAACGAAGATCTTCACCTTTCCGTCACTCTCGGTACCCACGGCCCCCTTGGCCTCCAGACGGCTCAGGAGGGTGAGGGTGGTGGACCGGCTCCAGCCGCAGGTCTCTCCCAGCTCCTCCGTCAGCTCCCGGCCGGTGCGGGGGGCGCGGGTCCACAGACATTCCATCACGCTCCACTCTGCGTCGGTCAGGGCGATGTTCTCCTTTTCCATGGCGATCCCTCCGTTTGTCTACGTTTGTAGACTAACTGTAGCACATCTGTCTACGTTTGTCAACAGAAAAACGAAAGAAAAACCCGGCGCGCCGCAGCGCGCCGGGAAAACGGGTCGAAATGCGAAGCATTATTCCACTTCGATGCTGCCGCCGTTCTCCAGGGTGCAGCCGTCCAGGAGCAGGAGCTTCTCCGCCAGGAGACGGGCAAAGCCCCCCACGATGGCGGTGGAGGCGATCAGATCCTCCGTATTCTCCACGGCGTCCTCCCCCGCGTCCGGATGCTTCAGGATGTTCGCAGAGGCGGCCCGGACCTGCCGCACGAAGAAGCGGGCGCTTTCCCTGTGCCGCCGGACATAGGCCTCGTAGACGGGCCGGACCTCCTCCTCCCCCCGGCCGGCGGGGAGGAGCTTCTGGAGCATGGCGATGCTCAGGCTCTGCTTCAGGGTGCAGATCATCACCAGGTAGGCGATATGCTCCCGGTAGTACTTCTTTTTCTCCGGACTGGGCATGATCCCCTTGCGCACGTAGTTGTTGATGGCGGCGGCAGTGACCACCTGCTCCTCCTTCAGCTCCGGGGGCATATAGTCCAGATAGCCCATGAGCAGCATCACCACCTGATCCATATACAGCCCGATATTGGGAATCTCCTCCCACTCCGGCAGGCGGAAACGGAGGATATACTTTTCCCATCGTCTCAGTTTGCCCGCGATCAGTTCCTCGCTGTACGCCAATCGAACGCGCCTTCTTTCCTCCCGGCTGACGCCGGAGATCGGTTATTTGCGTACAGTATATCACCTTCTGCCCCGGAAAGCAAAGAAATTCTCCGCTTCTTCCGCTTGACATTGTGGCCATAACATGTTAATCTGATTCTGCAAATCAGGTTAAAGTGACCTGCTGATTGCGTATGATTTTCTTGTAGTCTTTCTTTTTTCCTTCTCCTCTCTCCCTTTATCCCGGCAAATCCAGGCCGCGGGCTCAGTCCCGCGGCCTGGTTCATTCTGTGCCTTCCCGTCTCAGAATATCTTATTCAAAAACTCTTTACTCTTCTGTCGAATCATTGTATGATAAGAGAACATTCCAAATGGGAAGAAAGGGAGTTATTGTAATGAAAGAACGGGAAAGACTGGGCAGCCGATTAGGTTTCATCCTGCTCAGTGCGGGCTGCGCCATCGGCTGCGGCAACGTCTGGAAATTCCCCTGGATGACCGGTCAGTTCGGCGGCGGCGGCTTCGTGCTGGTGTACATCCTCTGCCTGCTGCTCCTGGGTCTGCCCTGCATGACCATGGAGTTCGCCATGGGCCGGGCCAGCCAGGCCAGCCCTCTGGGCATGTACCAGAAGCTGGAGAAGCCGGGCCAGAAATGGCAGATCCACGGCTGGCTCTGTCTCCTGGGCAACGTGGCCCTCATGGCCTTCTACACCGTGGTCACCGGCTGGATGATCTATTACTTCGTGCAGTTCCTCATCGGCAATTCCGCTGACCTGGGCTTCGTGAAGATGATCACGAACCCCGGGATCAACATGGGCTACCTGGTGGTGGCCGTGATCCTGGGCTTCGGCATCCTCTGCTTCAATATCCAGGGAGGCCTGGAGCGGGTCACCAAATATCTGATGGTCGCGCTCTTCATCCTCATGCTGGTCCTGGCGGTGCACAGCGCCACCATGTCCGGCGCGAAAGAAGGCCTGCATTTCTACCTGGTGCCGGATTTCAGCAAGATCACCGGCAGCGTCATCGTGGGGGCCATGAACCAGGCCTTCTTCACCCTGAGCATCGGCATCGGCTCCATGGCCATT
>JAEEGG010022360.1_pt1 | contig 12453 bp, 8 predicted proteins | sample 9134161 | NCBI WGS metagenome assembly JAEEGG01 (sample SAMN16246543, study PRJNA631951) | gut metagenome | biome: gut microbiome; feature: rumen; material: CR-attached | host: Bos | place: Iran: Karaj | collected 2018-10
AAGTTCAAGGCTTCTATCTACGTCCTGAAGAAGGAAGAGGGTGGCCGTCACACTCCGTTCGGCAACAAGTATCGTCCTCAGTTCTACCTCCGCACCATGGACTGCACGGGTGAGATTTCTCTGCCCGAAGGTGTTGAGATGGTGATGCCTGGTGACAACGTGGAGATCACTGTTGAGCTCATCTACGCTGTTGCTCTGAATAAGGGTCTGCGCTTCGCAATCCGTGAGGGTGGCCGCACCGTTGGCTCAGGTCAGATCACTGAGGTCTACGAGGACTAATCCTTCAGCTTGACTCTAGAGATTCTAGACCATCTAGCAAAATCTAGCCAGACGATAGATGCTGGCAAAAGTAGATAACTAAAGACCCCCGCTCAGTCGGGTGGGGGTCTTAATTACGGGAATAGCTCAGTTGGTAGAGCATCGGTCTCCAAAACCGAGGGTCGTGGGTTCGAGTCCTCCTTCCCGTGCACAAAGGACTAACTTCATGTCAGTCCGCAATAAAGAGAAAGAGATGAATATTATCAAGAAGTTTGTGAAGTATTGCCAGACTTGCTATGATGAGTTGGCTCACAAAGTGACCTGGCCTACCTACAAGGAGCTGACCGCCAGCGCGATGCTGGTGCTGTCGGCATCGTTGATTATCGCCATCGTCGTCTGGGTGATGGATTTTATTTTCAAGTCAGTAATGAGCGTGGTTTATCCAGGCTAAGGGTTAGACACTAACAATGGCTGAGACAGGTAAGAAGTGGTACGTTCTAAAGGCCGTAAGCGGTAAAGAAGCAAAGGTAAAGGAGTACTTGGAGGCATTAATGAGAAATAATCCTACGCTGGCCGACAGCGTGGGACAAGTTTTGCTCCCTACTGAGAAGTATGCCCAGCTGCGCAATGGCAAACGTGTGGTCAAGGAGAAACTGTTCCTCCCTGGCTATGTACTTGTTGAGGCTCGTCTTGATGGCGAAATCGCCCATACGCTGCGTTATATCCCCAATGTCTTGGGATTCCTCGGCGGTATGGACAATCCCAGCCCTGTGCGTCAGGCTGACATCAACCGCATCCTTGGCACAGCTGAGGACACTGCCATCCGTACTGAGGAACTGGAGGTGCCCTACATGCTCGATGAGGCAGTTAAGGTGGTTGACGGTCCGTTCAGCGGTTTCAGCGGCATCATCGAAGAGGTGAACACCGAGAAGCGCAAACTGAAAGTGATGGTCAAGATCTTCGGTCGCAAGACCCCGCTCGAACTAGGATTCAATCAGGTAGAGAAAGAATAGGGCGCAAGTTACGGTGCGCCGATTCTAATATACGGCCCGGGTGGCTTCCACTCCCGAGCTTATATGAAATCAATTATTTTTATAAACAGAAATGGCTAAAGAAGTTGCTGGATTAATCAAATTACAGATTAAAGGTGGCGCTGCAAATCCCTCGCCTCCCGTTGGACCTGCTCTGGGTTCCAAGGGTATCAACATCATGGGATTCTGCAAAGAGTTCAACGCCAGAACCCAGGATAAGGCAGGCAAGATTCTTCCTGTCGTTATCACTTACTATGCCGATAAGTCGTTTACCTTCGTCATCAAGACTCCTCCCGCAGCTGTTCAGCTGCTCGAGGCTGCCAAGGTGAAGAGTGGTTCTTCAGAGCCCAACCGTAAGAAGGTGGCCAGCGTGACCTGGGATCAGGTGCGTGCCATCGCTGAGGACAAGCTTCAGGACCTGAACTGCTTCACCGTGGAGTCTGCCATGAAGGTGGTGGCCGGTACGGCACGTAGCATGGGTATCACTGTTCAAGGGGAGTTCCCTGGTAAATAACAATAACTTCAATTTTAAAAGACAATGAGTAAACTGACAAAAAATCAAAAGTTGGTAGCTGATAAGGTTGAAGCAGGGAAAGCATACACTTTGAAGGAGGCCGCCGCACTGGTTAAGGAAATCACCACGACCAAGTTCGAGGCATCCGTTGATATCGATGTGCGTCTGGGCGTTGACCCGCGTAAGGCTAACCAGATGGTGCGTGGCGTTGTGTCGCTGCCCAATGGTACTGGTAAGGTGACACGCGTGCTCGCTCTCTGTACTCCTGATCAGGAGGCTGCCGCCAAGGAGGCTGGTGCCGACTATGTTGGTCTCGACGAGTATATCGACAAGATCAAGGGTGGCTGGACCGATGTTGATGTTATCATCACCATGCCCTCGTGCATGGGTAAGCTGGGTCCCTTGGGCCGTATCCTCGGTCCCCGCGGACTGATGCCTAACCCCAAGAGTGGCACTGTTACTATGGACGTTGCTAAGGCTGTGAAAGAAGTGAAGCAGGGTAAGATTGACTTCAAGGTGGACAAGACGGGTATCGTGCATACCTCTATCGGCAAGGTGACATTCACCGCCGATCAGATTTTCGAGAACGCCAAGGAGTTCATCGCTACCATCATCAAGCTGAAGCCCGCTGCAGCCAAGGGTACATACATGAAGAGTATCTTCCTCTCGAGCACGATGAGTAAGGGTATCAAGGTAGATCCTAAATCAGTTGAATAACCCGTAAGAAATGTTGGGACTTATATCATCTAAGTCCGCACTAAAGATTAGACAAATGAAAAAGGAATTAAAAGATACTATCATCGTAGAACTGGGCAAGAAACTGCAGGAATATCCTCATTTCTACCTGGTGGATCTGACCGGACTGAACGCCGAGAAGACCAGTGAGCTGCGCCGCAACTGCTTCAAGAACGAGATTTCTCTGCTCGTGGTGAAGAACAAGCTGCTGCACAAGGCTTTCGAGAATGCTGAGTTGGACTACACTGCCCTGTATGACTGCCTGAAAGGCAATACGGCATTGATGTTCACTAATGTAGCTAATGCTCCCGCAAAGCTGCTGAAGGACTATAAGACCAAGAAACAGGAAGTTCCCGCCTTGAAGGGCGCTTTCGCTGAGGAAAGCATCTTCGTGGGTGCCGACAAGCTTGATGAGCTGGTAGCCATCAAGAGCAAGAACGAACTTATCGCTGACGTTGTGGCTCTGCTGCAGTCGCCGATCAAGAATGTCATGTCTGGCCTCAATGCTGGTGGAAAAATTCACGGTCTGTTGGACGCTATCGCTGAGCGTAACAAATAACAAGCGGCATCATCATAACATTAACATTAAAAACAATTAAAACATTTAAATAAAATGGCAGATATTAAAGCTATTGCTGAGCAGTTGGTCAATCTGACTGTGAAGGAAGTGAACGAGTTGGCAACTGTCCTGAAGGACGAGTATGGTATTGAGCCCGCTGCTGCAGCTGTTGCAGTGGCTGCCGGTCCCGCAGCCGGCCCCGCTGAGGCTGTTGAGGAGAAGACCTCTTTCGACGTGGTTCTGAAGTCGGTCGGCGCTGCTAAGCTGCAGGTCGTCAAGGCTGTGAAGGAAGCTTGTGGTCTGGGCCTGAAGGAGGCTAAGGACCTGGTTGACGGTGCTCCCGCTACCATTAAGGAAGGCCTGTCGAAGGACGAGGCTGAGAACCTGAAGAAGGCTATCGAGGCCGCTGGTGCCGAGATTGAGCTGAAGTAATTCGGAATACTTCTATATCATTTGGTTAGGGACTTCCCAGTCGGTGGTCCCTAACCTTTTCTTGTCTCTGAAGAGATATTCCCCTATAGGTCCTATAAGTCCTATAGGTCCTATAAGACTCAATAAGTAACTTTTTAATATGGCATCAAAAGTAATAGACAACAGAGTAAACTTTGGCACGGTGAAGAACCCCATGCCATTGCCTGACTTCCTTGACGTGCAGCTCAAGTCGTTTCAGGACTTCCTGCAATTAGACACTCCGCCTGAGGAACGCAAGAACGACGGCCTGTATAAGGTGTTCTCCGAGAACTTCCCTATCACCGACACACGCAATAACTTCGTACTTGAGTTCCTGGATTACTATATCGACCCGCCACGCTACACCATCGAGGAATGTCTCGAGCGCGGCCTGACCTATAGCGTACCTCTGAAGGCCAAGTTGAAACTATATTGCACCGACCCTGACCACGAGGACTTCGGAACTGTCATCCAGGACGTGTTCCTTGGACCTATCCCATACATGACGTCCAACGGCACCTTTGTCATCAACGGTGCTGAACGTGTTGTCGTGTCACAGCTGCACCGCTCGCCCGGCGTGTTCTTCGGACAGAGTGTGCATGCCAACGGAACGCTGCTCTATTCGGCCCGCATCATCCCGTTCAAGGGCTCGTGGATTGAGTTCGCCACCGACATCAACAACGTGATGTATGCTTATATCGATCGTAAGAAGAAGTTGCCTGTTACGACACTGTTGCGTGCCATCGGCTTTGAGAACGACAAGGATATCCTTCAGATTTTCGACCTCGCCGAGGAGGTGAAGGTGAACAAGAAGTCGTTGAAGGAAGTCATCGGCTCGAAGCTTGCTGCACGTGTGCTGAAGAGCTGGAACGAGGACTTCGTCGATGAGGACACTGGTGAGGTTGTCTCCATTGAGCGTAACGAGGTGATCATGGAACGTGAGACCGAGATTACCGAGGACAATATGATTGATATCCTGGAGAGTGGCGCTCAGACCATCCTTGTTCACAAAGACGAGGCTATAGCCCAGGACTACAGCATCATTTTCAACACACTGGCCAAGGACCCGTCGAACTCTGAGAAGGAGGCTGTGCTCTACATCTACCGTCAGCTGCGCAATGCCGACCCTGCCGACGACGCCTCTGCACGTGAAGTTATCCAGAACCTGTTCTTCAGCGACAAACGCTACGACCTGGGCGACGTGGGCCGCTACCGCATCAATAAGAAGCTGGGACTCGACACCGAAATGAGCGTGCGTGTGCTGACCAAGGAAGACATCATAGAGATTATCAAGTACCTCATTCAGCTCATCAACTCTAAGGCTGCCGTCGACGATATCGACCACCTGTCCAACCGCCGCGTGCGCACCGTGGGTGAGCAGCTCAGCAATCAGTTCTCCATTGGTCTGGCCCGTATGAGCCGCACCATCCGTGAGCGCATGAATGTTCGCGACAATGAGGTGTTCACGCCGACCGACCTCATCAATGCTAAAACCATTTCCAGCGTCATCAACTCGTTCTTCGGCACCAACCCGCTGTCGCAGTTCATGGACCAGACCAACCCGCTGGCCGAGGTGACGCACAAGCGCCGTCTCTCCGCTCTGGGTCCTGGCGGTCTGAGCCGCGAGCGCGCCGGTTTCGAGGTGCGCGACGTGCACTACACACACTATGGCCGCCTCTGTCCTATCGAGAGCCCTGAAGGCCCGAACATCGGTCTGATTTCCTCGCTCTGTGTCTATGCCAAGATTAATGAGCTGGGCTTCATCCAGACACCTTATCGCAAGGTGGAGAATGGCATTGCCAACCTCAATAACGACGAGATTGTCTACCTCACCGCCGAGGACGAGGCCAACTATATCATCGGTCAGGGCAATGCCCCGCTGAACGACGATGGCACCTTTATCCGTCCTGTGGTGAAGTGCCGCCAGGATGCCGATTTCCCTGTGGTTCCTCCTTCAGAGGTGAACCTGATGGATGTGTCGCCGCAGCAGATTGCTTCTATTGCCGCCTCGCTTATCCCCTTCCTGGAGCACGACGATGCTCACCGCGCGCTGATGGGATCGAACATGATGCGCCAGGCTGTGCCTCTGCTGCACAACGAGGCTCCCATCGTGGGCACCGGCATTGAGAAGCAGGTGTGTGAGGACAGCCGCACGATGATAACCGCCGAGGGCGACGGTGTCATCGAGTATGTCGACGCCACCACCATCCGTATCCTTTACGACCGTACTGAGGACGAAGAGTTTGTCAGTTTCGAACCCGCCCTCAAGGAATACCGTATTCCCAAGTTCCGCCGCACCAACCAGAACATGACCATCGACCTGCGTCCCATCTGTGACAAAGGCCAGCGCGTGAAGAAGGGCGACATCCTGACCGAAGGCTATGCCACCGAGAACGGTGAGCTCGCCCTGGGGCGCAACCTGCTTGTGGCTTACATGCCGTGGAAGGGCTACAACTATGAGGATGCCATTGTGCTCAACGAGCGCATCGTCCGTGAGGATATCCTCACCTCCGTCCACGTCGATGAGTATTCGCTCGATGTGCGTGAGACGAAGCGCGGCGTCGAGGAGTTCACCTCCGACATTCCCAATGTGTCTGAGGAAGCCACGAAGGATCTGGACGAGAACGGTGTCATCCGCGTCGGTGCTCGTGTGGAGCCTGGCGACATCCTCATCGGAAAGATCTCGCCGAAGGGTGAGAGCGATCCCTCACCCGAGGAGAAGCTGCTGCGCGCCATCTTCGGCGACAAGGCCGGCGATGTGAAGGACTCTTCGCTGAAAGCCAATCCCTCGCTTACCGGTGTCATCATCGACAAGAAGCTCTTTGCCCGTGCCATCAAGACACGCCAGACGAAGCAGCAGGACAAGGTGACGCTGGCCAAGATTGATGAGGAGTATGAGGCCAAGGTCAACGACCTGAAGGACATCCTGGTGGACAAGCTCTTTGAGCTGACCAAGGGCAAGGTGTCGCAGGGCATTAAGGACTATACCGGCGCAGAGGTTATCTCGAAGGGCTCGAAGATTACCATGACTGCCCTGAAGAACCTGGAGTATGGCGATATACAGACCAGCAAGTGGACTGTCGACGAGCACAAGAACGAGCTCATCGCCAAGCTCATTATTAATTACATGAAGAAGTACAAGCTGCTTGACGCCGAGATGAAGCGCCGCAAGTTTGCCATCACCATCGGCGATGAGCTGCCCTCCGGCATCCTGCAGATGGCGAAGGTCTATGTGGCCAAGAAACGTAAGATTGGCGTGGGCGATAAGCTCGCCGGCCGTCACGGTAACAAGGGTATCGTGTCGAAGGTGGTGCGCCAGGAGGACATGCCGTTCCTCGAGGATGGCCGTCCTGTCGATTTGGTGCTCAACCCGCTGGGTGTGCCTTCGCGTATGAACCTCGGTCAGATATTCGAGGCCATCCTCGGTGCTGCCGGCAAGCGCATGGGCGTGAAGTTCGCTACGCCTATCTTCGACGGTGCCAAGCTCGACGACCTTGCTGAGTGGACCGACAAGGCCGGCCTGCCGCGTCTCTGCTCCACCCACCTCTACGACGGTGAGACGGGCGAGAAGTTCGACCAGCCAGCCACTGTGGGCATCACCTACTTCCTCAAGCTGGGCCACATGGTCGAGGACAAGATGCACGCCCGCTCCATCGGCCCGTACAGTCTCATCACGCAGCAGCCCCTTGGCGGTAAGGCCCAGTTCGGCGGCCAGCGCTTCGGTGAGATGGAGGTCTGGGCACTGGAGGCCTTTGGCGCCAGCCATGTGCTGCAGGAGATTCTTACTATCAAGTCTGATGATACCGTGGGCCGCTCAAAGGCTTACGAGGCCATCGTCAAGGGCGAGCCGATGCCCACGCCGGGCATCCCCGAGTCGCTCAACGTGCTGCTGCATGAGTTGCGCGGTCTCGGCCTCAGCGTTACCCTCGACTAATTAAGCATTAAGCATTAAGAATTAAGCATTACGAAATATGGCTTTCAAGAAAGATACAAAGCAGAAGAATAACTTCACCAAGATTACCATCGGACTTGCTTCTCCCGAGGAAATCCTCGAGAACTCTTTCGGTGAGGTGACCAAGCCGGAGACCATCAACTACCGCACCTACAAACCCGAGCGCGACGGTCTGTTCTGCGAGCGCATCTTCGGTCCTACCAAGGACTATGAGTGCGCCTGCGGCAAGTACAAGCGCATCCGCTACAAGGGCATCGTCTGCGACCGTTGTGGTGTGGAGGTGACCGAGAAGAAAGTGCGCCGTGAGCGCAGCGGACACATCGAACTGGTGGTGCCCGTGGCACACATCTGGTATTTCCGCTCGCTGCCCAATAAGATTGGCTATCTCCTGGGTCTGCCCACGAAGAAGCTTGATGCTATCATCTACTACGAGCGCTACGTCGTCATACAGCCGGGACCCTTAGAGGGCCGCACGAATGCTGAGGGCGAACCGTTGCTGGGTTCTAAGAAGTTTGACCTGCTCTCTGAGGAGGAATACAACGACATCGTAGACAACCAGCTCTCCGAGGATAACTACTACTTAGAGGACACCGACCCCAACAAGTTTGTGGCCAAGATGGGTGCCGAGGCTGTCTACGAGCTGTTGCAGGGCCTCGACCTCGACTCGCTCTCCTACGAGCTGCGCGACCGTGCCAATACCGACTCGTCGCAGCAGCGCAAGAACGAGGCACTGAAGCGTCTGCAGGTGGTCGAGGCTTTCCGCGCCAGTGTGGAGAAGGGCATCAACCGTCCCGAGTGGATGATTATGAAGATTCTGCCCGTCACGCCTCCCGAGCTGCGCCCGCTGGTGCCGCTCGACGGTGGACGCTTTGCCACCTCTGACCTCAACGACCTCTATCGTCGCGTCATCATCCGCAACAACCGTCTGAAGCGTCTCATGGAGATACATGCCCCGGAGGTTATCCTGCGCAACGAGAAGCGTATGCTGCAGGAGGCTGTCGACTCACTCTTCGACAACAGCCGCAAGGCCAGTGCCGTGAAGAGCGAGAGCAACCGCCCGCTGAAGTCGCTCTCCGACTCGCTGAAGGGCAAGCAGGGCCGCTTCCGTCAGAACCTGCTCGGTAAGCGTGTCGACTACTCTGCACGTTCCGTCATCGTGGTAGGCCCCGAGCTGAAGATGGGCGAGTGCGGTCTGCCCACGCTGATGGCTGCCGAGCTCTACAAGCCGTTCATCATCCGCAAACTCATCGAGCGCGGCATCGTGAAGACCGTGAAGTCGGCCAAGAAGATTGTCGACCGCCGCGAGCCCGTCATCTGGGACATCCTGGAGAACGTGATGAAGGGTCACCCCGTGCTCCTCAACCGTGCTCCTACGCTGCACCGTCTGGGCATTCAGGCCTTCCAGCCCAAGCTCATCGAGGGTAAGGCCATCCAGCTCCACCCCCTGGCATGTACGGCTTTCAACGCCGACTTCGACGGCGACCAGATGGCTGTCCACCTCCCGCTGTCCAACGAGGCTATCCTCGAGGCACAGCTGCTCATGCTGCAGAGCCACAACATCCTCAACCCGGCCAACGGCGCTCCTATCACCGTGCCGTCGCAGGACATGGTGCTGGGTCTCTACTACATCACGAAGATACGCCCGGGTGCCAAGGGCGAGGGACTCTCGTTCTACGGTCCTGAGGAGGCTATCATTGCCCGCAACGAGGGCAAGTGCGACCTGCACGCTCAGGTGAAGGTCTATGTCGACGACATTGTCGAGGGCCGCAAGGTGCGCCACCAGGTAGAGACCTCTGTGGGCCGCGTCATCGTCAACGGCATCATCCCGCCAGAGGTGGGCTACGTCAACAAGGTTATCTCGAAGAAGAGCCTGCGCGACATCATTGCCGATGTCATCAAGAACGTGGGCTTCGCCGAGGCCTGCGAGTTCCTCGACGGCATCAAGAACCTCGGCTACCGCATGGCCTATCTGGCAGGTCTGTCGTTCAACCTCGACGACATCATCATCCCCAAGGAGAAGGCAGAGCTCATCCAGAAGGGCAACGACGAGGTGCAGCAGATCACCGACAACTATAACATGGGCTTCATCACCGACAACGAGCGCTACAACCAGGTCATCGATACCTGGACGCATGTCAACAACGACATCGGCAACATCCTGATGAAGGAGATGACCGAGGCCGACCAGGGCTTCAACGCCGTGTTCATGATGCTCGACTCCGGCGCCCGTGGTAGTAAGGACCAGATCAAGCAGCTCTCCGGCATCCGCGGTCTGATGGCCAAGCCTCAGAAGGCCGGCGCCGAGGGACACCAGATTATCGAGAACCCCATTCTGTCGAACTTCAAGGAGGGCATGTCCGTGCTGGAATACTTCATCTCCACCCACGGTGCACGTAAGGGTCTGGCCGACACCGCCATGAAGACGGCCGATGCCGGTTACCTCACCCGCCGCCTTGTCGACGTCTCGCACGACGTCATCATCACCGAGGAGGACTGCGGCACCCTGCGCGGACTCGTCTGCACGGCGCTGAAGAGCGGCGACGAGGTCATCAGCAGCTTGGCCGAGCGCATCCTGGGACGTGTCAGCGTGCACGACGTCATCAACCCGAAGACCGGCGAGATTATCGTGCCTGCCGGTGAGGAAATCACCGAGCCCCTGGCCGAGGCCATCGAGGCTGCTGAGATAGAGAGCGTTGAGATTCGCTCGGTGCTCACCTGCGAGTCGAAGAAGGGCGTCTGCCGCAAGTGCTACGGACGCAACCTCGCCACGCGCCGCATGGTGCAGAAGGGTGAGGCCGTAGGCGTCATCGCAGCACAGGCCATCGGCGAGCCGGGCACACAGCTCACCCTGCGTACGTTCCACGCCGGTGGTGTGGCTGCCAACGCCGCTGCCAACGCTACCATCGTGTCAAAGTACGAGAGTGCACGCCTGGAGTTCGAGGAGGTGCGTACCGTGCCCTTCGACGAGGACGGACGCGAGTGTGAGATGGTGGTCAGCCGTCTGGGCGAGCTCCGCTTTGTCGACCCCAACACGAAGATTGTCCTCTCCACCGTCAACGTGCCTTATGGCGCATCGCTCTACTACAAGACGGGCGACGTGGTGAAGAAGGGCGTGAAGATAGCCCAGTGGGACCCCTTCAACGCCGTCATCGTCACCGAGTATGCCGGTACGCTGAAGTTCAACGATGTGGCCGAGGGTGTTACCTTCCGTGCTGAGACCGACGAGACCACAGGTCTGACCGAGAAGATTGTCACCGAGTCGAAGGACAGAACGAGGGTGCCCACCTGCGACATCATCGATGTCAACGGCGAGAAGATAGGTACTTACAACTTCCCCGTGGGCGGTCACGTTGTCGTAGAGGACGGCCAGACCGTGAAGACGGGCGAGACGCTGGTCAAGATTCCGCGTGCTGCCGCCAAGGGTGGTGACATCACCGCCGGTCTGCCGCGTGTCACCGAGCTCTTCGAGGCACGCAACCCGTCGAACCCCGCTGTCGTCTCCGAGATTGACGGCGAGGTGACCATGGGCAAGGTGAAGCGTGGCAACCGCGAGATTATCGTCACCTCGAAGTCGGGCGACCAGCGCAAGTACCTCGTGTCGCTGTCGAAGCAGATACTGGTGCAGGAGCACGATGCCGTGCGTGCCGGTACGCCGCTCAGCGACGGTGCCATCACGCCCAGCGACATCCTCGCCATCAAGGGTCCCACCGCCGTTCAGGAGTATATCGTCAATGAGGTGCAGGACGTCTACCGCTTGCAGGGTATCAAGATCAACGACAAGCACTTCGAGATCATCGTGCGCCAGATGATGCGCAAGGTGATGATCAACGACCCGGGCGACACCTCGTTCCTCGAGCAGGAGGTTGTCGACAAGCTCGACTTCGCCGAGGAGAACGACCGCATCTGGGGCAAGAAGGTGGTGACCGACGCTGGCGACAGCACGGAGCTGAAGCCCGGACAGATCGTCACTGCCCGCCGCCTGCGCGACGAGAACACCAGCCTGAAGCGCCGCGACCTCAAGGTCGTTCAGGTGCGCGATGCTGTGCCCGCCACGTCCACGCAGATCCTGCAGGGTATCACCCGTGCCGCTTTGCAGACCAAGAGCTTCATGTCGGCTGCCTCCTTCCAGGAGACGACGAAGGTGCTCAACGAGGCTGCCATCCGCGGCAAGGTCGATTACCTCGAGGGCATGAAGGAGAACGTCATCTGCGGTCACCTCATCCCCGCTGGCACTGGTCTTCGCGAGTTCGAGAAGCTCATCGTCGGCTCCAAGGAGGAGTACGAGCGTATGCAGGCCAACCGCAAGAACGTGCTCGACTACGTGCAGGAGTCGGTCCTCGACGAGTAAGCTATCACATTGTAAAAACCAAAAATCTTCCGAAAACGGGCCAAGGCCTGTTTTCGGAAGATTTTTTGTAGGTGAATGTTCTGAAAGTATATTTACCTGGGCATTTACGAGATTACCACCGATGATTATTTATGTCTGCGACGCTACACGAATATCCACAAATGAACACAAATGATTCATAAATAATAATTCATGAGAAATTTGTGTTCATTCGTGTTAAAAGTTCTGCCTGCGGCGCAACGCGAATATGCGTAAATGCCACGCGAATGATTCGTGAATAATAATTTATGAATAATTCGTGTTTAATTTGGGCAATGATATAGCAGTTGACCCTTTGCAGAAAGGATTTATGCGCAGCCATCCCCTCCCTTCAAGGGGAGGGGCAGGGGTGGGGTCTGTAATGTCAGTAATGCTCTTTGCTGCCACTCCTTCGCTGTCACTTCTTTGCAGCCCACTCTTCGCTGAAACTTCTTCGCCCACACTCTTCGCTGAAACTTCTTCGCCCACACTCTTCGCTGACAGGATATTACTGATATTACAGACCCCACCCCTAACCCCTCCCCTTGAAGGGAGGGGATGGCTGCGCATGAATAGGTCAACTGCTAT
>JAEEGG010022362.1_pt1 | contig 12453 bp, 11 predicted proteins | sample 9134161 | NCBI WGS metagenome assembly JAEEGG01 (sample SAMN16246543, study PRJNA631951) | gut metagenome | biome: gut microbiome; feature: rumen; material: CR-attached | host: Bos | place: Iran: Karaj | collected 2018-10
AAAAGAATTGCAAGGGCAAGTGGTACAGCACCAACAATTCCAGCCCAGCCAGAACCAAAGGCAATTGTGATGATGATGAATACAGAGATGAGGGAAATCAAAAGACTCTGTACCTGACTTGATACGATCATCTTAGTCATTGTGTATTCCATTTCACCAGCACCTGTTGCTTCGATTGTGTAGCCTTCAGGGAAGTGCTCTGCGGCAAAGTTCTTGGCAGCTGCAATGATGTTTCCAGTTTCTTCTGTTGAGTGATTGCGGAGCTGACAAGTTACACGCATAACACGAGGACTCATTTCATCATCTACAAAGCGGTCAAGAGAACCAGACAGCAAAGTAAGGTAACCGTTTACTACACCAGAGAGTTCTTCACGTGTTGGAACAGGATACTTTGCAGGATCATAAGGAATCTCGTAGTAAGCCATTCCGTTGTAGTTGCAGTCTTTTTCAAGAGCAGCAAGCATTTTTTCTGGAGTTGCTTTTTTAGCACCAGCTTCGATATATGCACGGTTGAGCATTGCAAGAACTTCCTGAGTAGTCATTGGCTTAGCAAGTTTTTCTGCATATTCGATATTTGGATCTACCCAGTCAGAATCTTCTGCTGCAGCTGTTGTATCTGCTGAATCACCGAAATCGCCAAAATCATCGAAACTGTCAAAACCATCATCAGCGGCAAAGTCATCTCCAAAGTCCCCGAAGTCTCCAAAATCATCAAAACCATCCGGGTTAGCAGTATTTGCCAGAATCAAAGAATCATCAGCGCCACCAGCAACACCTGCATCGGCTACCTCAGTTGTTGGGACATGCCAAACCTGATTAATTCGCTTAATGAAGGTTGTGAAAGAAACAATCTTACCAATACCGTCATAGTTCTCAGCAAGATATTCCTGCATGTCGTCTACAGCTTTCAGGATTTCAGGATTTGTGAGGTCGCCCTTTTCCTGACCTTCGATTGTAAAATACAAGCTGTTAGTACCGGCAAAGTTCTTGTCGATTGATTTAATATCCTGACGAAGCTCACAGTTCTCCGGGAAGTAATTTACAATTGCTGTATCAATCTTGAGCATGCGCAAACCAGTATAAGAGAGCGCACAAATCGCAAGTGTAAAAATAATCAGTCGAACGCGGCTACCACAGAAGAAGTGGTAAATATTATACAAAGTGTTACCACTAGCATCTTTCATCTCCTTACCACCGGCGAGCTGGCGTGCACGTTCAAGACGTCGCTCCACTTTTTCTGTAAGATGCTTCATCTTTTCGCGGCCAGCCTGTACCTTTTTAAAATCCTTAGTCAAAAGCAAAGCCGGAATAAATGTAATAGAAAGAACAGGTGCAATTCCAACACCAATTGCAGTAAAGAGTGCAAAGCTGTGGAGCGGCTCAATTGGACTTGAAACAAGTGAAATGAAGCCGACAATAGTTGTTACACCAGCAAGCAAAACAGCCTTCATAACTTCTTTAAGACCAGCAAAAATTGCATCCACATACTTTTCACGGGTAAGCTCACCTTCTACTCCATCAAGGGCAACATAGTAGTGAGTCAGAACGTGAATACCATAAGCAGAACCAACCGCAATCAGCGCAACCGGAATAACACTTGAAACCAGAGTAAAGGTAATTCCAAGCAGTGACATAAGGCCCATTGTCCAGACTGCAGACATAACTACAGTAATCAAAGGAAGCAAAGTACCATCAACTGTCTTAAAGCTGAAGAATAGTGAAAGCAGAACTACAATAATTACAAGTGGAATTAAAGCAGCAAGGTCAGAAATCATAAACTTGCGTGCGCTCTCTGCAACAACAGGGTCACCGTAAATCTTATAAATCAAAGGCTGACCTTCGCACTCCTCTACTACAACCTGACGAACCTGTTCAAGAATCTTCTGCTGTCGTTCAGCATCTGTAATTTTTGAAGTTGCCTTTTCTTCTGGTGTCATTGAATGAATTGTAATCTGCATCTGAGTTGCAGTGTTATCATCATTTACAATAACGCGGTTGTACATATCGCTCCATTCAGCAAGGCGACCTTCAAGCTGGGCGATATCTTCTTCGCTTCCAGTATAAGTATCTGGAATCAGCTGACTGGCAGAAATTGAGCCATCAGATTCACAGACATAATCAATATGAGTAAGTGAATCAACGCCTTCAACTTCATTGAGGTCCAGACAACGGTCTGTAATTTTTCTTACAACCTCAATGTTTTCTGGAGTGAGTACAGAACCCTTTTTTGATTCAAGGCTTACACCAATTACAATCATGCTTCCAAATTCATCTTCTGTTTGAGTAAGACGAGTATAAGAAGCGTCCTTTTGAGGGAGGAACTGACGGATTGAGTTATCAATTCCAAGCCCGGTAATGAAAAATCCGAAAACGCCGGTGAGAATCACGCAGATTGCAATGATTATCCACGGACGTTTGAAAAACAATCTTGTAGCTTTCATATTTCTGAAAACTCCTCTAAAATAATGATTACAGAGGCAAAAGCCTGTTGTTTGTTACAAATTTCTTTTGATTAAGTGTTTATTCGTTTAATAACTTAAACGCTTAAACATTATAACAGAATATAATAACAGATTGTTTTAAAGTCAATAAATTTTTGATTAATTGTTTAATTATTTAATCATTTAATCATATTGACAACTAGATTTGTTAGACTTATTATTAATATATGATAGACAAATCTGAAATAAAGAAGACACTCAAGACCTTTAATTCGTGCGTTCCGTTTTTCATTGCAATGAGCGATGAATATCGTCAGCAATTGATTATGGATATTGCAGAAGCTGGCCGCGAAGGAATTAACGTTTCTAATCTCTCTGCCAAATCAAACCTTTCGCGCCCTGCAATTTCGCATCATTTGAAAGTACTTAAGGATTCCGGATTAATCAAACCAAAGAAGCTTGGAACACAGATTTTCTATCAGTTGAATCTAAGTGAGAATTTTAAGACTGTTTCGGAATTAATTACTTCGATGGAAAATATTCTTGCGAAAATTAACGAGATTGAACCTGAAAAATAGAACCTTGTTACAAATGGATTGCTTCGCCTTCGGCTCGCAATGACGTCATTGCGAGGAGCCCGCTGGGGCGACGTGGCAATCTATATTATTTCTAACTCAGAAAGTATAATGGCGTTCTCTTTCTGTCCAGCCACGTTCACTACCAATAGCCGCCACTGCACGTGAAGCAGGCTTTACAGCCTCTGCTAGTCTTACCGAAGGATTTACATTATCAAGCGCAAGCTTAAGGTACTCTTCCCCTGCCCCAGCTTCAATTGACTCAAGGCATTCATCTATTTTCTTTTCATACATTCTTTCAAAACATTTACTTATTTCTTCAAAGTTTGAAAGTTACGAAGGTATATGTTGTTTTTTGACATTTCTGTTGAAATCTGAATCACATAAGGTAAGATTTTCAAGAGAATCATCATAGGAAATACTTCGCGGAATTATATCTATAAGAATTGGAAGAAAAGAGACGGTATAAAAAAAGCTGCCAGAACGGCAGCTTTCATTTAGATTTTTGAAGTAACAACCACAGAATTATCTGCGTTTGAATAAGGCGCTGGAATGTATTTGTCTGCATTCCAGTCGTTTTCCCATCTGGAATTATCAAGCAAATATCTGAACTGATACTCTTTATCTGCATCTAATTCTATTTTAGCAGAAAAAGAACCATCCTTTGCTTTTTTCATCGGAGTGTCTGTACTGCTCCAGCTGTTGAAATCACCAACAATGTTGATAGTGCTTGCACCTTGAGCTGCCTCAGCCGATACTGTAAATGTTACTGTACACTTTTTTTTATCTTTTGAGAATGATTTTTTTAATCCCATAAACCAACTCCTGCATAAATATAGGATTACTCGTTTAAAACATAAGTTTTAAAGCTTCAATAACATAGAATATATAATTAATTATATTAATTCAATACTTTTTTTTCCAGTTGAAGCTTTATCTCTTTTATATTATATTAATTATACTAACAGGCTATGTGCCTTTACCATTCCGTCGATTTATCCAAATTGCAGAACGGAGGTCTGCGTGTAGATGCAGACAAATCTTGCTAAAAAGGAGGTTCTTTAATGAACACTATCTGTAAAAACAACAATCACTATTTATTTACTTCTGAATCAGTAAGCGAAGGTCACCCGGATAAGCTTTGTGACCAGATTTCTGATGCTATTCTTGACCGCTGCCTTGAGCTTGATCCTAATGCTCACGTTGCCTGTGAAAGCTTTGCTACAACAAACTTTCTGCTTGTAGGCGGAGAAATTGGTTTTCAGGATCCTAACCCTGAACTGCCAAAAATAATTGCGGCAGAGGCTGAAAATATTGTACGAAACGTTGCACTCAAAATTGGCTACAATGCAGAAGAAGTTGGACTTGATGGAGCAACCTGTAAGTTTATGAACAGACTCCATGCTCAGTCAAATGATATAAATCAGGGAGTTGTAGGAAAAGGTCTTGATGAATACGAAGGACAGCAGGGTGCCGGTGACCAGGGAATGATGTTCGGCTTTGCCTGTAACGAAACTCCAGCCTTTATGCCAGCTCCTGTTTATTATGCACATCAGCTTTTGTTAAAGGCTCACGAACTGCGCCACAATGGAACTTTAAGCTGGCTCCGTCCTGATGCAAAATCTCAGGTAACTGTTGAATATGATGAAAATCACAAGCCTTTACGAATTGATGCAGTTGTTCTTTCTCATCAGCACAATCCAAATCATTTCAGTAAGGATGATAAAGAAGACCACGAGCTTTTGCGCCAGGTAATAATCAAAGAAATTATAAAACCGGTTCTTGAACCTACAGGACTTTTGGACGAAAACACAAAGTTCTTTGTAAACCCTACAGGCCGCTTTGTAACCGGTGGTCCGGATGGAGATTCTGGTCTTACAGGACGAAAAATTATTGTAGATACATACGGTGGAATGGGTCGTCATGGTGGCGGTGCTTTCAGTGGAAAAGATCCGAGCAAGGTTGACCGTTCCGCAGCTTATATGGCACGTTACATTGCAAAAAATATTGTTGCAGCAGGACTGGCAGACAGAGCCGAAGTTGAGCTTGCTTATGCAATTGGTGTTCCGGAGCCTGTTTCCATTATGGTAGAAACCTTTGGTACAGAAAAAGTCAGCCGCGCAAAAATTGAAACCGCTGTTGAAAAAATCTTTGACTGTACACCAGCTGGAATTATTAAAACTCTTGATTTGAAGCGCCCGATTTATGCACCAACCGCAAGCTATGGTCACTTTGGCCGCGAAGGACAAGGCTTCTCCTGGGAAAAAACTGATAAGGTTGAAGAATTACTCGCCCTGGTAAAATAATGCCATTTTCGGGCTTGACCCGGAAATCTATGAACATGGAACTTTTATCCGAATCGGAAATCAGACAGATTTTCTCACGCTGGCAGACACAAAACCCGGAACCTGCTTCGGAGCTTGAATATGTAAACCCTTTTACACTTCTTGTTGCGGTTGTACTTTCGGCTCAGGCTACAGACAAAAGCGTAAATCTTGCCACAAAGGATTTATTCAAGGTTGCAGACACTCCGCAGAAAATGCTGGAGCTTGGAGAAGAAGGACTTATTCCCTATATAAAATCTATTGGACTTTATAAATCAAAGGCAACACACGTAATTGGACTTTCCCGCAAGCTTATAGAAGATTTTGACGGCCAGGTTCCAGATTCGCGCGAAAAGCTGATGATGCTGCCTGGCGTTGGAAGAAAAACTGCAAATGTAGTTTTAAATGTGATTTTTCATCAGCCTGTTATGCCGGTGGACACTCATTTGCTGCGGGTTTCGCCTAAAATTGGACTAGCAGAAGGCAAAACTCCCGAAGAGGTTGAAGCCTCGCTTGTTTCGCGCATTCCGCCAGAGTTTATGAAAAATGCCCACCACTGGATTTTGCTGCACGGCCGTTATGTTTGCACTGCAAGGAATCCGAAATGTAACAACTGCATCATCAGCGATTTGTGTAAAAGAAATGAAGATGGGAAAAAGATTGTCGGATCAGGTCCGACAATGACAAAGTGAGATTTGACAATGACAACAAATCCTACAACGACAAGTAATAATTTTTTCGCTCCGTTTAGCTGGGATAAAATGCTTTCGCTCAATCCTCTGGCAGCAAAACTTAAGCTTCAGGCTTCTAAAAAAAGGCTGCCACAAAATCAGCCAAAGCCCGCACCAGAAGGCTTTATTGAAAGCTACCACAAGATTCTTTCGCCGGACTTTCCGGACTTTTTGAAAAAATACCTTGAGCTGCCACTTTTGCAACGCCTGCAGGGAATTGGTTTGCTTTGCGGCACAGACTGGACCAAGCTTTACAAAAACCGCTTTTATTATTCGCGCCTTGACCACAGCATTGGAGTTGCGCTGATTATCTGGCATTTTACTCACGATAAGGCTCAAACTCTTGCGGGCCTGCTCCACGATGTTTCTACGCCGGTCTTCAGTCACGTTTCTGATTTTAGAAAGGGTGATGCGCTTACTCAAACTGCAACCGAAGCCCCGAACGAAAAAATGATTCGCCACGATAAGGCTCTGCTTTCGCTTTTGCAGCAGGATGGTCTTAAAGTTGATGATGTTGTTGACTATCACAAATACCCGATTGCCGACAACGAGATTCCCCAGCTTAGTGCCGACCGCCTTGAATATATGTACCCTTCCGGCATGGCTTTAGATGGCAGCTGGACTATGGAAGAAATTGCACGCACTTATAACGATATTGCAATTCTTAAAAATGAGGATGATGAGAACGAGATTGGTTTTAATACGCTCACAATTGCCGAAGAATATTGCCGCCATTTTTGTATGATTGGTCACATTCTTCAGCTGAACGAAAACAAGCTTACGCTCCACTTCCTTGGCCAGATTATGAATAAAGCTGTGACTCTTGGGATTTTGCAGGAAAAAGATTTTATGACTTTGAGCGAACGCGAAGTAATGGAAAAGCTGGAAAAAAGATTGGAATTAGCTGACGGTGAGGAAGCGGCTTTACTTCATCGTTATTACAAAACCTTCCGCACAATGAAGTCTATTGAACATACTGAACAAAAGCTCCCGGATGATAAATATTTCTGCATCAGTTTAAAAGTAAAGCAGCGATTTATAAATCCGCTTGTGAGAGACGGGAAAAAAGCTGTAAGATTGTCTGAGCTCTCATCATCATCACACAAGATAATAGAAGATTTTAAAACTTATACCGATACGCCTTATGGTTGCGTGAAATTGGTTTAATCACTAGAATACAAAATATGATTGAATTGACAAGTAAACAGAGAAAATATTTAGAAAAAGCGGCACACGATTTACAGCCCGTAGTTATTGTTGGCGGTGCTGGTGTTACAGATGGTATTTTTGGAATGGTTGCCGCTTCGCTTAAAGCTCATGAATTGATTAAGGTAAAGTTCAACGAATACAAAGACGAAAAGGTTGAGCTCACAAATGAAATCTGCACAAAGTGTGATGCAACTCTCGTAAGAATAATCGGCAACATCGCAATTTTGTACAAAGAAGCCGAAAAAGAAGAAGCCCGTAAATATAGGCTATAAAGTGTACAAGTTTTGCTCCGCAAAACTTGAAGCGGTTCCAGAAAAAGTTTACGGTCAAGATTTATCAGACGGAACCGCTATGACCGCTACCGACAAAGGCTGTAACTGATTTTTCCGGCGACATAATAAGTGAATCCATCAGCGTAAGTCCTATGCGCGCACACGGAAGCAGCCGGAAAAAATCCTTTTGAACTTCAAGCGAAACATCGCCAAAACCGGGACTGAATCTTGGTTTGCAGACAACACTCTTTCCGTCCGCAGAATCAACTGAATCGCACACCGCTTTCCTAATTTCATCATTCACTAAATCAACAAACTTTTCTATATACATTGCACCTGCAGCCTGCATCACAGAAGCTTTCGCCGGATTAAGCGTCTGACACCGCCTGATTACCGCATCAACCTGAGGCCCAATTGTAGCAGCAAGCAGGGCAACCTTTTTGCAGTCGTGAAGATTCCGTGCCAGATCTACAGAAATAATTTCTACATCAGCAAAACTAACTGAATGAGGAAAAGCTGTTTCCAAATCAAAAAACTCATAAACTGCCTGTGGAGAAATCACATTGAATAATTCGCGGATGCATTCATCAATCAAACTGGAAATCTGTTCGTCTGGTAAAGAAGTCTTTCGGTAACCAAGATAACGTGCCGTTTCTGAATAATCAGCCTGTACGGGAGAAAGTAATCTTTTATCTGGCACATAAAAGGATGGCATACGTTGAGTATAAATGTTTTTTGAATTAAAATACAGTGTAAAAAAGATGTCAGAGGTAATTATGGAATTGTACAAAAAAGAATTCATCAGCTTTATGCTGGAATGCGAAGTTTTGAAGTTTGGCTCTTTCACTTTGAAAAGCGGAAGACAGTCACCATTTTTTATGAATGCAGGCGCTTACATCACAGGAAGTCAGCTTAAGCGGCTTGGCGAATATTACGCAAAGGCAGTTCATGATAATTTTGGCGATGATTTTGATGTATTCTTTGGACCAGCTTACAAGGGCATTCCGCTGGCAGTTGTTACGGCTGTGGCTTACAGCGAACTTTACGGCAAAGAAGTAAAATACTGTTCGGACCGAAAGGAAGAAAAAGACCACGGTGCCGACAAAGGTTCTCTGCTCGGTTATAAGATTAAGGATGGCGACCGCGTTGTTATAATTGAAGATGTAACGACAAGTGGCAAATCAATAGAAGAAACTCTGCCAAAAATTAAAGCACAGGAAACTGTTCCTGGTGGAATAAAAATTGTTGGCGAAATTGTAAGCCTTGATCGCCGCGAAAAAGCCCCGGACTCCGATAAATCTGCACTTGAAGTTATTACCGAAAAGCACGGGTTCCCGGTAAAATCAATTGTTACAATGAATGATGTAATTGATGCTCTTTACACAAACGGCAACCGAACTATCATTACCGACGATTTAATGAGACAGATTGATACTTATTACAAAGAATGGGGCTGCAAGTAAGTATGAAAAAAGCTTTATACGCCTGCACGCTTCTTCTGACTGCAGCCTTACTCTGTTTTACTTCCTGCACAAAACGAAAGGTACAGTCTGCAAACACAGTAATTCAAAATCAATATCCTCAGAGGATTGTAGCACTCTCCCCTTCTGCCGGCGAAATATTGTTTGCAGTTGGTGCAGAAAATCAGGTTGCGGCAGTCAGCGAGTTTACTGATTATCCACCGGAAGCTGCTTCAAAACCTGTTGTTGGTGGCTTTGACGGCAAAACTTTGAGCATGGAAAGTATTCTTGGCTTCAAGCCGGATTTTCTTTATCTTACAGATGGAATGCACAACTTTTTAATTGAGCAGCTGGAGGCTTACAAAATCCCCTATTATCTTTCAAAGGGAAACTCCATTGCAGCGGTTAAGCAGGAAATACTCGATATAGGAAAAATCACAGGACATGAAGCAAAAGCTAAAGAAATAGTTTCTGAGATGGAGAAAAAGCTTAGCGCGGTGAAAGGGGGCTCATCATCAGATTCCACTTCTTCCCGCACGCTTTATTACGAAGTTTGGAACGCTCCTTTTATGACCGCCGGTGCCCGCTCCTTTATCAACGATATAATTTTTTCAAGCGGTGCCCAAAACATTTTTGCCGATATTGATGAAGCATACCCTATTGTCAGCGAAGAAAGTATAATAGCACGTCAGCCTGAATACATTTTAATTCCTGCCAGCTGCGGCATTACTCTTGAAGCTGTTAAAGCAAGAAACGGTTGGGCTTCCATTCCTGCGGTAAAAAACAATAAAATCTTTTTGATTGATGATAATGTTTACACCCGCCCAGGTCCAAGGGTTGCTGATGTTGTTGTAGAATTAAATGCACTTTTACAATAAGGCTCTGGCAAGGCTACAATGCTGAATAAGATAAAGCTGATAAGGATAGATTTAAGGTTAGATTATTAAGGTTAAATTTATGGAAAAAGAGACTTACCACAAGGATTTTCAAAAGCTCTCAAAAAATAAAGATAAGAGCATTTTCTTAAAAGTCTTTTTAATCATTTCAATCGTAATACTAGCCGCAAGCTTTTTGGCCGCCCTCTGTTTTGGTGCAGAAAAAATAAACCTGTCCCAAGCCTTTGCCTGGGCACGCGACCCATCCTCTTCAGACAAGTTCTCTCAAATTATCATCTGGCAGCTGCGACTCCCCCGAGCCCTTTTAGTTTTATTAACAGGTATTCTTCTTGGTGGCAGTGGCGCAGTCTTCCAGCTCTTTTTCAGAAACCCACTTGCAGAGCCTGGAATTATGGGCATTTCATCAGGAGCAACGCTTGGAGCTGTAACCGCAAGCACAATAATTGCGGCAACCGCTTCTCAATCAGTTGCAACAATTTCACAAAACGCCACTTCATCAGTTCTTTCCAAAGGGATTTTTGCATTTATTTCACCGGTTAACTTCTGCGCATTTGTGGGAGCACTTTTAGCCGGCGCCTTTGTAACAGTACTCGCCTTTACCCGCTCCGGCAAAAACTCATCAATAATGCTTTTGCTCTGCGGAACAGCACTCGGAACCCTTTATTCAGCAATTTCTTCCATTATAATTCTTTCAAGCAGCAAAGAACTTCACTCAATCTACACCTGGATTTTAGGCAGCTTCAATGGACGTGGTTGGAAGGAGCTCCTTTTTATTTCCCCTGCCGCCCTAATTTCAATCATCATAATGTTCTTGATTTCGCAGCCTCTGGACCTGCTCACCTGTGGCGAAAAAACAGCAGGTTCCCTCGGTGTTCAGGTAGATAAACTCCGCATTCTTGTATTGATTTGCGGTGCCTTAGCCGTAAGTGCCGCTGTATGTGCCGGAGGAACAATCGGGTTTGTAGGCTTAATCGCTCCTCACATTGTCCGAAAGATTACCGGTCCAAAAAGCCGCACTTTAATTCCATTCAGCATGCTTTTCGGCGCCATTCTAATGCTCCTTTCCGACACGTTAGCCCGTACCGTAATAGCTCCAAGCGAACTCCCGGCTGGAATCATCACCTCAATTCTCGGCGTACCGTTCTTTGTGAGCCTGTGCCTGAAGAAGTAAGCCCTCTGCCTCATTCAATGCAGATTTGCACAACTTTCTACTATATACTTTTCTATAATATTCCATTATAATTTCTTGGATGTAAAAATCTACATTTATCTAGTAAAAATATATATATATTTTAAGGAGGCTTTATGCCAAAGAGCTGTAAGTCCGTTTTTTCTGCCGATCTTCTTAAGTTTATAGAAGAATGGAAAGATAAACCGGGTAATCTCATTATGATTTTGCACCGTGTTCAGGAAGAACAGGGTTATATTTCAAACGAGGCTGCTATGGAAGTTGCTGAACGCACAGGAATCCCGGTAGCACGCGTTTTTGGAGTTGTTTCTTTTTACCATTTCTTTAAAACAGAAAAACCTGGTAAAAATCAGATTTCGGTTTGTCTTGGAACTGCCTGCTATCTTAAGGGTGGTCAGGATCTGTTCGACAAATTGCAGGAGCTTCTTAACCTTAAGCCTGGTCAGTCTACAACAGATGATGGCGAGTTTTCACTCGAAGGTGTACGCTGCATCGGTTGCTGCGGTCTTGCACCTGTAATTTCTATCAACGGCGAAGTTTACGGAAACCTTACAAAAGCTGAGCTTCCACACATTCTGGAAAAATATCTTTAATAGGAGAGTAGAAAAGTATGACACGTGAAGAACTTAAAAAATACCGACAGGCTTCCTTTGAAGATATGAACAGCTGGTTTGCTGACGGAAAAACAACCCAGATTATTGTTGGAACTGGTACTTGTGGTAATGCTTCTGGTGCACAGGCTACAATTGCTGAATTCAACAAAATTGTAAAAGAAAAAGGCCTTAAAGATGTAAAAATCCGTTCTGTTGGATGTATGGGTCTCTGCTCTTTTGAACCAGTAGTAGAAATCGTAACTCCGGGAATGGAAAAAGTTATCTATGGTGGCGTTAAAGCTGATAAAGCCGCTGCAGTTGTAGATTCTATTGCTTCTAAAACAATCCTCAAGGATATGGTTGTAGAAGGCGTTAGCTTTAAGGAAGATAAAAAAGCTTCTGCCATGGAAAATGCAGTTCCAGCCTTCAACAAACAGAAGCGAATCGTTCTTAGAAACTGTGGTGTAATCAATCCAGAAAATCTTGAAGAATACATTGCCCGCGACGGTTACAAGGCTCTTGAAAAAGTGCTCTTTGAAATGACACCGGAAACTGTAATTGACGAAATCAAAAAGTCTGGTTTGCGCGGTCGTGGTGGTGCAGGATTCCCAACAGGCTTTAAATGGGAAGCCGGCTACAAGGCAGTTTCAAAAAATAACATCAAATATGTAGTTTGTAATGCTGATGAAGGTGACCCTGGAGCTTACATGGACCGCTCTACAATCGAAGGCGATCCTCACTCAGTTCTTGAAGCTATGACAAT
>JAEEGG010022363.1_pt1 | contig 12452 bp, 9 predicted proteins | sample 9134161 | NCBI WGS metagenome assembly JAEEGG01 (sample SAMN16246543, study PRJNA631951) | gut metagenome | biome: gut microbiome; feature: rumen; material: CR-attached | host: Bos | place: Iran: Karaj | collected 2018-10
ACCTCCGTTATATTGTCATGGAATACGAGCTGGGCATTTCTGTCAGCAAATGTCTTATCCCTGTTGATTATTATCAGATACTTACCGTTGAAGTCATAAGCCAAAGAAGCTGCCGGCTGTACCGCAAGAGATGTGCCTCCGATAATAAGGCAGTCAGCTCTGAATACGAGCCTTTTGGATTCTATCCATGCCGTTTGAGGCAAGCCTTCGCCATATAAAGTAACATCAGGCCTTACCATGCCGCCGCACTTGGGACACTTGGGGATGGGGCCTTCAGACTTGAAGATGAAATCATAAGGATATTTCTCATGGCACTTCATGCAGTAATTCCTGTAAGTCGTGCCGTGAACTTCCTGCACGTTCTTGCTTCCCGCCCTCTGGTGAAGGCCGTCGATATTCTGCGTGATAATGCCGTCTAATTTTCCCGCCTTCTCCATCTCTGCAAGCTTATAGTGAGCTCTGTTAGGCTCGATCCCTGCAGTATTGAGTTTCTGTCTGTAGAACTCATAGAAAACATCAGGGTGATCGACAAGGCAGTCGATGCTCAGGAGATATTCCGGACTGTATCTGTCGAATTTGACATCGTGCTGGTTATAAAGGCCGTCCTTGCTCCTGAAGTCGGGAATACCGCTCTCAGTCGATACTCCGGCACCTCCGAAGAAGACGATATGCTTGCTTTCTCTTATCATCCTGTTAAGTTCGGCTACCTTTTGTTCGTCCATGGGTTACCTCCTTTTACATCATCTCAATATTGTCTTCACCGACAAGTTCTGCCAGCTTTTTTAAAACTCCTTCATCAGGTGCTATGCTGCACATGTTATCAAGTCTTAATACGCTGTTATCAGCTTTGAAAAGGACTTCTACCGGCATATTGCCGTGGAAATATGCAAGGAAGTTCAAGAGCCTGTTAAAGCCCTTGGAATCAGGCTTGCCGGAATAGCGGATCCTTAAGACTCCTCCTGTTCCGCTCTCAGGAGCCTTGGCAGGAGCAGCTTCCTGCTGAACCTGAACAGAAGCTGTGGGAACACTCTGCGTATTACCGGTCTGAACGGACTTAGTATTAACGACAGGAACCGGCACAGGCTTTACGGTCTGCGCTCCGTCTCTTTCCCTTAATGCCGTCTGGTATCCCCTGTCATTTCTTATCCTGCTTAAGAGCGTTGGATCGTCAGACAGTTCAAATACGGAATCTGCGAACATCGAGAGCTCGCCGCCTTCCCTCATCTGTCTTCTGCCGACAAAGAGATAAGGCTTGTTCTTCTCGACCAGTCTGTTATATGTATCGAAATTCTTTCCGAAGAGCAGAACTTCAAATGCACCGCTCAAGTCTTCACAGGTGATGGTGCTCATCATGGTCTTTTTCTTCGTATAACCGGTGCGCTTATCTGTTACCATTCCGCACATTGCTACCTGTTTGTTATCGTCCAGCGCGTCGCTTCCAGAAAGTGACAGAATATCTGATGCTTCGGACATGTCGAACGTTGCGACTTCAGATATCAGCTTCGTATATGAAGCAAGAGGATTGCCGGACAGATAGATACCGACCATTTCCTTCTCATATCCGAGCTTTTGCGCATCAGGATATTCAGGGATATCGGGAATGAATATGGACGGCCCTGCGGCTTCGCTTCCGCCGAGATCAAAGAGCGACAGCTGTCCTTCGATATTGCGGCTGTCGGAATGTGCGATCCTGTCTAATTCAGTCTGCACACAGGCAGTCATCTGGGCTCTGGTAAGACCGAATGAATCCATGCACGAAGCAAGTATCAATGCTTCTGCAACATTCTTCTTAACGCCGATCTTGGCACCTCTTACAACGAAGTCTTCGAACGATTTATATTCGCCGTTCTTCTCCCTGTCGTTTAAGATATCGAGCACAGCACCTTCACCGACATTCTTGATTACGGTAAGGCCGATTCTTATCTTACGGTCGCCTTCTGTCGTGAAGCGCTCGCGGCTCTTATTGATATCAGGCGGAAGAACTTCTATTCCCATCGCAGAGCAGCAGGAGATATAGTACGAAGCCTTGCCCAGATCGTTCCTGAAAGAGTTCAGCGTGGCTGCCATGAATTCGGTCGGATAGTAGTACTTAAAGAAAGCTGTCCAGTAACCTACGACCGCATAGCATGCAGCATGTGATTTATTGAATGCATATCCTGCAAAACCTGCTACATCGTCAAAGATCTTAGCAGCAGTCTTCTCGGGGACTCCGCGCTTGATACAGCCGTCGATCTGACGTCCCTTGTCATCTATGCCGCCATACATGAAGAGGTTCCTGTAGTTCTCCATTATGGACTTCTTCTTTTTGCTCATCGCACGTCTGATGTTATCGGACTGTCCCATCGAGAAACCTGCAAGATCTCTTACTATCTGCATTACCTGTTCCTGATAGATAGCGCATCCGTATGTAACGTTAAGGATGGGTTCAAGGAGAGGATGGTCGTATGTGATGTGCGAAGGATTCCTCTTGCAGTCGACATACTTGGGGATCTGGTCCATAGGACCCGGCCTGTAAAGCGATATGCCGGCGATGATGTCTTCAAGGCTCTCAGGTTCAAGCTGCTTCATGAACGAGGTCATGCCGCGGCTCTCAAGCTGGAATATGCCGACCGTCTCGCCGCGCCCTATCATCTTAAAGATCTCCGGATCATCCAAAGGTATGCGGTCAAGATCTATCGTCTTGCCGTAGTTATTCTTTACGAGTTCTACGCAGTCCTGTAGAACCGTAAGCGTTCTAAGTCCCAGGAAGTCGAACTTAAGAAGGCCTATGCTCTCGACATCTGTTTTCGCAAACTGTACAGCGACAGTATCGTCATTAACCGCAAGCGGCGCAATATCAGTAATGTCCTTACCGGATATGATTATTCCCGCAGCGTGCGTTCCGGCATTTCTAGGAAGGCCTTCAACGCGCATAGCCATGTCTATGACTTTCCTGGCTTCAGGATCCGTATCGTAAGCTTCTTTGAACTCAGTGCTGATCTCAAGGGCCTGCTTCAAGGTCATTCCAACCGTGAAAGGTATCATCTTCGTGAGCTTGTTGCTCTGCGCTATCGGCATGTTAAGGACTCTTGCGACATCCTTTACGGCCTGCCTTGCAGCAAGCGTACCGAAAGTGATTACGTGAGCAACTCTCGTCTTGCCGTATTTCTCAGTAACATAGTCTATTGCGATCTGTCTTCTCTCGTCGCTGAAGTCAACGTCGAAGTCCGGCATCGATACTCTCTCTGAGTTTAAGAATCTCTCGAAAACAAGACCGTATCTTATCGGGTCGATATCCGTGATGCCTACCGCATATGCAACGAGCGAACCGGCACCCGAACCTCTTCCCGGTCCGACGATAACGCCGTGAGTCTTGGCATAATTAATGAAGTCCCAGACTATGAGATAGTAATCCGTATAGCCCATGCTGTTGATAACGGAAAGCTCATATCCGGCACGCTTCATGTAGTCGTCAGCGCTTCCCGTGGGAGGCGTTATCTCGAATCTCTTCTTAAGTCCCTTATAAGTCAGATCAGCCAAGTATTCTGCGTGGTCCTTATATCCTTCGGGCACCTCATAAACAGGAAGATGGATGGTCTCGAAATCGTATTCGGCATGACACATGTCAGCTATCTTTCCGGTATTCTCGATGGCCTCGGAAAGTTCAGGAAAAAAGCGCCTCATCTCAGTCTCAGACTTCACATAGAAATCATTGCAGGACATGCGCATACGGTTCTCGTCATCTATCCTTGCTGCCGTTGAAATGCAAAGGAGGATATCCTGTGCTTCATAGTCATCCTTCATCAGGTAATGACAGTCATTGGTCGCAACAAGAGGAATGCCGGTCTCATTTGAGAGCTTTACGAGAGCTGCATTTACCTTGGCCTGCTCGGGCGTGGTATTGGCCTGGATCTCAAGATAGTAATTGCCCCTTCCGAAGAGCTTGTCATACCATACCGCTGCCTGTGCGGCCTTCTCGTATTCTCCGGATAAGATAAATGAGGAAAGCTTTCCGGCAAGACATCCTGAAAGGCAGATCAGGCCCTCATGCCACTTCTCGAGGAGCTCCTCATCGATCCTCGGGCGCCTGTAAAAGCCTTCCGTAAAGCCTGCAGATACAAGCCTGTTAAGGTTAGCAAGACCCACATTATCCTTAGCCAGAAGGATCAGGTGGTTATAGTATTTGTCTTCCCTGCCGGGCACTACCGTCTTATCGAATCTGGAACCCGGTGCAACGTAGACCTCACATCCTATTACAGGATGGATCCCGTTAGCCTTCATCTCACGGTAGAAAGAGACGGCGCCGTACATTACGCCGTGATCGGTTATGGCGCATGAGGTCATGCCCATGTCCTTAAGTCTCTGTGCAAGATCCTTTATCTTGATCGCGCCGTCAAGAAGACTAAATTCAGTATGAAGATGTAAGTGACAAAAGCCGCTCATTTCTTCCCCTTAAGTTCGATGATTATATCCCTGATCTCAGCCGCCTTCTCAAAGTCGAGGTCCTTGGCAGCCTTGGTCATCTCTACCGTAAGCTTCTCTATAAGCTTCTTATTCTCTTCTTCCGTTCCGCCTGATACGCCTTCGTTGATGAGCCTTGCAGCATCAATTCCGCCGCCCTTGGAACCCTTGCCTCTGCCCTTGCCGCCGGAATCCTTGCTGCTCTCGGCAACGATATCAAAGACATCTCTTACAGCCTTCCTGATCGTTCTGGGCGTTATGTTATTAACTCTATTGTACTCCTGCTGGATCGCTCTTCTACGGTTAGTCTCGGATACGGCATTCATCATGGAATCCGTGATCTCATCCGCATAGAGGACTACCCGGCCGTGATCGTTACGCGCGCAGCGTCCTATGATCTGGATCAAGGATCTCTCGGATCTTAAGAATCCTTCCTTATCGGCATCAAGGATCATGAGGAGCGATACTTCAGGCAGGTCGATACCTTCTCTTAAGAGATTGATACCGACTATTACATCGACCTCATCATTTCTGAGCTGGTTAAGTATCTGCATACGCTCGACAGCCTTGATATCGGAGTGCAGATAAGTGACCCTGATATTCTCCTTCTTAAGGAAGTCTGTCAGGTCTTCAGCCATCCTCTTGGTAAGGGTCATGATAAGGCTCTTATCGCCTGTCTTCTTCTGTTCCTTGAGCATCGCCAGGATATCTTCGATCTGGCCTTCGACAGGCCTTATGAATATCTCAGGCTCCAAAAGACCTGTAGGCCTTATCATCTGCTCTACTACCTGTTCGCTGTGTTCCTTCTCGTAATCCGCAGGAGTGGCACTGACAAAGATCGTCTGTCCCATTCTCTGTTCGAACTCGGCAAACTTCAGAGGTCTGTTATCGAATGCCGAAGGAAGTCTGAAGCCGTACTGAACGAGCATCTCCTTCCTCGATCTGTCGCCGTTATACATGGCGCCAACCTGAGGTATAGTCTGGTGAGACTCATCGATGAACAAAAGGAAATCATCCGGGAAGAAGTCCATCAGCGTGCACGGAGGCTCGCCTGCTTCTCTTCCCGCAATGTGTCTTGAATAGTTCTCGATACCCTTGCAGAATCCGGTCTCCCTTAGCATATCCATGTCGTAGCGGGTACGCTGCTCAAGGCGGTATGCGGCGATCATGTCGCCGGCATCCCTAAATTCCTTAAGCCTTACCTCGAGCTCGGCTTCTATCCTGTCTATTGCCTTATTGAGCTTCGCCCTGCCGGTCGCATAGTGCGATGCCGGGAACAGCTCGATATAATCCTTTGTAAATTCGGTCTTGCCCGTTATGGCATCGACATAACTGATCTTATCTATCTCATCACCGAAGAAACTGATCCTCGTAAGGGTATGTTCTGAATCAGGAGTCCAGATGTCTATAACGTCTCCCTTGCGTCTGAAACAGCCTCTCGAAAGGTCGAAATCGTTCCTCGTGTACTGCATGTTGATAAGCTGAGCCATGACATTATCCATCGGGATCTCAAGACCCGTCTCAAGCATAAGAGCGAGCGAGAGATAATCTTCCTTCTCACCGATACCGTAGATGCATGAAACAGATGCCACGATGATGACATCGTCCCTGGTAAGGAGCGACTTGGTCGCTTCGTGGCGCATACGGTCGATCTCGTCATTGATCGATGAATCCTTCTCGATATATGTATCGGTAGCCGCGATATATGCTTCAGGCTGATAGTAATCGTAGTAGGAGATGAAATACTCTACGGCATTCTCAGGGAACAACTCTTTAAACTCGGCATAGAGCTGGCCTGCCAGAGTCTTGTTATGGGCAAGGACAAGAGTGGGACGCTGGACACGCTCAATGATGTTCGCCATCGTAAACGTCTTGCCCGAACCCGTAACGCCAAGAAGCGTCTGGCCTCGCATGCCGTCCTTGATGCCCTGAACAAGATTATCTATGGCCTGAGGCTGGTCGCCCGACGGCTTAAAATCAGAATGCAGTTTAAATTCCATTTATATGGTTCCCACTTCTATTAGCATTTTTATCTCTTCTCATCTTATACTCTTCTTCAGCAAGTTCAATCTGAAATTCTATTTGGTCAGCTGTCGGAATCTTCTCGCTTATTTCTTTAATTCTAACATTGTCATATGTAGCTACACCCAATGGTGTTGTAATTCCTTGAAATGATAAACGAACATCGGTTCTGTTCATATCTTTACAGATTAGCAACCCGATAGTAGGATTGTCGCTTTCATTTCTAATACAGTCATCTACAGCATTAACGTAAAAGTTCAGTTTTCCAGCAAATTCAGGTTCAAAAGATTTTACTTTTAATTCGATAACGACGTAACATTTAAGAAAGATTTGATAGAACAAAAGATCGATTCTTCTGGTCTTCCCAGCGATTACAATTTCTTTTTGCCGCCCTACAAAAGCCCAGCCGCTTCCAAGTTCAAGAAGAAAATCAGTCATTCTCTTTTCAATAGCTTCTTCAAAATCTTCTTCATTATATTCTTTAACCAGCTCAATAAACCCCAAATCATAATTCTGCTTTAATAATTCTTTTGCCATAACGCCTTGCTGTTCCGGAAGAACAGATTCAAAGTTCGTCTCTGCTTCTCCTTGAGAATGGAAGGCATCACCATTAATACAAGCAATCAAAGAACTCCTGCTCATGTTTTCAGCTATTGTACGCTTGATATAGTACAATGCCTCTTTTACAGTCTTGCATTTCTGAACAATCAATATATGATGCCCCCAAGGAACAAATGAAAACAACGAAGGGAACTTCATTTCTGAAACAACCTGTTTCAGTTTTTGTTCTTCCATTAATGAACCAATATGGTTCAGTTTTGAACTACCGGAATCTATCTGCTTTTCCAGTTTAGTGATCAGTAACGAAGCATCTTTATCACTTGAATAAAACAAGTACCACTGCTTCATAAACCATAAATTTCGAGAAGAAAAACCTTTCGCATCAGGGAAAGCAGTTTGAAGATCATTGCTGATTTGTTCAACGATTCCATCTCCCCATTTTTCTTCAAACTTACGGGAAACGAGGTCTTTACCAAGAAGCCAATTAAACAATAACAATTCAGAATTTACTTTAACCGCCGTTTTTAACTGAGCGTTTTTATATCGCTGTTTCAATTCAAGTATCCAGTCAGAGTACTCGTTATCAAGATATATATTTGGGGATCGAGCCAAGTTCCTGTTATTCTTCAAGTTGTTGCCCATAATTCCTCCAGATTTTTACGAAAACTACCAAGTGTTCTCAGACCACAATCAGTTCTCAAAACACCTGTACATTAAATTCGAATCTTCTGGATAAATTATAGAACGTTTGTTCTGCGAATACAATAAATCAGTCGATTATTGTCCGCTTATCGGGGCACTGTTAAATAACTCCATTACGCGCTCTTTGGTAGGCGGATTCGTGCCTTCGGTCTCGGCTTCCGCACCGGCAAGTGCCATGCAGAGCCTGAAAGAATCCTCCGATGACATTCCGGTCTCCGAAGCATATGCAAGACCAGCCGTCATGGCGTCTCCGCAGCCCGTGGTGCAGTTGGCCTTAACATCTAATGCTCTTGTATATGTTGCTTCCATGTCCCTGCTCGCGAAAACGGCACCTACGACACCCATTGAGATAAGGCATCTCGTAACGCCTCTTAAGACGAGATCGCCGGCTTCATATTTCGCGCTGTCAGCATCATTATCGATGCAGAGTTCCTCGCAAGTGGGCTTTACGGCATAAGGCTTTTCTGCAAGGCCTTCTCTTAAGTATTCATCGGAAGCGTCAAGAATTACTTTTACGCCTTCGACTTCCTTAAAGCTCCTGATGAGTTCCGCATATATGTCTGAAGGAGAGCCCAAAGGCGGTCTTCCTGAGATGACGATCGTATCACCTGAAGTGATCTTTGACAGGATAATGTTCTTAAGTTCTTCAACGGTATCCCTGTCATACTGCGGACCGTTGCCGTTTATATCTGTTGTTACACCGTTCTCGCCGGTGATCTTGATATTAGTTCTTGTGTTTCCAGTAGGATATCTGACGCTGATAACTTCGGATCCGATGCTATTTAACATTGAAAGAAGCCTGTCACCGTCCTCGCCGCAGACGCCGACGCAGATAACGGAATCCTGGTCCATTACCTTAAGTGTCTTGGATACGTTTATGCCTTTTCCGCCCGGGTCTGTCCTCTCAGCATAAGACTGATTGATACTTCCCGGCAAAAGGCCTTCTCTTACATGAAGGCTGACATCAACAGCAGGATTAAGAGTAATTGTATAGATCATGACTTACGCCTTCCTTTTGAGTGACTTCAGGTATTCTTTCTGTTCGGGTGTAATTCTATAACTTTCTACGGATTTCTGAATCGTTTTGTTGTGTGTCCAAATGTCTAATTTCTGCTTCTCTATATATGGTAAAGTTGCGTCATATTGTTTAGCAAGAGCTGTTGCAAAATACCAGGCGATCATCATATTGACGTAATACTCGTCAGATCTTATTTTCGAGACCTTCGTAAGATATGAAGTCTTAAAGTCCTCATCAAGGAAATGCTCCATCAGCATGCCTATTCCGAACCTCTTTACATAAGGATGGTCCGAGCCGGTCCATTTATCAGTATATTCGAGAAGAAGTTCCTTATTCTTCTTAAAGACCTTAGGAGACATCTGATCGCACGTTGCCCAGTTATCAACGTACGGAAGGAACTTGTCAACGAGTTCAAATGCTCTTTTTGCATCTTTCATACCTGAAAGGATGAATGCATGGAGCTGGTTCTCTTCGAAATACTTATGAGGAAGGCTGTTAAGAAACTTATCTATGTCTTCTCTCTTTGAAAGTTCTTTTGCAAGACTTCTTAGTGCCGGTGTCCTGACGCCGATTATCGAATCAGCATTAACAGTCGGGATTATGGTTATCTGCATATCGCGGTAACCTTTGTCCTGAAGGGATAATAACGCCTTATGGATATCGCCGGAAATCATAGGAATATCAGAATACGAGATACATTACGATGGCAGTTGCCACGCCGAGCACAAAGCCTGCAGCAACCTGCAAAGGTGTGTGTCCGAGAAGTTCCTTGAGCTTCTCTTCATTGGGAAGATCCGTGCCCGTAACTTTCTCAAACATCTCAGCCATGACATTAAGAAGCTCAGCCTGCTTGCCTGCCTGATATCTTACATTCATCGCGTCATGCATTACAACGATCGCGAGGATCATCGCAACAGCGAAAACAGGAGAATCAAAACCGTTATAAAGACCGGCAGCGATCGCAACCGAAGTTACTGTCGCAGAGTGACCCGAAGGCATTCCTCCGTCACCGAAAAGCCTCTCAATACTGAATTTCTTGGTCAATATAAAATTACTGATGCACTTAAAGACCTGCGCCAAAAACCAGGAAACAACTCCTACGACCAGTATCTTATTTGTTACTATCTGCAGAAGGAAATCCATACAATCCCTTTCAATTCCATAATCTAACCTATTTTACCTTATAAAACGCAAAAATAAAGACTGTGAAAATGACACAAACAAAAAGATGCCGTAGCGGTTAACTACGGCATCTCTACAAACAAACTCAAAACTCTTATCCAAAGTGGTCTCGTTCTTACGCTTTAATAGTACAGTACCATTAAGGCATCATAAGGGAACGTTTGTTAATAATATGTGAACAAAGAGCTCCAATTTTGAAGTCTTAGTCATAATAGTCGAATTCGAGATCGCAGACCTTGACGGTATCGCCTTCCTTGCAGCCCATCTTCTTGAGCTCAGCGAAAACGCCCTCGTTCTCAAGCGTTCTCTGGAAGAAATTCGTCGATTCGGTGTCTCCGAAGTTCGTGGAATTGAAGATCTTGTTGATCCACTTTCCCGTTACTTCGAAATTGCCGTCCTCATTGATGATGATCTCGTACTTCTTGCCTTCTTCGAATGTATAGACTCTCTCACTGCCGTCAGCAATATCGTGAAGGACCGTGGGAGGGAGCTTCGATACAGCTTCAGTGATCTTATCAGCCAGTTCCTCGATTCCGATATGGCCTGCAGCAGAGATGATGTAAACATCCTCATAGCCTAATGCCTTAACTTCATCAACGAACTTCTGAGCGTCCTCATCAGATACGCCGTCGCACTTGTTGCCGACAACGATCTGCGGTCTTGATGCGAGTTCAAGGCTGAATTCCTCAAGCTCTTTATTGATGGTCTTGAAGTCATCCATCGGCTCTCTTCCGTCTGTGCCTGAGAGATCGACGACATGGACAAGGAGCCTTGTTCTCTCGATATGTCTTAAGAAGTCGTGGCCTAAGCCTGCGCCTTCGTGTGCATTCTCGATGATGCCCGGAATGTCAGCAATTACATATGAGAAATCGTCCTTACTGACTACGCCCAGAACCGGTTCCAGCGTTGTGAAAGGATAATCTGCGATCTTCGGCTTAGCTCTCGTAAGAACTGAGAGAAGCGTTGATTTACCGGCATTAGGGAAGCCTACAAGACCGACGTCTGCGATGAGCTTTAATTCGATAGCAAGTTCTCTTTCCTCGCCGTGTGATCCCGGTGTTGCAAACTGCGGAGCCTGTCTTATTGAATTGGCATAGTGCATGTTACCAAGACCGCCCTTGCCGCCTCTGGCAACGACGATCTTCTGTCCTGCTTCAGTGAGGTCGGCAATGATCTCGCCGGATTCGACGTCTTTTACGACAGTACCGACAGGAACGCCGATAATAAGGTCTTCACCGCGCTTGCCGTACATCTTCTTGCTCATGCCCTTTGCACCGTTCTGCGCAATGAACTTGTGCTTGAATCGGAAGTTCTGAAGGCTCGTCAGATTCGGCGCGGCCTGCAAAACAACATTTCCGCCGTCGCCGCCGTCACCACCGTCCGGACCGCCGTTGGTAATGTACTTCTCGGTATGGAAGCTGAGGCAGCCGTTACCGCCGTCTCCCGCTTTAACATAAATCTTAGAGTGATCTATAAACATCTGATTCTCCTAAATACAAGAGCAGTCCGATCGCAATAATGCGACAGACTGCTCCTCTTGGTTTCTTCTGAAATACCTAAAATTAGGCTACAGGATAAACGCTAACCTGCTTCTTATCCTTGCCCATACGCTCATACTTGACTGTACCGTCAATCAAAGCGAAAAGTGTATCATCAGATCCGATGCCGACGTTTGTGCCGGGATGGATCTTTGTGCCACGCTGTCTAACAAGGATATTGCCGGCCAGAACTGACTGTCCGTCACCTTTCTTCGCTCCTAATCTCTTGGACTGGGACTCACGGCCGTTCTTGGTGGAACCCATTCCCTTCTTATGTGCGAAGAGCTGTAAATTAAACTTAATCATAATTACACCTCCGGTGTTCTTGAATGAATTATCTCTACGTACTTCTTCTTACTGTCGTTATAATCTCTTGCTATCCCGATAAGACCTAATTCGCAGGTTCTCATTATTACCTGAGCCCTGTCCTTCGTCTCATCGCTCCCTTGATCGGGAACCGTTATCCTCAAATTAACGTCTTCTTCGCCCTCATTGCTGATACGGAAGAAAGATTCGCTGTCGTAACCGCAAATATCTTCCAGGGCGCTTGCAGCAGTAAACAAAAGTGTTGAAACTGCGCTGCAGATAATGTCTCTGCCGGGATCGTCGTAACCTGCATGCCCGTTGGCATATATAGCACAGATACGAGAATCTTCCCTATTGACGATAACGGAAATCATAAAGCCTTAAGCCCTGACTTACGCGTTGATAGCCTTGATAAGTACACGTGTGTAAGGCTGTCTGTGGCCATTCTTTCTTCTGTAGCCCTTCTTAGCCTTGTACTTAGAGACGATAACCTTCTTGTTTCTTCCCTGCTTAACGATCTCACCCGTTACTGTAGCCTTAACATCACCGGCTACGATACCGTTGTCATCAGATACTGCAAGTACTTCATCGAAAGTAACCTGGCTGCCAGCCTCACCTTCAAGCTTCTCAACGAAGATCTCATCGTCAACAGAAACCTTGTACTGCTTGCCGCCTGTCTTAAT
>JAEEGG010022366.1_pt1 | contig 12450 bp, 14 predicted proteins | sample 9134161 | NCBI WGS metagenome assembly JAEEGG01 (sample SAMN16246543, study PRJNA631951) | gut metagenome | biome: gut microbiome; feature: rumen; material: CR-attached | host: Bos | place: Iran: Karaj | collected 2018-10
TGGTATAACCAGACAAGAGTGCTGAGACTCTTCACCCATATTAATGATGAAACACTCGTCACTAAATATGTAGAGACGATCATCAGAAGAACTTTCGGCACCAAATATGCAATGAAACTCGCAAAACCGGTACCAAAGAATAATATTGTAATAAGGTAAATTCCAATTTATCGGCTCGTCTTTTAAGACATCAAGCGGTTGGTTCTATCCGTTGTAAAATAATCGCAAACATGTAAGGTATGGCAATAGAACAAGTAATAAGGCTCTTCGTAGATAAAGAAGAAACACCATGCCCACTGACCGAAAGATTAGTTGGTGCAGGTTATCAGCAAAAGGATGGCGGATATATCAAGCGAGCCAGAAAAGAAGGTTTGGAGATTGACTACACAAGAAACCTTCCATCCCAGTATTGGCACTTGATGTCCTATTGCTATAGCCGGCATCCTCAAGAACCATTCAGAAAAAGCATCGTATGTGGTGAATTGATTTTCTGGATGGCTGAGGTTTCCAACAGTGTACCGGAAGCGGATTTGAGAAAACTGGTTGATAATATCACTAGTAATGCCATCAATAGTGAAGGAGATCGTCCCATCTATGACAGAACACGCTGGAACAAGGAGATTCAGAAGTTGTGTTTTGATGCTATAAAGGCTAAAGTTGAAAATACTATATGTCAAAGCCATGAAACTGAGTAATATTGATATTTCGTTCGACGTCCAGAGTGACAGTAATGGAAAGGATCCAGATTCAGCAAGTCCGACATTAAAAGCCTACCATCAGTTATTATGGAGTAAACCTTTACCCGATGGACGAAAGTTGGAATTAGAATCAGGTAAAGGCTATTACTTAAGATGGAATGACATGTATTTTGGGAGTGATTCAATAACCGCTAGCTTCCTTCATGCTAGATATCCACTTCGACAGTTTATTGAAGAGAATATCCCTGATTTCAAGGAATTTAAGAGAGAATACTGGCATAGAACGTATACAATAGGAGGTGCCATTATATTCCCTCAGGTTAGATGGAGTATGAATCAGGCAAGAGGATGTCATCCAAAGATATGTGATAGATGGGATTTTACTCTTGAGTGTATACGTCGATTCTATGCTGGTGAATCAAGTCCATTGGATACAGCTCTTCAACGTAGTGGGGACTTTTTTAGATTATTCGGAAACTTTAAGGGATATGTGGATTTCTTCTTGCTCCAGGACTGTGTTGATGATGACTATAAAGTGAGGATTTGGCTTGATACACCTGTTTTCGAGTCTCATCCTATGCCAAAATCTCTTGAAGAATACTATAAATGGATTCAGACTCAACTGGATTTTGTGGATAAACGAGGTAAACGAATAAAAGAGTATTGCAATAGTAAAGGTGAATAGAATAGTTTTCTCTTCACTAACTACAATCCGCTCAAGAACCTGATCGATTCCTCATCATATTCGGAATCTCCTCAGAACCTTTTCACTATACTTTTACCCTCATTCACTTGACGACCCTCTCTCGCTTTAGGCTTCGAGGGTCTGTGAATGTCGGCTAAAAGGCTTACGCACTTGTTGGAATAGAAGAAAGGAACAGGCTCGCTATCGCTCACCCAATCCGTAAGCAGAGAGACCCACCTGCTGCCTCGCCTCTCGCCCCGTCCGTCCCTGTCTCTCTCTTGTTTCGGATGGAGTGCACCTGGAGGGTGCACTGTTCTTTTCCTTCTCTATCTCCTTATCTATCCTCTACCTGTCCATTTTTTATTAGAAAATTTGCATAGGTATATAAAAACAGCAAAAAAAAGGACACCTAAATAAAAAGGAACAAACAATACCAATTCCTCCCGCTTGTTGAAAGTATAGGTTTTATAATTATCCGATTACTATAGGCTAATAATCAATAAAAAAAGAGGAAAATAGAGAAATTATCTCTATCTTTGTGTCGTCTAAAAAATTTCCCGAACTCGGGTAAAGAATGAATCAATATCGGTTTATTTGAATTTTACAGAATATAATTAAAAATAATATTGCGATGAAAAGTATCTGTTTCTTCCTCTTTATGTCGTTGCTGATGCTGGCCTCGTTTACAATTGGTGTAGAGAATCGGCAAGGCGATGTGAACCGCGATGGTAAAGTCAGCGTTTCGGATACGTTATGCATAAATGATGAATCCGCGAATTCTCAAGAGCTTCAGACCGAGACCTTCACGGTAAATGGCGTACAGTTCAAGATGGTGTATATCAAGGAAGGCATGTTCACAATGGGCGGGACAGCCGAACAGGGCACCGACGCCGAAGGTCGCGAATTGCCCATACATCAGGTAACCTTGTCCAGTTACTGGATCGGCGAAACCGAGGTGACCCAAGCGTTGTGGGTAGCGGTGATGGGCAGCAATCCAAGTTGGTTCACACCAGCAAACGGCTATAGCGAGAACCTGCAACGCCCAGTAGAGTGTGTTTCTTGGAACGACTGCCAGAAGTTTATCACAAAGTTGAACGAGTTGACGGGCAAGAACTTCCGCCTGCCGACGGAGGCAGAGTGGGAATATGCCGCTCGCGGCGGCAAGTACAGCCAAGGCTACAAATACGCAGGCAACAATGACATTGAAAAAGTGGCGTGGTTTTGGTATGATATTCCGTCACAGCAAGTTAGCACCGAAGGCTGCGCCACTCAAGCAGTCGCTATCAAGTTGCCTAACGAGTTAGGCTTGTATGACATGAGCGGCAACGTGTGGGAATGGTGTCAGGATTGGTATGGTCTTTGGGGGCGTAAAGCGCTGACGAATCCGAGAGGCCCCAAGTTGGGCACTTACCGAGTGTGCCGTGGCGGTAGCTGGTACAACTCCGACTGGAACTGCCGTGTGTCGTACCGTGGCTGCAGCGGCCCAACGTACTCGTATGACTACCAAGGGTTTCGCCTTGCCTTATAGTTTCTTATCCCGAACTCGGGTAATACAATCGGTTGATCTTCCTTTGCAATGATTGACCGATTTCTTTTTACACAGGTTGAATTCAACAAGCGAAAAAATACCAACCCCATCATCAAAGTGTGTAGGGTTGGCTTTTTCTTCATTAATGTTTCTTCTGATACTCGCTGTAGGGCTTGTAATCACCTCTCTTCATCCCGAACATGTCAGCGTTTTTCTCGTATGACCTGTTGACTTCATATATCAGTTTATTCTCATCATAATCTGTGGGGAGAAAACGGGTCTTGAGATAGTCTATAGCTTTCTCAATATCGATACCGGCTTCACACATAACTTTAGCCTGGATGAAAATGCTATGGGTCCTGTTTCCATCGATGTAATTGTCCTTAAACCCCCGGAACCTTATGTCGAGAATCTTAATAATCTGCTCGTCAGTCATTGGAGATTTTAAACTTCTAAGGGTAGCCAGGAATCTATCGGTGGGAGTTATCTGTGTCGCCCTATATTGTTCAATTGTCATCTTCTTCTGTTGCGCAGGTTCCTCTACAAGGTCAAGTTTGAAAAACCGACGATAGAAGCTCGGATGAACATGTGGCATGAGATGATCCCGAAACTGAACGAGGATGAATGCCGGATCTTGGCCACAAAATACGATTTCAGTGGAGGACAGATTGAGAACATCGCCCGTCACTACACCATTGGCTGCATTCTTCATGGAGATGCCGAGCACCTGCCGCGCATCCTGCAAGACATTGACATCAGTGGTATCATCGAGCAGCGCATCAATGAGATGGAGATGGACATGGATGAGGCCGAGGCCATCATCCTCGACGTAATGAAAAAAGAGCTCCGCGCCATCGTGTGGCTCGGAGCACTGTTAGGTAGTATCATGGGCACCGTTAATGCCCTGATTCTTTAATCATCAATCCACTTGCCAAGTGTCACCTGACATGATCACGTCTTTCAGGCAGGTGAAGCCGTGCTTTGCCTTGGCTTCCTCAACCTGCTGAGCTACAGAGACTTCATAGGTGGAATCCTCAACCGCGCGAATGACACCCAGTGCCACGGGAAGGTCGGTTCCGTCCATCTTGGCCAGCATCTGATGCAGGAAGTTGCTCTCGCAATGGGCATCGTGGACGAGCACATCATCGATGGTGTAGCCGTCCTCACCGATGGTCACTGCCTTGAGGCCAAAGCCATCCTGCACGAGTCCGCGGTTATTATCCTTACCGAAAATCATTTTCTCGCCATGCACGAGGTGGATGGTGCGATCGGCACGGAACTCACGATCGGTGATGTAGTTGTGGATGCCATTGTTGAAAATCATGCAGTTCTGAAGAATCTCAACAACCGAGCAACCCTTGTGCTCGGCGGCTGCCATCATCACTTCCTGGCTGATATCCAGTGCCACATCAAGGCTACGGGCGAAGAAAGTGCCACGCGCGCCAAAGGTCAACTCGGCGGGAACAAAAGGATCCTCAACCGTTCCATAAGGCGATGACTTGGACTTGAAACCACGTGCACTCGTGGGTGAGAACTGTCCCTTGGTCAGGCCGTAGATGCGGTTATTCAACATCAACAGGTTCACGTCGATGTTGCGGCGCACCTCGTGGATAAAGTGGTTGCCACCAATGGCCAAGCAGTCGCCATCACCCGACACCTGCCAAACGGTCATATCGGGGTTAGCGGTCTTGAAACCGGTAGCCACCGCACCACCGCGGCCGTGAATGGTATGGAACGCGTAGGTCTTGGTATAGTAAGGCAGACGCGAACTGCAACCGATACCAGATATCACGGCGGTCTTCTCGGGCGGGATGCCCAGATGGGACATCGACTTGAGCAATTCATTGAGCACGGCGTGATCACCACAACCGGGACACCAGCGCACGGGCTGCGTATTCTTGTAATCCAAAGGCTTATAAGCCATTTCTTGGTTCTTATTCTCTTCCATTACAATTCCTCCTCCATCATGATGTTTTTAACTCCGTCAACAATCTCCTGTACCAGGAAAGGTTGTCCCTGCACCTTGTTGATGTGGCAGATGTTCAGGTTAGGTATCTTGCTCTGCAGGTAACTTGCCAGTTGGCCAGTATTGAGCTCGGCAACGATCACAGTCTTGAAGCGGCTGAGCAACTTGGCAGTATTCTTGGGCAAGGGGTTGATGTAGCGGATGTGGGTCATCGCAATCCTTATGCCCTCATTGTTCAAGCGGTTAACGGCATCCAGGATGTGACCGTAAGTACTACCCCATCCCAGGATAATCGTGTCGGCACCCGAGTCACCCTTCAGTTTGAGTTCGGGAATGACGTTGGCCACATTAGCGATCTTCATGCGGCGAGTCTCAACCATGTGAGCGTGGTTAATGGGATCGTTACTGAGGACGCCCAGGTTATAGTCCTTCTCCAGACCACCAACAACGTGCTCCAGACCAGGAGTTCCGGGGATTGCCCAGTAGCGGATGCCCAGGGCGTTGCGCATGAACGGCGTCCAAGTGGGTTTCAATGCCTCAGGGACGTAGTTGGGCTTGATGACGGGATACTCGCCCTCCTCAGGAATGCGCCATGCCGAGGAACCGTTGGCAATAAACGCGTCGGTTAGCAAGATGACCGGGGTCATGTGCTCTATAGCGATGCGGGCAGCCTGGAATGCCATCTTGAAGCAGTCGGTGGGCGAAGCGGCAGCCATCACCACGAGAGGGCTCTCTCCACTGCGGCCATAGAGTGCCTGATTGAGGTCGGTCTGCTCAGTCTTGGTGGGCAGTCCAGTCGAGGGACCACCACGCTGCACGTCAACAAGGACGAGAGGCAACTCGGCCATCACAGCAAGTCCCAGAGCCTCGCTCTTGAGCGCCAGACCAGGACCAGACGTCGTTGTTACAGCCAGATGACCGGCAAAGGCAGCTCCAATAGCTGAACAGATGCCGCCGATCTCATCCTCCATCTGGATGGCCTTAACGCCCAAATCGCGGCGCTTGGCCAGTTCGTGCAGGATGTCGGTGGCGGGGGTTATAGGATAGGAACCGAGGAACAAGGGACGACCGCTCATCTCAGAGGCCATAATCAAGCCCCATGCGGTTGCCTTGTTGCCGCTGACGTCGGTGTAAGTGCCTGGACGCACCTCATCGCTCTGAATGCGGTAGGTTGATACCGTGGCGTGGATGTTGTGTCCATAGTTGTAACCGCCCTTGATAACCAGCTCATTGGCAGCATAAACCTCGGGCTTATCGGCAAACTTGGCTTTCAAGAACTTTAACGGAGCCTCCATGGGGCGGTTGAAGAGCCAGCACACGAGACCCAAGGCAAACATATTGCGGCACTTGAGCTGGGCTTTCAGATCCATGCCAGTGTCCTTGAGCGCTTCCTTGACCATCGTTGTGATGGGCGCCTCAATGACCTGAGCCTTGAGATTCAATTCCTCATAAGGCTCATCGGTGGTGTACAAAGCCTTGTCGAGACCAGCCTGAGTAAAGGTGTCGATGTCCACGATGGCGGCACCACCCTTACGCAGGAACTGAGCGTTCATCTTGAGCGCCGCTGGATTCATCGCTACCAGCACATCACACTCGTCACCAGGCGTGTGAACGCCATGACCGATGTGTACCTGGAAACCCGACACGCCACCCAGTGAACCTTGCGGTGCACGCACCTCGGCGGGATAATCGGGGAAAGTTGAGATGCGGTCGCCAAGACCTGCACTCACATTTGAGAAGATGTTGCCAGCCAACTGCATGCCATCGCCGCTATCGCCTGAAAAACGAACAACGATGCTCTGTCGGAACTGGACTTTTGCTTTTTCTGCTTTTTCTGCCATTTCTGAATGTTGAGGTTTTATAAACAGTTCACAGTCATTTAGCTTCCTAAACGGCGGCAAAATTACTACTTATTTTGCGAATAAGGGGTAGCAAATGGGTGGTATTTTTGGGAAGACCTCAAAAAGGCGCATTAAAACGAGCCCAACGACCATTGCATGGTGCGGTGTACCCGCGATTTCGGGTTTCTCACTCAAAAGTGAACTGTATGAGGGCACAAAAGCACGAAGCAAACCACTACTGCTTGACAGTGCTGTAAGTGTCGTCATCAAGGTGCTCGACAAAGCCCTCGTCAACAAGGAATGAAAGCATATTGATGACCTCGTCACGGGGGAATGACAAGGTGTTGATAAATTCATCGATGCGGCGTGGCCTCAGGCCTGCCATGTAGAGGATGCCCTGTTGTACGTCCTGAGGCTGGTGGTCACCACGCTTGCGGCGGTCTATACACAGGTCGCAATGGCCACAATCCTCGTCAGCCCGCTCGCCAAAGTAGCCCAGCAACATGCGCTCTCGGCAACCCGCATCGCTATAGGCATAATTGATGGTTGCCTCGACACGCTGACTCATGCGGTCCCGTATCAACCTACATGTGGTTCTACTGTATGGAGAATGTCCAGTCGATTGAGGGTATCGAATACCTCAACACGTCAGAGGTGACGAAAATGGGCGCCATGTTCATGGGCTGTTCTGGTTTGACGAACCTTGACGTGAGTCACTTCAATACCGATAAGTCAACAGACATGTTCAATATGTTCAAGGAATGTAGCAGCCTGACGAGTCTTGACCTGAGCAGTTTCAACACAGCAAAAGTGCAAGACATAAGGGGCATGTTCCAAAACTGCACTGGTTTGACGAGTCTTGACTTGAGTGGCTTCAACACCGCTTTTGTGCGCAGCATGAGTTTGATGTTCTATGGTTGCAGTCATCTTACCACCATCTATGCCGGTGACGGTTGGAGCAACGATGCTTTGTATACCTCTAGCGATATGTTCCAGGACTGCACCGCTCTGGTGGGCGGTAAGGGCACGACCTACGATGCCAGCCACACTGATGCCGAATACGCCCACATCGATGGCGGCCCCAGCAACCCGGGCTACTTCACCGCGAAGAATGCCGGCCTGCGTGGCGACGTGAACGGTGACGGCAGCGTGAACATCAGCGACGTGACGGCCTTGATCGACTACCTGCTGAGCGGTAATCCATCAGGCGTTAATCTGACAGCCGCCGATTGCAACCAGGACAGCAGCGTCAACATCAGCGACGTCACCGCCCTGATCGACTACTTGTTGTCTGGCACCTGGAATTAAAACTTCATCAAAACCTAAAGTATTTCCCTCATGCTCAATCATGGGCGTGAGGGATTTTTCTGTTCATGGAGCGAAAAAAACCGCCAGCACCTGTATTAAAGTGTTGGCGGTCTTTCTTCATTATTTATGTGACTTAAACTTCATCCTGTCACAGCCGAAAGGATTGTGAGTATAGGCCCATTCAGCTGCATGTTGTATCTCTGTTGTACCGCTGCTCCAGTTTGGGAATAGTGATGTAACAAATTCTATTGCCTTGGCCTTGGGAATACCTGCTTTACAAAGGATGCCCAGATATGAGAATGCCCTGTTGTTCCTTCCTTTACTCCTGTCATCATTTTCCCATCGTTTCCTGAGGATGTTGAGAACCGACCTGTCAGAGATAATGGAGGTACAGAACATATGAAGCATTGATGACTCCGTGATATCGTCCTTATAGATCATCGGTGTCTCCTGTTCACCTTTCACGACGGTATAAGTGAGTGGTTGATGATCTTGTGGGAGGGAGTCCGGCACAACGAAATGATATGACCTTGGGTGCGGGTTCTTCCATATGTCGGGATCATACGAGAGATAGTTTCCTCTAGCCAGGTCTTTGGTGTGAGGGTCTGTCTCTGGAATGTCGAACCGGGAAAGAAGTTCATTGTAGAGCTCGGTATGATACTCCGGGAAGATATTATCATGCTGAACTATTGCTTTGAGTCCCTTTCCCGATGGTGTGGTATAGACAGCATAAACCCACTCAATCCCTTTCAGCATCTCCTTAAACTCCATCATCTCTTTGCCGGAATTGAAATGATCGAAGTCAAGCGCTGTGTAACTGGAATAGATGCTAAGATTGTCCAGGTAACTATCACGATACTTGAACACCCCATTCCAGCAGACCAGAGGCAGGAACGATTTCTTCTTGTCGATAGTGTCCTTGTCGTTGGCTCTTCTCACTGCTTCAACATTATCCTTTAGATGATAGTATGAATCCGTCCTTATCATGTCAAGAATCTTATCGATATCCCAAGTCTCTGATCGTTCGGTATTGGTCAGCTGGGGAAACAATGATACGTTCCTCCTCTGATGTGAAACAACCATGAATCCAGACCCAGCCGTTTTCTTGGTAGTAACATATTCGTTGATATCCTCTGCCGTTGCCCTCTTGTCGATTCCCTGCTCATCATACAACTCCTGAAGAAACGCCTTAACTTCCTTCCTGCTCTTGACTGTACCCTCATGAAAAGCCTCAATAACTCTTCTGGCAATCTCACTCTTGGGCACCGGATTGAATGGAAGATTGGTAAGAGCAGCTTTTATATAGTCCTCTCTCCACGATAATGTCTGCAATCCTTCTTCCCCCAGAGCATCATAGTAGGTGAAATACTTCTTGGGAATGAATGATGTCTTTGCTATCGTTTCCTCATCGGTAGAGCAGAACAGTTTCATCCTCCTGCTGAAATTCCTGTCCTTATTCCACTGTTCAAAGAAAGCCTGAACATCCGGATCGTCGCTGTTGATGGTCTGCTTTACATTGCATTTCTTCCTCACCGCCAGGTTCAAAGCATACTCATTACTGTAGATGTCGTGTAATATCTGCCAGGACCTCATCTGGGACGCTATCACCAGTTCATTGATCACAACCTCCTGCTTACCCGTCTTGTGATTGAGAACTACCGAACAGAAATCCTGGGAATACTTCTGCTGCTTGATCGTATTCTCATAATCATTCAGCATTGTCTCAGGGAATGGGGCTGATTCGAAATTCTTGATCTTCTCTTGTGACCTTAATTCCTTCTGCCTCATCAACTCAGAAAACTCATCCTTAGACATATCGCATTCCTTGGTGGTATAGAACAACGTAGCGGAATTCATAAAGGGATTCTCTTCCAATCTCTGCCTTCCAATAATCTGGATAAGGTCAGTGGAAACATCAAGAGCCATGGACGTTATCCTCGGGTCGGCAAAGATGAAAGTATAAGCATCGGGACTATACATGTCGGCTCCAAGATATACCGTAGAAGTACATAAGGTGAACATCTTCCTCGGTTCGTTTCTCCCGGGTACGACAGCTATCTCATGACCGTGTTTCTGAAGAAGTGACTTATTTGAACCGGCACAGATAATATCCACTTCTTCGGGCTTTAACTCGTTCCTCTTGATGATCTCGATGATTACTTTGATGGAATTAACATAGATGACAGCCTCCTTTGAAGTGAATGTCTCTCCTCCCACAAATGTAGTCTTTCCATTACCATCCCTGTAATCCTGAATGATCTTAGCAACGGTATCCTGGAGTGAAGAGCATCTAGTCATCTCCACGTTCGGCCTCTCGGTGTATCCTTCCGGCCATACGAGTTCAACAAAAGGTAAGTTCTTGAATTGGCTTAGACTGTCGAGATATTCCTCAAGATATGGAGTGGCACTGAGATATACCACATCCTTGAACTTATTGGTAGCGCTGATGAACTCGATCTCTGTTGTCGGTTTATAAAAGGCATCATAGAATATAGCCTGGAATTCGTCTATAACTACAAGCCAATCGTTCAGTTTCTGTCCCATACCCGTAAGAACATCGGCTATTTTGTTTAGGCTGTCATACGTTACCAGGATCTTTGTGCCTCCTTCTCTGACAAACTCTTTCAGACGGTCATTATAGTTGAGGATAGCATTGGGGCTGTCCTTGTGATGGCTAAAATACTGATCCTTGTCTTCGAATCGGTAAAGGTGGGTGTCATTGAGATGCTGGTTGTGTTTATTATATAACAGCTGCTTTCTCGGACTTGCCAGGATAGTTTTTGTTTTGCTGTCCCTTAGAAATGCTTCAGTCGCTCCACAATTACATAAGTTTTTGTTAAGTATGTAGTGGCCTGAAGGAAGTTGATTCTTAAGATTTTCCCATATGTAAGAAAGATATTCAGTACTTTCAGGGATATTGATTTTAATTTTCCTCATCTCTATTAAAGTTTTAGTGTTATTTCAGGACGGCTTGTTGGAAACGGAAAGTCAACCACGTAAGTAGGTTGGGATGGTACACACTGAGTTATGAAAAAAATATTACTACAAAACATTACTATTATTAGTGTATTCCTGTTTTTTGACCAGATTTTTTTCACAGATAGATTAGTGAGTACCAATCCCTACACTACGTTACGGACTCTTCATCTCCGATAAGCCGTCATTTCATCTCTTAGGCAGCCTTTCCGTTAAGATATTTAGATAGGCCATAAGTACTGTTGAATCCTTTATCGTCCTTGTAGGTTTCATAATAGAGAATCCACTTTGCTTCTTCCTCTTTAAGTTTCTTCTTCAATTCTTCAGGAGTATCAGCTACTACTGGCGTTAGAATACCCCAGATCCAATCTGAAGGGACAGTGGTATGTCTGATATCTTCTATTTCTTTCCCACCATATTCCACATTCAAACAAAGCCAGTGATATTGACGAACGACCATGTCTATTGTCTCTCCGATATACATCATTCCGTTCTTGATGAGGATTCTGACGTAAATATAACCGATACACGCTCCAGTCATTGAAGGGGTGTAATTGCTTATCTTATCCAACACATCCTGCTTAATGGTGTGTTTCTTATTATTAGTTTTGCCCATAACTTTCATCCTTTAAATTGTTTTCCGAAAGACCATTACGATCCTTCTTTCTGCTTACCAGGTTCATTGTGATATTTTTTGATTTTAAGAACCTAGTAAATCTTCTGTACGCCTCCCGTTCCTTTTTATGACGAGGGCAAATTTCAATGATATCGCTAAGCTTGATCGTGAATTCATACTTTTCTCCTGTCTCATATGCTTTCTTGAACTGATCATCATACTGCTTTAGCGATTCGACATCCATAGCGAAATATCTCTCTTCACAAATTGGATTGTGGCACGAATAACTAGAATCGTTTTTCATCGGTAAAAAATTAAAATTGTAGTTCCATCTCCATACCTCTTAAGTTGGAATGGGTTAGTGTCATGCCCTTTATTCTTGAGGCATGATTCTGTCTGGCTAGCTTTTTGTAATCGTCTATAATGTCCGGGATATAGAAATAATACAAGAAACCAGGGAAGTGAGCGACCGTCATTCCAAAAGGTGATCGACCCTTTCCCAAGATTAGCCACATTAAAGGTTCTGGTAGACTTTCTTTATTATCCCTGAACTCTTTAAGGATTATAGGCCACCAGAATTTTACGCTGTTATTTGCTTCATCGAGAGTAACCTTAAATCCACTGAGGTCTTGCCCGTTAGCAATCGTTTTCAGCTCATAGTTTACGCTCCATTCAAAATCACCGGGGACTTCATACTCCAAATATCTGAGTTTCCCCATCAGCCAGATCTTTTTGACTTTCTTTTTCATTATCCTTTCTGAGATTTAATAGTTAATATCACGCCCATATCATCCTTCAAAACCCTCTGGAGATGTTTGTATGCATCCTTTCT
>JAEEGG010022367.1_pt1 | contig 12450 bp, 10 predicted proteins | sample 9134161 | NCBI WGS metagenome assembly JAEEGG01 (sample SAMN16246543, study PRJNA631951) | gut metagenome | biome: gut microbiome; feature: rumen; material: CR-attached | host: Bos | place: Iran: Karaj | collected 2018-10
TGTTCCGCAAGGTTAAGTACTGCGAGGATCAGAAGATCTCCGATTCCGTTCTGCAGTATGCAGTTCCTTATCTGTACTGCACCGTAGGTCTTGTTTACGACGCAAACAAGATCAAGATCCCCGAGGGAACGACTGACCCGAAGGCCATCTGGGCTCCTCTTTTCGATGAGGCAAACGCAAACAAGGTCGGCATGTACGATTCAATGCGTGAGTCCATCGGCGTGGCACTCAACTATCTCGGATATTCCATCAACTCTATGGACGAGGCTCAGCTTAACGAAGCAAAGGAGCTCCTCATCAAGCAGAAGGCAAATCTCCACCCGACATACGGCGTAGACAACCTCAAGGACAAGCTCGCTTCCGGCGAGGTCTCATGTGCAGTTGCATGGTCCGGAGACCACATCAACACTCTCGACAGGCTCGAGGAACTCGGAAAGAGCGATGAGATCGATCTCAGGTTTGCGCTCCCCACGGACTCCAACTGGTCAGTAGACATGATGTGCGTTCCCACAAACTGCAAGAACTATCAGGGCGCAATGGATTTCATCAACTTCATGTATGATCCCCAGATCGCTTTGGAGAACTGCGAGTTTGTCGGCTATTCAACACCTAACACTGCGACAAGGGCAATGCTCGATCCCGAGGTGGCCAACAACAAGTACTACTATCCTGATGAAGCTACATTCAAGACACTTGAGTTCTACTACACATCCGACAAGATCGAAGAGAAGTACACGGAACTCTGGAATACTGTAAAGGCAAGCGCGTGACCCTGGCACGACGCCTGAAACATACATAAAAGGAGCTGCAGTGATGCAGCTCTTTTTTATGAAAGTCTGTTGTATTTGTAAGTGATGTCCGAGACCGTGCCGTTCGCGAAAAAGAAAGTCAGGTCGGTCGAGCCGGAAGTATATGTGACCGAATTTCCGTTGTCGGTGTATTGGCTGCCGTAGACTTTTATTACGTCATCGTGCGTGGCGCCAATGCCGATCCCCTCGGGCGTGACGGAATCCCTGCCTGACAGCACGATCCTGGTGATGATGTATTTGCCTTCGGAATTTGCTCTGGCATAAAGAACGAAACTCGAGAAAGTATAGCTTCTGACAATGACGTCCTGGCCTTTTTTATCCTGTTCGAAAGTGTCTGTGATCTCGCAGTTCTCGGTCAGCTTGGCAACCACCTCAGCAGCGTCTTCGCCGGGGAGGATCAGGATGTTCTGATATCTGAAAGAGTAGGAATTGCCGGGCTTCGGAGAAGTAGGGGCTGCGATCACGTCATCACCTGTGCCGGCCGTTACGGAAACGGACTCGGAAGGTGCGGTCTGCGTTGAAGACTCGGATGATGATTCGTCCGTGTTGATCGTGACAATGACGCCCGCCGTTTCGCCGTTTGACAGCGTTACGGAGGTTCCTTTTGCAGGCGCGGACGAATTGCAGGCTGCCGCGGTCAGCGTCAGTGCAAAGAAGAGTCCGGAAAGGGCTATATTGATAGCGTAGCGCTTACAGGCGCTGCGGATACGTTCGTTCATGACAGGATTCTTTACTGGGCTGCGAAGAAGGTCCCGACGTCATCCTGGTCGAGGATCCTCTCCAAGGTCTGGGATGCCGCACCATCGGCAATAACGCCGCAGATGCCGTTCTCAGTTACTTTCTTCATGGCGGTGATCTTGGTCATCATGCCGCCGGTGCCGAGCCATGAGCCTTTTCCGGTCGCAACGTCCACCATTTCGGGTGTAACTTTTTCAACATAGGAAATGCGCGTGGCTTTAGGGTTCTCGCGCGGATTGGAATCGTAAAGTCCGTCAACGTCTGACAGGATGATGAGCAGATCGGCCTTCGCAAGGCAGGCGACATCGGCTGAAAGCGTGTCATTGTCTCCGAAAGTTCCGTTGTGCATGATCTCCGTCGTTGACACCGAGTCATTCTCGTTGATGACAGGTACGATCCCCATCTCGAGCAGTGTCTCAATGGTGTTGGTTACGTTTGCTCTGGTGAGTTTATCGGTGATGCCGTCTTTCGTAAGAAGGATCTGTCCGCAGCGGTATGAATACTCGGCAAAGCTCCTGGAATAGGCATTCATCAGTTCGCACTGGCCTACGGAAGCAATCGCCTGCTTCTCTCTTGTTGATTCGGGACGCTTCTTGAGTCCAAGATAGCCGATGCCGACACCGATGGCGCCGGAACTGACCAGAAGGACTTCCTTACCGCGGTTCATAAGATCGGCAATAGACCTGCAGAGCTTGTCTATACTTCCGAGGTTCATCTTGCCGTTATCGTAGGTCAGGGAAGATGTACCGACCTTGACTACTATTCTTTTCGCAAAATTGACTGCGATACGATCTCCGCCGCTAATGCTCAAATCCGAAAAACTCCTTGAATTTCTGCCTTGATCCGGCGCTCATATATACGCGCGCAAAATAAAGGCACAGTAAGAATACACTTTGATTATGTAAAAAGCAAGGCGCTGTGAAACGCGGGCCGTTAACCTTCGGGCTGATCCGGATTCTTGGTCGGTACAGGCGTAGGCCCGGGCGTAGGCGTAACATGGACCTTACACGGCTTGTCTTCCTTTGGATAGAGGAAGCTGCCCTTTACGAAATAATCCGACTTAACGGTCTTGGCGTCCTTACATTCAGCGTTAGGATACATGCCTGACTTGGTGCAGTAGCTTACCTTGACAACGTTTGCGGGTTTCTTGAAGCTGGATGCGGCAAGATCCTTGTGAATGTTCTGCATGCAGTATTCCCAGATCCTTCCGGCATTGTAGAAGTCCGTCTTGGGTATCGTCGTCTGTTTCAGACGGTTGTCGTATCCGTACCAGACGGCTGCTGAATAGTACGTCGTGAAACCGCAGAACCACTTGTCGTTGTTGTCTGAGGTCGTTCCCGTCTTGCCTGCCGCATCGATCTGCTTGCCCTTGGAATTCTTGATCTGACCGCCGTATTTACGGATCCAGCCGGAAGTTACGACGTCTTTCAGGATATCGGTAAGCAGGAAGCAGGATTCCTTGGAATATACGCGGTACTTGATGGGCTTTGCCTCGATCACGAGCTTTCCTTCGGAGTCAAGGACCTTTGTGTAAGCGTAAGGAGCCGTGTAAGTTCCGCCGGAGGCAAAGGTCGCATATGCCGCGGCCATTTCCAGAGTTGTCATGCCCTTGGAGAAACCGCCTACCGACTGTGAAGGATAAGCGCCTTCGGAGGTGCGGTCGATTCCGACCTGTTTGAGATACCAAAGGGCCGTCTGACCGCCGACTTTAGTCCAGACTTCGGCCGCTATAGTGTTGCGCGACTTGGAAAGAGCCTGACGTATCGTCATCTGGCCTGCGTAGTTACGTTCGTAGTTAACGGGCCAGGCTTTCTTCGGATTGTTCGGATCAAGATAGACTTTGCGGTCATTGACTATCGTTCCCGGAGCGATCAGTCCGAGCTCGATCGCGGGACCGTAGTCGATCAGAGGTTTTATTGAAGAACCGGGGTTTCTGTAAGTGGAGACCGCACGGTTGAGAGTCAGGTTCATTGTTTTTTCGCCGTAACCGCCGGCCATTGCCGCGATCGCTCCGGTCTTGACGTTTATTACGACACAGGAGCCGTTTGGTTTTTCAGGATAGGCGGCCAGCTTCGACGGTTTCGTCTGGAACAGGCTCTGCTTCTTGAATGCATCATCCAGAACGTTCTGGACCGGCTTTTCCATAGTTGAATAAATGTGATAGCCGCGGTTATAAACGAGCGAAGATGCAAGGTTCTTGGAGATTCCGCGGGCCTTGGCCAGGTCTGAAATAACCTCGGAGATAACATACTCCGTAAAGTAAGAATTGATCGTGGCGGATTTTGTATTGCGTGACTTGAAAACGATCTCGGTATTGAGAGCTTCCTGGTATTCCTCTTCTGTGATCTTGTTCTGATCGCGCATCATGCCGAGGATGATCCTCATACGGCGGAGAGCGTTTCTGCGGCCTGTCTCACGGAGCGGATTGTAATATGAAGGGCTCTTAGGAAGGCCTGCGATGAGAGCGCATTCAGGGAGAGTCAGATCCCTTGCGTCTTTGCCGAAATAGTTCTGGGCTGCAGCCTGGATGCCGACGTAATTGTTGCCCATCGGAGCGAGATTGATGTAAAGCTCAAGGATCTCATCCTTGCTCAAGTCCTGTTCAAGGGACATTGCGGAGAACCATTCCTGAACCTTACGGGAAGTTGAGTGCTCGTCCTGTCCGCTTATCAGCTTGACTGTCTGCTGGGTAATGGTGGAACCGCCGTATGTGGCTTTACCGCCGTGAGCTATGGCCGAAAGCACGGCACTGCCGATACGCTTGAGGTCGATACCGGAATGCGAATAGAAACGCTCATCCTCAACTGCGATTATCGCTTCATCGATATAAGTATGTCTGACATCGCTGTAGGATACATAGACACGGTCTATGTTTTCGCTTCCCGTAAGCTTTGCCATAACGTTTCCGTCACTGTCATAAACGAAGGAAGTCTGGGATTCCTCTGCGGAGGTCAGGTCGCCGATGGACAGGGGCTTCGTGGTGGAAGCGTAGCCTAAAAGCATTCCTGCGCCAAAACCGCCGAAAACGAAGCAGATGCAAAGAACAAAGACGATAACGATCCTTACGACGTCCCAAATGAAACTGCCCGTCTCGCGGATCCAGCTGCGCGAAAAGCCCGCCTGTGTAGGCTTGCCCTTTAGTCTGTGTCTGAGTTCATCGGCCAGAGCGCTGTTCTCAGGCTTGACCGGTTTGGTAGATCTCTTTTTGTCGTTAGCTGCAGCCATGCAGTCCTCCTTGGAATTCTCCATATTTTACCACGAGTTCGATATAATAAAATTTAAAAATGTATGGCAAAAGGAGGGCACGTTTTGACAGAGGCGTTTGACGCAGTAATTACGGGCCTTGACGAGGCTGGACGCGGGATAGGGAAGATGCCTTCGGGCAAGACCTTCTTCTGCGAGGGCGTTTTCCCGGGTGAAAAGATCACCTGCCGTGAAACCTCTTCTTCGGCAAGGTTTTCCGTATGCGAGGCCGTTAGCGTGATCACTTCCTCGCCGTCGAGGTTATCTCCATTTGCCCCCGGAAAGCCCATTTGCGGAGGACTTCCTCTCGCAGCTCTCGCATATCCCGCGCAGCTTGATTTCAAAGCGTCGAGAGTCAGGGAATGTCTTGAGCGCATAGGGCATTTTGATAATGAACTCCTGGACAGCGTCATGCAGCCGATAGCTGCCTGTGAACCGCCTGTGCGCTACAGAAACCACATGCAGTATGCCATTTCGGGAGGCCGGGTTGGCCTTCTGGCTTCGCAGTCACATGAGCTCGCCGATTACGACGGCGAAAAGATCGAATATGAGGTATTCTCGCGGCTTCGTGGAGCGCTCGAAAAGTGCTTTGAAAGGGCGCCGACCAATCTTTTCGAAGGCCTTGTCCTCAGGGCCTCAAGGAGGACAAATGAGGTCTTGGCGGAGTTCGTCAGCGGGAGCACCGCGCCGCATGAGATCGTTATCAGAGACTGCGCTTCGTTTATTGAAGACGCAGGCATCAGGACTGCATTCGAAGAAGTCTGCAAAGAAGCAGGGTATAAGCTTAACGGAATCCTCCTGAGGATCAGTCCGGACAAGGCTTCGAGGCGCACCAGAGGCGGTACCAGAGTGACACTTTGCGGAACCGACTGCTACGATGAGATCTTCTGCGGCAGACGGATGAGAGTTAAGGCCGGATCGTTCTTCCAGGTCAACACCGAACAGGCCGAAAAGCTTGCTGAACTTGCATCAGAGGGTTGTTCTGAAGCATCAGTAATCTATGATCTGTACTGTGGATGCGGTACTTTGGGGATCGGGATCAAGAAGCCGGGACAGAAGATATTCGGAATAGAGACAGTGCCCGAAGCCGTGGAATCGGCCAAGATCAACCGTTCTCTGGCATTCCCGGACGGCGGCGCAGATGAGTGTTCCTACATTTGCAAGGATGTTCTTAAGGCTGATATCAAGTCACTGATAAGGAACGGCAAACTCGAAGAACCTGACGTGATAATCGTGGATCCGCCAAGGAAGGGCATGGATCCCGGTGTGATCAGCAGGATAACCGAGATCGCTCCAAAGACCGTGGTCTACGTGTCATGCGACCCTGCGACGCTTGCGAGGGACTTAAAGATCTTCGCCAGAGACTATAAGATAACCAAAGTAACGCCCGTTGATCTTTTCCCGCATACTCCACATGTGGAGACGGTCTGCCTGCTGACCAGAACTGCTGCTTAACACTGTTGCAATCCCTCAATTTAAGGTGTTTGAAACATAACGGAGTCATATGTTGACACCGTGTCAAAATGCTGTTATCATTATGATACTGACACAGTGTCAGCGACATTTGCGCATAACAGGATGCCGCCGGGAGGACAGTAATGATCAAGAAAACACCCGAAATGATAGCAGGAAGACGCGAAGAGATAATAGGCGCCTGCGAGAAGCTCTATCAGGAGATGAGCTTTAAAGAGATCACGCTCAAGGAGATCGGCAATATCGTCCCGTTTTCGAGACCTACGATCTATAACTATTTCCAGACAAAGGAAGAGATCTTTCTGGCGCTTTTCGAGCGCGAGTACGACAGCTGGAACGAAGAGCTTACATCGATCCTTAACGGGCAGGAAAAGCTCGAAAGAAAAGAACTCGCTGACCTCATGGCGAAGTCTCTTGCAAAGCGCGGGCAGCTTCTAAAGCTCCTTGCAATGAACAACTACGACATGGAAGCGGCAAGCAGGCCTGAGATGCTCGTGAGCTTCAAGAAAGCATACGGCCGTTCGATCGCAGTAACACAACAGCTTCTGGAGAAGTTCTGCCCTGAAATGAGCGCAGCTCAAAGACAGAACGTAATCTATGTATTCTTCCCGTTTATGTTCGGCATCTATCCTTATACATCCGTTACGGATAAACAGAAAACGGCGATGGAGGATGCCGGCACCGGATTTATCTACCACACGGTTTATGAACTCACATATAACTGCCTGACCATTCTGCTTGGCTGCAACGCATGAAAGAAAGGTATCTGAAATGAAGTATACAAAACTTGGAAACTCGGATCTTAACGTATCACGAATCTGCATGGGCTGCATGGGCTTCGGCGACGCGGGAAAAGGTCAGCACAGCTGGACACTCGATGAAGAGCAGTCGAAGGCGATCATAAAGAGGGGACTGGACCTCGGCGTCAATTTCTTCGATACCGCGATCGCATACCAGAGCGGCACGAGCGAACAGTACCTTGGCCGCGCGCTGAAGGATCTTGCAAGGCGTGAAGATGTGGTCGTTGCTACCAAGTTCCTGCCAAGGACACCTGAAGAGATAGAAAAGGGCATCAGCGGACAGCAGCATGTCGAAAACATGATCAACATGAGCCTTAACAATCTCGGCATGGATCACGTCGATCTTTACATATATCACATGTGGGACTGGTACACCCCGGTATATGAAATACTCGAAGGCCTTAACAATGCGGTCAAAGCAGGCAAGACAAGATACATAGGCATCTCCAACTGCTTCGCATGGCAGATAGCCAAGGCAAATGCACTGGCAGAGAAAGAAGGCTTTGCGAAGTTCGTATCGGTCCAGGGACATTACAATCTGATCTTCCGTGAAGAGGAGCGTGAGATGGTCCCGTACTGCAAAGAAGAGAACATCGCGCTCACGCCGTACAGCGCCCTCGCGAGCGGGAGGCTGTCAAGGCTTCCGGGCGAAGGCGGAACAAAGCGCGCTGAAGAGGATAAATACGCAAAGTTCAAATATGAAAAGACTGAGCAGCAGGACAACGTGATAATCAGCCGTGTCGCTGAGATTGCGGAAAAGCGCGGCGTTACCATGACCGAGGTATCACTTGCGTGGCTTCTTACTAAGGTTACATCACCCGTTGTCGGAGCAACGAAGATGCATCACATAGAAGGCGCTGCAAAAGCGGTGGAATTCGAACTGACGGCAGAAGAGATCACTTATCTTGAAGAACCGTACGTACCGCATGAACTCGCAGGAGTCATGGCACAGAACAAGAGACCTGAATAAGGAGAAGAGGCAATGAAAAAGATATTTACATCGATCGCACTGATAGTTATGTTCGGTCTTACCGCATGCTCGGGAAACACAGCAGCAACAACTACTTCGCAGGAAACAACGGCAGCTGCCACAACGCAGGCAGCGGAGACGACAGCTGCAACTCAAAAAGAGACCGAAGCTTCAACTGAAGGCACAACTTCCGAAGAGACAAAGGCAGGAAAAGATGTTCTGGTCGTATATTTCTCGGCTACCGGAACAACGAAAGATGTCGCGGAGAAGATCGCATCCATCACGAACGGTGACCTTTATGAGATAAAGCCCGCCAAACCTTACAGCGATGCCGACCTGAACTGGAACGACAAGAACAGCCGTTCAACGAAAGAACAGAACAACAAGAAATCACGTCCTGAGATCGCAAGCGGCACCGTTGACTTAAGCGGTTACAAGACGGTCTATATCGGTTATCCGATCTGGTGGGGAGAAGAGCCCAGGATCCTGGATACTTTCGTAGAGAGCTATAAGTTCGACGGCATAAAGATGATCCCGTTCTGCACGTCCGCAAGCAGCGGAGTCGGCAGAAGCGACAAGAACCTTGCCGAAAAAGCCGGAACCGGCGACTGGCAGAAGGGAAAGAGATTCGGCGCGGGAGCATCTGAAGATTCGATCCGTTCGTGGATAGAAGGTCTTAATTGATATAAAAGGGAGGGCGAATCATGGCAGATACGAAGAACAACCGGATCAGGCTGGCAGTTGATATTTGCATGACCGTCCTTCTGCTCTGCCTGATGGCATATCAGGTAACGGGTGAAGCGTTTCATGAGTGGCTTGGCATATCGATGACGGTCGTACTGATCGTTCACAACATACTCAACAGGAAGTGGTACTCATCACTTTTCAAGGGCAGATATACGGCTTACCGTGTCGTCTCGACCATTGTGAATATGCTGCTTTTGGCTTCCATAGCGCTTACCGCGGTGTGTGGCATAAGCATGAGCTCACATGCGGTGCCTTTTATGTACGGGCTTCTGCCGATAGCATTCGCAAGGCAGTTTCACCTGGCCATGTCGTTCTGGTCCTTCATCCTGATGGGATATCATCTGGGACTTCACCTGCCCGCCATGACCGCAAAAGTCAAGCCGTCCAAAACGGCTAAGATAGTGCTTAACATAGTATTTCTCTGCGTTGCGGGCACGGGACTTTGCTTTTTCCTGAGGAACGGCATTCCGGGGTATATCTTTTTCAGAACGCCTTTTGCGATGTTCGATTACGATAAGGCCGGAATCATCGTGTTTCTCGAAAACATTGCGGTGCTGTTCTTTTTCGCATTAGCGGGAGCGAACACAGTAAGACTTATCAAGGCAGCCGGTGCAAAAGAAAAAACGGCAAAAGACATTTCCCTGCCGGTGATCTTCATTGCTGGAGCGGTCCTTGCAGGAGCCGTATGCGCAAATATCAGAACGGGAAAAGAAACTTTTCCGGGCAGCACCCTGCCTTCGCAGACGGAGGGATCAGTCATGACAACAGCAACATCACAAAAAACATCAAACGAAAAGGGCAGTCCTTCTGACGGATATATAGAGATTCAGGGCGGCACATTCAAGATGGGCAGTCCCGCGACGGAGAACTGGCGTATAGAAGACGAGAAGCAGCATGAAGTCACCTTATCGTCTTTCTTTATCGATCCTTATGAGACGACACAGGAAGATTATAAGCGCCTGATGGGAACCAATCCGAGCAACTTTTCAGGAGACAGGCTCCCCGTCGAAAACATCACCTGGATGGATGCGGTAAATTTCGCAAACAAAAAGAGTCTTGATGCAGGCCTTACTCCTGCCTATAAAATAACGTCTGAAGGTGTAACGTGGGACAGATCCGCGAACGGTTACCGCCTGCCTACCGAGGCCGAGTGGGAATATGCCTGCCGCGCAGGGACCGTGACGCCGTTTAATTCGGAAAAGTCTCTTGATGCAACGGAAGCAAATTTCTACGGACATTACCCGTATGAGATCGAAGAGAACTATTTCAACGATTCCGTACTGGAGGCAAGACCCGGCGAATATCGTCAGACGACGATCGAAGTCGGAAGCTTTAAGCCCAATGCATGGGGCCTTTACGACTGCCACGGCAACGTCAATGAATGGTGCTGGGATTACTATGGTTCCTATACTTCGGAAAAGACCACCGACCCCGCCGGTGCTTCTTCCGGCACAAGACACGTTTACAGGGGCGGAGGCTGGAATGACTTCGCAAAGAACATGAGAAGCGCATACCGCGCTGCAGGGCAGACTGACATGAAGAGCTTCAACCTCGGCATACGTCTGGTAAGAAATGCCGGCAGCGGAGTTTCCGGGACAGTAACCGCAGCGGAAAAGACTGCCGTCTCAAAAACCTCAGGCAAAATGCTCATTGTATTCTATTCCTGGAGCGGAAACACAAGGGGGATCGCGCAGGAGATACAGAAACAGACCGGCGCTGACTTGTTTGAGATAAGGCTCGTTCATCCGTATTCCGATGACTACAGCACCGTCCTCATGCAGGCCCAGGAGGCCCAGCACAAGCAGGAAAGGCCTGAGATCCTTGATCTGCCCGCGAACCTGGATAAATATGACACCATCCTTCTCGGATATCCGAACTGGTGGGCTTCGATCCCGATGCCTATCGCATCTTTCCTTGAAAAGTACGACCTTTCAGGCAAGACAGTCATACCGTTCTGTTCACACGGCGGAGGACGTTTCGGGCAGAGCATCACGGCGATAGCAAAGCTGGCCCCGAATTCCGTGATCGGAAAAGGATTATCGGTTCACTATTCAGGCGGAGCATCGATGCCCAAGGATGTAACAGAATGGCTCAAAGAAAACGGTATCAAATGATTCTGTGTGCCGTTTGAATATATACTGAAACTGAAAGAGGCTGTCCCGAAACTCTTTCAAGGGATCTGAAGATCTTTGCAAAGAACGGATACAAAGCAGTTGAAGCTGAACCGGTCGACATGTTCCCATGGATTTCGAGCATAGAGACGGTGGTTTTACTGGAAAGATAAGCGGTCTTGACAGGGGTTGAAAAAGCGATTCACGATTTGGGACACAAAAACGGTCTAAAACGTGTCCCTTTTCGTGAACGTGGCAGAGTCGACTTTTATTCACGCGAAAAATGCATTTGTTTGCGGTGTCAGCCAAAACTGCAAACACGATGAATATCTGTTATTGAGTAAAAATATATCGAATTACAATAAAAAATTATTGCATATCAGAAGTGAACGTGTTATCATAGCCACGGATAAGGAGGCAGATAACATGAAATTAAAGCCGATAAAAAAGTTGAAAGTTTTGGTCTTAGCAGCGGCAATGTGCGCGTCATGTATTTTCGCGGGATGTTCCGCGCTGCAGATGTTTGGGGAAAGGGCGCCGGAACTTCCCCCTAATGCGCAGTCTTTCAGGAAGTTTGATACAGACAGTTCCTTGATGATGATCGAAGTGAACGGAAGAAAGTACGCACCATTCGGAACACTGAACGGAACGCTCAAGAACAGTTCTTTGCAGGATTGCTTAGGCTACATCGACAACGATAAGAACAACAGGATCTACTCGTTAAACGACGAGCCTTACGGCAATTACCTGGTTACGAAAAATGTCAGCGGAATCATGGAACAGCCGATGTTCTGGCGCGACTGGGCCACATACGGAGAGGACATCTTCACACCTGAATACATAGTTTCAAAAGATGACATTTATTGGGGAAGCAGATCCGGGTGTTACCGCGAGATGAAGGAGTTCAGGATCAACATCACCATTGATGCCGATGATGTTAAGGAATTATCGATGGACTATAACATCAACGGTCAGGCCGGCGGCGGCAGCGGCGTCAGAAATGCGGTCGGCGGACTGAAAAATCCTAACGGCAATCTTCCGTTGACTAAAGGAGAAGAGCTTTCTTTGTCGATAACCGAACTCTCGCTTTACGGGAAATACGATAAGGACAAGCCGTTCAATGCCGAATGCAGGTTCTTTGTTGAGACCGTGAAGGGAAACAAGCGGGAACTCGATTATGTCTATAAAGGCACCGTGAAGCTGGGAGATGTTGAAAAGCTTACGCTGACCGGCAATGAGAAAGACGGATACAAGATAGGATGATCGAAATGAGTATGCGGAAGATTGCTTCGGTTGTTATCCTGATCCTGTGCATGAGCCTGACTTCTTGCAGTAAGACAGCTTTGCCCGATGAAGAGAAATGCAGTGTTGTCAGCGAAATAGCCGAAACATGTCTTGAGGCAGCTTCCAAGGTTAAAGTTCACGACAGATCAGGGTTCGACGGAAATCAGATATATATTGACGCAAAAGTCAAAGACGGGGTATATAAGTATTCAGCCGGATTATAACCGGTGCATCTCTCTTACAATTGAATTAAAAGATAAGTGACAAGCCGAAGA
>JAEEGG010022369.1_pt1 | contig 12449 bp, 6 predicted proteins | sample 9134161 | NCBI WGS metagenome assembly JAEEGG01 (sample SAMN16246543, study PRJNA631951) | gut metagenome | biome: gut microbiome; feature: rumen; material: CR-attached | host: Bos | place: Iran: Karaj | collected 2018-10
AGCTGAAGCTGCCGAGAAGGCTGCCCAGGCCGCCGCCGAACAAGCCGCTAAACTGCAGGCCGAGGCCGCCGAAAAACTGGCTCAGCAAAAAGCCAATACGGAGGCGCAGGCCGCTGAGGTCAAGGCCGCCGCTGATGAAAAACTCCAGGCAGAAGCCAAAGCGACCGCCGAGAAGCTGGCTAAAGAAAAGGCGGAAGCGGAAGCCGCTGCCACGGAAAAAGCGGCTCAAGAAAAAGCCGCCGCTGAAGCTAAAGCCAAAGCCGAAGCAGAGAAGGCCGCCAAACTGGCTGAAAAGGAAGCAAAGGCCAAAGCGGAAGCCGAAGCCAAGGCCCAGGAAAAAGCAGCTCAGGAGAAAGCCGCCGCTGAAGCTAAAGCTAAAGCCGAAGCAGAGAAGGCCACCAAGCTGGCCGAAAAGGAAGCAAAGGCCAAAGCGGAAGCCGAAGCCAAGGCGAAGGCCGAAGCTGAAAAACAGGCCAAAGCTCAAGCGGAAGCGGAAGTCAAAGCAAAAGAAAAAGCCGCTGCCGAAGCTGAGAAAGAGGCTAAGGCCAAAGCCAAAGCTGAAGCCAAGGCCGCCAAGAAAGCGGAAAGAGAAGCCAAAGCAAAGGCCGACGCGGAAGCCCGTGCCGCGGCAAAAGCCGCCAGACAGGCTGAAAAAGAGGCTAAAGCTCAGGCCAAGGCAGCCAAAGCCGCTCAGGAAAAGGCGGCGGAGGAATCCCGCAAGATCGCCGAGCAGGTAGCCAACGAACGCGAAAAGAATAAGGATATCCTTCCTCCGGCGAATACAGCAGTCATCCTGCCGGCGAACGCGACTACCAAAGAGACCAAATTGCTGGAGCTGCTGGAGATGTACCGCCAGGACAAGATATCTCCGCGCGAGTATCAGGAGCGGCGCTCTAAGATACTGAAAGACGAATAGTTCATTTTCTTTGTATTACAAAGTTGTTTTGTGCATAACAGAGGGACAGCGGGTGCTGTCCCTTTTTTCGTTTAAAAAACCACAGATCCACACGGACAGGCACAGATATTTTTATCAGGATTTGATTCATTTTGACGGTATATTCAAACTTGAATTTTCTGAAAAGTGCGCTATCTTATTCAACGGGTACCCATTCAACGCAATGGGCAAATACGATGAACACACTCAAAACAACTTTCGGGCTGCTGGCTGTGGTGCTGGCGGCGGTGCTGGCTCAGGCGGAGCAACCAACCATCAACTGTAAAATAGACGGAACCAATCTGGTAGTGACCTATACGGGAACACTTTATCAGAGTGAGGACGCGGTCAACTGGACAAAAGTGGATTCGGCTTCCAGCCCTTATCGGGCGGCGGTCGAAGGTAAAAGTCTCTTTTTCTGTGCCAAAGGGGATTCCGAGCATGAAAACTTCACGATCCCGCTTTCGGATACGGTGAATTTGGACATGATCTGGATCAAACCCGGTACATTCATCATGGGCAGTCCGGAAGATGAGCTGGGCAGAGGGTATGATGAAAACCAGCATGAAGTGACACTGACGCACGGCTACTGGCTGGGCAAGTATGAAGTCACACAGGCTCAGTACGAAGCCGTGATGGGAACCAATCCTTCCCGGTTTCAAGGAGATGACCAGCGGCCGGTAGAGATGGTGTCCTTTTATAACGCGATCGACTTCTGTTCCAGATTGACAGCCATTGAGAAGGCGGCAGGCCGTCTGCCGGAGGGGTATGAATACACTCTGCCGACGGAGGCGCAATGGGAATACGCCTGTCGTGCCGGAACGACTACGGCCTTGAACAACGGGATGGATCTGTCTGATAAGTGGAATTCTCCCGAAATAGACGAATTAGCGTGGTGTACGATGAACAGCGATTCTACATATCCGGTAGGACTAAAGAAACCAAACGCCTGGGGCTTGTACGATATGCACGGGAATCTCCTGGAGTGGTGTCTGGATTGGTATGACTTTTATCCGACTGAACCGGTGACGGATCCTACAGGTCCGGGCAGAGGCCTGTATCACGTCATACGCGGCGGCAGTTGGAATTTCGCGCCGTTTGGTTGTCGTTCGGCATACCGCAGTGATTACAACGGCGCCTACGGTGTTTACTTTTGCGGTTTCCGCGTGGCTCTTTCTGTCAGCAAGAACATCACCGTTCCGGTTTCGGAGACGGTGAACCTGGACATGGTCTGGATCGAGCCGGGTACCTTTATCATGGGCAGTCCGGAAGATGAACTGGGCAGATGGGATGATGAAACGCAGCATCAGGTAACCCTGACAAAGGGCTACTGGATGGGCAAGTATGAAGTGACTCAGGCACAATATGAAGCCGTTATGGGGACGAATCCTTCCAATTGGAAAGGAGCCGATCTGCCGGTGGAGAATGTCAGCTGGTATGACGCGACTAATTTCTGCGCCAAGCTGACAGAAATCGAGAAGACGGCGGGTCGACTGCCGGAAGGGTATGAATACACCCTGCCCACCGAAGCACAATGGGAATATGCCTGCCGAGCCGGAACAAGAAGTGCCCTGAACAGCGGAATGGATCTGTCAAATTCGGAAGAATTTCCCGATGAGTATGAATGTCCCGAAATGGATGAAGTGGGCTGGTATTGGTACAACAGCGGCAATAAGACTCATTCGGTAGGTCAAAAGCAATCGAATGCCTGGGGGTTGTATGATATGCACGGAAATGTGTTTGAATGGTGTCTGGACTGGTATGGAGATTATCCGGCATCATCCGTAACAGATCCCACGGGGCCGGCTACAGGTGATTACCGTGTCATACGCGGCGGCTGCTTGAACCGTGACGCGGACCGCTGCCGTTCAGCGAGCCGACTCACCCACTACCCAGACAACTACTTCATCGACCGCGGGTTCCGCGTGGCGCTGGCTCCGACTCCGGTTGAGAGCAAGGATATGACCATCCCGTTATCGGAGGATGTGGATCTGGACATGATCTGGATCGATCCGGGGACGTTCACGATGGGCAGTCCGGAAGACGAACTGGGCAGAAGGGATGATGAAATGCAGCATCAGGTGACCCTGACCAGCGGCTACTGGCTGGGCCAGTATGAAGTGACTCAAGCCCAGTACCAGACCATCATGGGAACGAATCCTTCTTATTTCAAAGGAGACGATTTGCCGGTGGAGCAGGTCAGCTGGGATGATGCGACGGAGTTTTGCAAGAAGCTGACGGAGATCGAAAAGACGGCGGGCCGTCTGCCGGAAGGATATGAATATACCTTGCCGACCGAAGCGCAGTGGGAATACGCCTGCCGAGCCGGAACAACGACCGCTCTGAACAATGGGAAAAATCTGTCAGATATAGAAAAATGTCCTGAAATGGATGAAGTAGGCTGGTATTTGCACAACAACGATAGCAAGACCCATCCCGTGGGACAGAAACAGCCGAATGCCTGGGGATTGTATGACATGCACGGGAATGTAATGGAATGGTGTCTGGACTGGTATGGTGAATATCCGACATCATCCGTAACAGATCCCACGGGTGCCAGTACGGGCTCGGACCGTGTGATACGCAGCGGCAGCTGGTACATCCGCGCGGACTGCTGCCGTTCAGCGAGCCGGGGCTACTTCAATCCGGCCCTCAGCTACTACGACTTTGGGTTCCGTGTTGCTCTCTCCTTTTGCAGTAAAGAATCTGAAAACAAGGATATGACCATCCCATTATCGGAGGATGTGAACCTGGACATGATCTGGATCGAGCCGGGCACGTTCCTGATGGGCAGTCCGACAAATGAACTGGGCAGATATGATGGTGAAACGCAGCATCAGGTGACCCTGACCCAGGGCTACTGGCTGGGCAAGTATGAGATCACCCAGGCACAATATGAAGCCGTGTTGGAATTGAATCCTTCCTGGTTCAAAGAAGCCGATCTGCCGGTGGAACAAGTGAACTGGGATGACGCGATGGAGTTTTGCAAAAAGCTGACGGAGGTCGAGAAGACGGCGGGCCGACTGCCGGAAGGGTATAAATACACATTACCCACCGAAGCTCAATGGGAATACGCCTGCCGTGCCGGCACGACAACGGCTCTGAACAACGGAAAGAATCTGTCAGATGTGATAGAATGTTCCGAAATGGATGAAGTGGGATGGTATTGGTACAATTGCGATGACATGACGCATCCGGTAGGGCAAAAGAAGCCGAATGCCTGGGGGCTGTATGATATGCACGGGAGTGTTTTGGAATGGTGTTTGGATCGATATGAAGAAGATTATCCGACTGAACCTGTGACCGATCCCACAGGATCGAGTGCAGACTTGAACTTCATCTTACGCGGCGGCAGCTGGGGCGATGCCGCGTGCAACTGCCGTTCAGCGTGCCGGAATTACGGCGCCCCGGACGAGGTTTATGCCAATGTCGGTTTCCGCGTGGCACTGGTGCCGGTTCAATAGAATATTTGAAATAAACATATTAAAAACATGAATGTAAGCAAATTAACATCCGGTCTTTTGGGACTGGCATTGACAGCGGCGATGGTGCAGGCGGATGGGCCGACCATCAGCTGCAAAAGAGATGGAAACAGCTTTATCGTGACTTACACAGGCGAGCTTTATCAAAGCACGGACGCGGTCAAATGGACAAAGGTGAACACGACTTCCAGCCCTTATCGGGTAGCGATAAGGGACAAGAAAATGTTTTTCTGTGTGAAGGGGGAAGCTGTGGACAGAAGTTTTTCGATCCCATTAGCCGATGGTGTGAATCTGGACATGATCTGGATCGAACCGGGTACTTTCATAATGAGCAGTCCGGAAGATGAACTAGGTGGAGTCAATGATCCCCCTCAGCATCAGGTGACCCTGACCCAGGGCTATTGGATGGGTAAGTTTGAGGTAACTCAGGCTCAATATGAAGCAGTGACAGGAGAAAATCCTTCTTATTTCAAAGGAGTCGATCTGCCGGTGGAGCAGGTGACTTGGGAGGATGCGATGGCTTTTTGCGCCATGCTGACCGCTCAGGAGAAGACCGCGAGCCGTCTGCCGGCGGGGTACGAATACACTCTGCCGACCGAAGCACAGTGGGAGTACGCCTGCCGGGCCGGAACGACGACGGCTTTGAACAGCGGAAAGGATCTAACAGCGCAATACGAGTGTACTGAAATGGATGAAGTAGGATGGTATAAGTACAACAGTGATGGTACTACACATCCGGTAGGGCAAAAACTGGTCAATGCCTGGGGGCTCTATGACATGCACGGGAATGTATGGGAGTGGTGTTTCGATTGGTCCGGTACGGTTTCAGCTTTACCGGTAACAGATCCTAAGGGACCTGAAACAGGATGGTGCCGTATTGTACGCGGAGGCAGCTTAAGCTACTACGCGGAAGAGTGTCGTTCAGCGTACAGACAGTCCCGCTTCCCAGATTACAGGTATAGATGTTACGGGTTCCGTGTGGCTCTTTCTTGTGTTCAATAGATGACTTTGGAGCTTTTTGATATTTTAATGGCTTAGAACTGTGTGAGATAGTTTATGATGAAAAAATTAGATTACAAAATACTGGGAGCGTCCTGTCTGACTGCGGGATTATTATTCGCGTCTTTTGAGATGTATGCTGTGGCACCCAGTCTCAGCTATAAGGTGAATGGGAATGAGCTGATAATAGATTATACAGGAACACTCTGCCAGAGCAGTGACGCTGTCAATTGGTCAGAAGTGGGATCAGGCTCCAGCCCTTACAAGGTAAAAATCGCAGACAAGAAACTTTTTTTCTGCGCTAAAGGGGAATCCGATAGCAGAAATTTCACGATCCCATTGGCGTATGGTGTGAATTTGGACATGATTTGGATCGAACCGGGCACCTTTATGATGGGCAGTCCTGAAGGTGAACTAGGCAAACGAAACAATGAAACTCAGCACGAAGTGACCCTGACCAAGGGCTATTGGATGGGTAAGTTTGAGGTGACCCAGGCCCAGTACGAAGCAGTGATGGGAACGAATCCCGCCTGGTACAAGGGAGCCGACTTGCCGGTGGAATATGTGGATTGGTATGACGCGAAGATCTTTTGTTTAAGACTGACAAGTCAGGAACGCTCGGCAGGCCGCCTGCCGGAGGGATATGAATACGACCTGCCGACCGAAGCGCAGTGGGAGTACGCCTGCCGGGCCGGAACAACAACGGCATTGAACAACGGAAAAGATTTGTCAAGCTGGTTTGAAAATTCCGAATTGAATGAGGTGGGATGGTATCTGTACAACGCCGGCGGTGTCGATGATGGTTCGACCCAGCCGGTGGGGCAGAAGAAGCCGAACGCCTGGGGATTGTATGACATGCACGGAAATGTGTATGAATGGTGTTCAGACTGGTATGATGAAGATTATCCGACCACAGCGGTGACCGATCCTACGGGACCGGCTTTCGGTTCATACCGTGTCCTGCGCGGAGGCTGCTGGAGTGAAGAAGCGACCCACGCCCGTTCAGCGTATCGCACCGGCGCTGTCGCCAGAAGTTCTCATAGTATCAATACGAATACCAAAGGGCTCCGGGTTGCCCTTGTTTGGACAAAAATTGAAATAGACCCTCCAGTGGAGAATGATTTCACCATTCCACTGTCGGACGATGTGGATCTGGAGATGATAAGGATAGAGCCGGGCACTTTCATGATGGGCAGTCCCGAAGATGAACTGGGCAGAGAGGACATTGAAACTCAGCATCAGGTCACTTTGACTCAGGGCTATTGGCTGGGCAAGTATGAAGTCACGAAATCCCAGTATAAAGCCGTCATGGACAGTTGGCATGCGCCATCGGATCAGCCGGTGACATCTGTAAACTGGTACGATGCGATGAGCTTCTGCTCCACATTGACGGGGATCGAACGTGCGGCAGGCCGCCTGTCGGAAGAGTATGAATACACTCTGCCAACCGAAGCGCAATGGGAATATGCCTGCCGTGCCGGTACAACAACGGCTTTAAACAGCGGCAAAAATCTGACAGCTGCAGGACTATGTTCCAACGTGGATGAAGTGGGTTGGTATAAGTACAATGCTGCTGGAACGACTCAGTCGGTAGGCCAGAAACAGCCCAATGCCTGGGGATTGTATGATATGCACGGGAATGTGTATGAATGGTGTCTGGATATATATGATGATTATCCAACCGAGCCTGTGACGGATCCCACGGGACCGACCGGCGGCATGCTGTACAATATCATTCGCGGAGGCGACTGGAACAATTACGCGTCCGGTTGCCGTTCTGCGTCCCGGAACGCTGTCGCGCCCAGAGGGAGTTACTCCAGCCTGGGCTTTCGTGTTGCTCTTGTCAAAGTCAAACCTAAGGACATTCCTCAACCGGGAAATGACACTGTCATAGAGGTGACGAGTAATGTGAATTTGGAACTGGTCTGGATCGAGCCTGGCACGTTCACAATGGGTAGTCCTGAGGGTGAGATAGGTAATTTGTATGGTGATGAAACTCAGCATGAAGTTACTCTGACACACGGCTACTGGCTGGGCAAGTATGAAGTCACACAAGCACAGTACGCGGCTGTTATGGTTTTCAATCCTTCCGGATATAATATATCAGATCATCCGGTGGAATATGTAAGCTGGAATGATGCGATCAATTTCTGTGCCTATCTGACGTACATCGAGAGAAAAGCCGGAAGATTGCCAGAGGGATATGAATTCACTCTGCCAACCGAAGCACAGTGGGAATACGCCTGCCGAGCCGGGACGAACACGGCATTTAACAACGGTACCAATCTTGAAACAACGGAACAAATATGGGATGATCCTTGTTCCGGTTTGGATAAGGTGGGTTGGTATAGATATAACAGCGAATACAGCAGCGGTTTCAGTGGAAACAATGAAAGAAACCACCAGACAGTGGGTCAGAAACAGCCCAATGCTTGGGGATTGTATGATATGCACGGGAATGTGGCAGAATGGTGTTTGGACCGGTATGGAGATTATCCAACCGGGTCTGTGACTGATCCGACAGGACCAAGTACGGGTGATCAATTTATCATGCGCGGTGGCGACTACCACAACTACGCGTACCTCTGTCGTTCGGCGTATCGGTCTATCAGCAAACCCAATGATAACTGGAACAACGTGGGCTTCCGTGTGGTGCTGGTGCCGGTCAAATAGAGGTGTTTTATAAAAACAAAGATCCCCGACGGTTTTTGAGTCCGCCGGGGATTTTTTATGACAGAATTTACAGGATCAATGGATTTGATTTGTTTCGATAGTAATGTGTTTCCGTCTGTTGTCCCGTCTGGACTTTACAAAGGAGACGCGTGGGTTGTTGTTTATTCTGGTAGTTCGGGCATGTAGGCAGTGAAGAGGATGACAGTCAGGAGTGAGACAGGCAAGTAAATGACGTCTATCTTATGCCCAGGTTTCAGTAAATAACAGATGAGCAGATAGATCGTTTCCAGCGCAGTCATGATCAAGGCCAGGTAGATCGGATTCGCATACATATTGCTCAAACTTCCTCTTCCTGTGATCAATCCCCAAAATGTCAGGTAGGGCACACAGCAACTGATGAAAACGACTTTGAGTCTCCATTTATCAACTCTCTTGAAAAATAAATACAAAATCAAATTCAAGAGAGCCGATAAAGAGAGAACAACGCTCCAGTATGTCAGGGAACAAACAAGTATAACAATCAATGTAGGTATTACAATCAATGTAGTCATATCCGCTGTAGAGGCTAATTTTTATACCTTCAGAAAGATCTTCTTCTTGTAGAAGAAATAGAGGATCAGCCAGCAGGTGAGGATGTAGAAGGTCAGCGAGACCAGCTTGTTCCAGTCGCCGTCGAACTGTTTGATGATGCCGCCGAAGATGAACTTGTTCGCTCTGGAGCAGTCAATGAAACGGGGCAGCATGTAGATGGTGATGGAGTTCATGCCGATGACCTGGAAGAAGAAAGCCCAGCGGCGCCAGCCTTTCACGTCAATGATGTAGTAGAAGATGGAGAACCAGATGAGGGAGTAGCCCGCCACGGCGCAGACAAAGGAGCTGGTCCAGAGCTTCTTGTTGATGGGGAAGACGAAGCTCCACAGCCATCCGATCAGCGCCAGCGCCACACCGGCCAGGAACAGATAGAGGGCTTTTTTATTGCCGGAGGCTTCCGTGGAGCGGATCCATTGCCCCGTGAACATACCCAGCATGGCGGTGCCGATGGCCGGGATGGTGCTGAACAAGCCTTCCGGGTCGAAGAAATTGTTTTCATAGAGACGGCCGGGCAGCAGGACGCGGTCAATAACTCCGACCAGGTTGTTCTCGTAGGAGAAGGGATCGGAGCCGCCCGGTATAAGCCACATGGCCAGCCAGTATCCGATCAGGATGACCGCGGCGATGACAGCCAGGATGGAGGTCTTGCGGATGGTGGTGAAAAGCAGCGCGGCGAACATCCAGGCCAGACCGATGCGGGCCAGTACACTGGCGCAGCGCAGGTTGGCGAAATCGAATTGAAGGACACCGTTGCAGACCAGTCCCAGCAGTACCAGCAGGAAACCGCGGCGGACGATCTTCAGGTGGATCTGCGCGGTAGTCCTGCCCTGAGCCAGCTGCTTGGCAAGCGAGAACGGGAAGGAGATACCGGCAATGAAAAGGAAGAGCGGGAAGATGGTGTCGTGCTGACGCAGACCGTTCCATTCCACATGTGTCATCTGGGAGGCGATCCATTCAGTGAGACCGCATTGAGGCAGCAGCGCGCACAGGGCAACGACCCACGAGGCAAAGCCCATGATACAAAGCATATCGGCGCCGCGCAGGGCATCCAGTGACATCAGACGTTCTTGTTTTTTAGGTTCTTCATTCATAATTTATAAATCTTTTCTAGTTCTGTTTATTCTGTGACTTTCATTCTGCGCGGACCGATCTGATCCAGCGGCAGAGCTTTGAAACCGGTTTTGAAAGCGGGCGAATCGGCTTTGAGGTTGAAGTTCCCGTGTTCCGCGTCCACGAAACCGGGATCCTGATCCACAAAGTTGTCCACCCAGGTGACATCTTCATCCTTGGCATGCCAGCCGACATTTTTCCACTGACCTCCAAAGGAGATATTGTTTTTGATCAAAATATTTTCCGGTGGGACACCGTTGGTCTGGGAAAGATATTTCTCCACGTTGTAGATCTCCGGATAGCGTTTTTCATAGACATCGCGCGGGACTGCTTTCAGACGTTCCTTCAGGGTCACATAGACCTGATTGTACCAGACGGGGGATTTATCCAGACCGCGTCCATCCAGAGCGATGGAAGGTGTGCAGTCCACGAACACGTTGTTCTGCACCACGAAGTCGCGTCCGCCGCCCATGAACACGGCGCGCTGGACTTTGTGGAACAAATTGCCGTACATATAAGTGCCGCTGAGGCTGTCATCGTTGTAGATACCCATGCTGCCCATGCCGACACCGCCGGTGTGGTGGATATAATTGAACTGGATCTTGTTTCCGCGCATGGTATAGTCGCGTCCGGCGTAGATGGCGCCGACATCGCCGGTTTCCAGAGCGACATGGTGGATCTCGTTGAATTCAATGGTGTGGTCATTGCCTCCGTAGAGGATGGCGCAGTGAGGATGATCGAAAATGAGATTGTGACGCGCCTGGATGCCGACACCGTTTATCGAAATGGCCGGCACATAGCAGCGGGACCAACGTCCCTGTTTTTGGAAAATACAGTCCTGAACGATGTGGCCGCAGGGCTTGAGAGTCTGACGGTTGCCGCCGCTGAGAGTGACCCCGGAATCGCCTGTTTCGGCAAAGTCGCAGTTGATGACCATGCAGCCGCTGCCGTTCGAGATGGACAGAGCGGTCGAGCCGATGTTGATGAAGCGGCAGTTTTTGACTATGACAGAGGTGCCGTCTTCCACATGGAGAGCTTCACCGCGGCAGGCGGTAAAGGTGATGTTCTCAAAGGTGAGGAAAGAGGCTTCTTTGGATCGGATAAATGGAGATTCCAGACCGGAGACGAAAGCTTCCTTGTCCGGCTTGCCGTCTTGGGGCGGATAGAAATAGAGGATGCCTTTGGCGGTGTCCACATAGTATTCACCGGGCTGATCCAGTTCCTCCAGGATGTTGACGTAATAGACGCGCTGGCCTTTGCGGAAGCCGTAGTTGACCCCGGCGGTCTTGATCCATTTTTTCTCAGGATCGATGCTCAGGATCTTCTCGTAGGAGTTGGCCCAGTCCCACGCCCAGTAGCCGTGAGCCCAGATGTCGCTCCCTTCGGAGAACAGCCATTTGCCGGGACGGTCGCCTTCATAAAAATAGCCGTTTTCCAGCGGACTCAGCTCGCCGCCGTGTCCATCCTTTTGAGTGCCTTCAGGATAACCGGCGATGTGAGAGAATCCACTCTTGTTCGGCCACTGTGCCAGGGTCATCGGCCGGCCGTCATAAAACAGTTCACAGTGAGCGGGAACAGTTGACCGTGCGAACCCGCGGGAACGCATTTGCCCGAAGTTTTCCAATCCCAGAGCCTTGAGATCGGCAGTCCAGATCTTGCCCTGAGTCTCAGCCGGCAGACGTTTCTGGATGTCGGCATCTTCCAGTAGGACAAAATTGGTGACAGAGCGTCCGCCGATGAAGCGGGCCGGTTCCGCCCCGGATAAAGAGCGATAAATGATCCGGCGGTTCAGACGGCCATTGTCGCCGTATTCAAAATCAATGGTCTTGTCGATGTAATAGTCGCCGGGAAGCAGGTTGACAATAGCGCCGCCTTCCGGGGGTATCTTTTTTTGTTTCTGGATATTGCGCAGAATATCACGCGCGGCGGAGAGCGTGGCCAGCGGTTTTTCTTTCGTGCCGGGATTGTTATCATCACCGCCTTTATCAGCCGGAGCGACAAAGAGTTCCATTCCGGCGCCCTGTGCAGAGACAGTCAGAGCAATCAGCAGAGCTAATAAAATTTTCTTCATACGAATCAATAAAGACACCATCAACCGCTCAACCCTGACAGAATCAGAGGCATTTTGCAAGTGAAAATAACGCCTGCCGCCTTGACATTTATCCCGGAAGCCGTTAGTGTCTTTCGCGAGAGGTTTTTCTTGATGAGAACATTGGTAATTGGAATCGACAGCGGGACACAGTCCACGAAAGCATTAGTTGTAAACGCTCAAACCGGAGAAGTTCTGGCGGCGGCAAGCGAATCTTATGACTTGATCGCCGGTCTGCCTCCCGGTGCTAAGGAGCAGAACCCGGCGGATTGGATCGCCGCCGTGACCAAGAGCATCCAGCGGGCGATGAAAGAGGCCGGAGCCAGTGCGTCCGAGGTCAAAGCCATCGGCGTGAGCGGTCAGCAGCACGGTTTTGTGCCTCTGGATGAGGCTGGAAAAGTGATCCGCCCGGCCAAACTGTGGTGCGATACCTCCACAGCGGAAGAATGCGAGGCTATCACCCGGGAACTGGGAGGATTGGACGGAGCGATCAGCGAATTGGGCAACTCGGTCCTGCCGGGCTATACCGCCGGCAAGATCCTGTGGCTGAAACGGCATGAGCCGGAGAATT
>JAEEGG010022370.1_pt1 | contig 12449 bp, 10 predicted proteins | sample 9134161 | NCBI WGS metagenome assembly JAEEGG01 (sample SAMN16246543, study PRJNA631951) | gut metagenome | biome: gut microbiome; feature: rumen; material: CR-attached | host: Bos | place: Iran: Karaj | collected 2018-10
GGAAAGTTCAACTTCAAGGATCTGCTGAATGATCTAGAAGCCCCCCTGTCGTCCCCCGAGGGGGACAAAATTGTCCGCAAGCAATGTGATGAAGCCCCCTCGGGGGCAGTAGGGGGGGCTTTGGGGGCTTTGGCTCCTTTACGTCACCTCACTACTCCTCGCCACTATGCTTACATGAAGATCAGCGAAGGCTGCGACCGGCACTGTGCCTACTGCGCCATTCCGCTGATGACAGGCCGCCACAAGAGCCGCCGCATGGAAGAGATCATCGACGAGGCACGCTGGCTGGTGAGTCAGGGAGTGAAGGAGCTGCAAGTCATCGCTCAGGAACTGACCTACTATGGCATCGACCTGTACGGCGAACAGCGCATCGCGCAGCTGGTGGAGCAGCTGGCAAAGGTGGAGGGCATCGAGTGGATACGCCTGCACTACGCCTACCCCACCCACTTCCCCTGGGACCTGCTCAGGGTGATGCGCGAGAACAGCAACGTCTGCCGCTATCTGGACGTGGCCCTGCAGCACATCAGCGACCACATGCTGGAACGCATGCAGCGACATATCACGCGCCAGGAGACCCTCGACTTCATCGAGCGCGTGAGGAACGAGGTGCCCGGCATTCACCTCAGGACAACGCTGATGGTAGGATTCCCCGGCGAGACCGACGACGACTTCCGCGAGCTGATGGACTTCACCCGCTGGGCACGCTTCGAACGCATGGGAGCCTTCGCCTACAGCGAGGAAGACGGCACCTACGCCGCCAACCACTATACTGACGACGTGCCTGAGGAAGTGAAGCAGAGCCGACTGTCGAAGCTCATGCGCCTGCAGCAGAACATCAGCGCCGAGATAGAAGCCGCGAAGGTGGGACAGACGCTGCGCGTGATCATCGACCGCCGCGAAAACGACTACTATGTAGGACGCTCGGAATTCTGTTCACCAGAGGTCGACCCCGAAGTGCTGATACCCGTCGGCAACAAGCAGCTGAAGGAAGGTGAATTCTATCAGGTGCGCATCGTCGACTCGGAAGAATTTGATATCTATGGAGAAATCGTATAGCTTATGAACAACAAGGAATTTATAACGATGATGGCTGCTCGCACCGGACTTAAGCCGACTGAGGTTCAGAGCATGATGGACACAGTGGTAGCATCGATGGGCGAGCATTTCATGGAGGGTGACACCGTTCAGTTGCCCAATTTCGGTGCCTTCGAAGTAAAGAAGAAACTGGAGCGCGTGATGGTGAATCCCGCTACGGGTCAGCGCATGCTGGTGCCGCCAAAACTGGTGCTGAGCTTCAAGCCGAGCCCCACGTGGAAAGAGAAAATCAAAGAAGGGAGGAACTAGTCATGGGAAAGATATTAATAGGTGACCTGACCACCGTGCTTATGGAGAAGCACAGAGTCAACAAATCGGCAGCACAGCAGTTCCTGACATCAATCGTATCGTGCATCCAGGACGGCATTGCCGAAGATAAGATAGTAAAAATCAAGGGACTAGGCACGTTTAAGGTAGTAGATGTTGAAGCCCGCGAGAGCGTCGACATCAATTCAGGTGAGCGAGTGATGATAGAAGGTCACCAGAAACTGTCGTTCACTGCCGACACCCAGATGAAGAATTTGGTGAACAAGCCGTTCGCGCTGTTTGAGACAACCGTGCTCAACGAGGGAGTTACCTTTGACGAGCCCAACAGCGAGCCTGCTATGGAAGAACCGATGGTGGAACTTGCTGAGGAGCCTCAAGTAGAGGAACCAAAGGCAGAACCCATCATTGAGCTGGCAGACGAGGATGAGCCTGTTGACATCGAGGAGCAGCCTATTGCTGAAGAAAAGCCTGTAACCGCTGAGCAGCCTGTCGCCGCAAGGGAGCCTTTAGCCGCAGAGGACACTCTCGATGAAGAGGAGCCTGCTTCAGAGGAGCCTAATGCCGAAGTTGAAGAGCCCATCGCTGAAGAAAAAGAGGCCGAGCAGGAGGAGCCTGCCGCTCAGAAGAACGAGGTGATGAACCTCTTTAGTGACGAGCAACCTGAAGAAGAGGAGGAGGAGGAGAACGGCAAAATCAGCCCCTGGCTGTGGCTGTTTCTGGCAGTAGCAGCCTGCGCCGCCAGCTTCGTGGCCGGCTATTACCTGGGTTCGCAGAAAGCCGACAAGATACTGAAAGCAGAGGTGGTGGAAGAGACGACCGACTCGCTCGCATCCGACAGCATCGTCGCCGCCAACTCCGACACTATCACGGCTATTACCACTCAGCACGAGGCACAGCCCAAGCAGGCAGTGACTCAGCAGCAGCCACAAGCCCAGCAGGCACAAGCCCCGCAAACGGAGACTCCCGACTGGAAGAAATATGAGGATATGGACAAACGCCTGTTCTACGGCGCCTACGTCATCATAGGCACTGACCAGGTGCTGCAGGCACGCGAAGGCGAGACGACGGCACAACTGGCCAAGCGCACGCTGGGCAGCGGTATGGAGTGCTACATCGAGGTGTACAACGGCCTAACGGGCAGCACCCGCCTCACCGCCGGTCAAGAAGTGAAGATACCTAAACTGAAGACCAAGAAAGCCCTGAAGAAGGAACTAGAACAACAACAATCAAGATAATAAACCACAATGACAGAGAACATTGACATCCGAGAATTAAACATTCGCATCGAGCAGCAGAGCTCGTTTATCACCAATCTTACGACAGGCATGGATCGTGTCATCGTAGGACAGAAACACCTGGTCGACTCACTGCTCATAGGTCTGCTCAGCGATGGCAACATCCTGCTCGAGGGTGTGCCCGGACTGGCCAAGACACTGGCCATCAACACGCTGGCACGACTCATCGACGCCAGCTTCAGCCGCATACAGTTCACACCCGACCTGCTGCCTGCCGACGTCACAGGAACGATGATTTACTCGCAGAAGGAAGAGAAGTTCCAAGTGAAGAAAGGCCCCATCTTCGCCAACTTCGTGCTGGCCGATGAGATCAACCGTGCCCCTGCCAAGGTGCAGAGCGCCCTGCTCGAGGCCATGCAGGAGAAGCAGGTGACCATAGGCAGTGAGACCTTCAACCTGCCCATCCCTTTCATGGTGATGGCCACGCAGAACCCCATCGAGCAGGAGGGCACCTATCCCCTGCCCGAGGCCCAGGTCGACCGTTTCATGCTGAAGGTGGTCATCGATTATCCCTCAATCGAAGAGGAAAAGAAAATCATCCGTGAGAACATCGCCGGCGAAGGCCTGCCACAGGTGAAGGCCGTCACCAGCATCGACGAGATCCTGCGTGCCCGCAAAGTGGTCAACGAGGTGTACCTCGACGAGAAGATCGAGCAGTACGTGGCCGACATCGTCTTTGCCACCCGCTATCCTGAGCGCTACGGATTGAAGGAGATGAAGGAAATGATAGCCTTCGGAGGCTCGCCACGCGCCAGTATCAACCTGGCTAAGGCTGCCCGCGCCTTCGCGTTCATCAAGCGCAGAGGCTATGTGGTGCCCGAGGATGTGCGCGCCGTAGCTCACGACGTGATGCGTCACCGCATCGGCCTGACCTATGAAGCTGAGGCCTCCAACGTGAATAGCGAGGAGATTATCTCGAAGATTATCAACAAGGTGGAAGTGCCTTAATGAGTTGAGAGTTGAGAGTTAAGAGATGGAAACATCGGAACTTCTTAAGAAGGTACGGAAAATCGAGATCAAGGCGCGAGGGCTGAGCTCGAACATCTTTGCAGGCCAATACCACACAGCCTTCAAGGGTCGTGGTATGGCCTTCAGCGAGGTGCGCGAGTATCAGTATGGCGATGATGTGCGCGATATCGACTGGAACGTGACGGCACGCTTCAACCGCCCCTACGTGAAAGTATTTGAGGAGGAACGCGAGCTCACCGTGATGCTGCTCGTCGATGCCAGCGGATCGCTGGATTTCGGTACGCGTCAGCAGATGAAGCGCGATATGGCCGTAGAGATAGCAGCCACACTGGCGTTCTCGGCTATCGAAAACAACGATAAGATCGGTGTGGTGTTCTTCTCAGACAAAATCGAGAAGTATATTCCTCCGAAGAAAGGACGCAAGCACATCCTCTACATCATTCGTGAGATGCTCGACTTCCATCCTGAGAGTCTGAAAACTGATATCGCTGGCGCTCTGGAGTTTCTTACCAGCGTCTCGAAGCGCCGTTGCACCGCCTTTGTGCTCAGCGACTTCTACGTGCGCCAGAGCTTCCGGCAGCAGCTCGACATCGCCAATCGCAAGCACGACGTGTGTGCCATACAGGTATACGACAAGCGCGCCACAGAACTTCCCAATGTGGGCCTGATGAAGGTGGTGGATGCCGAGACGGGGTATGAGCAGTATGTCGACACTGCGCGCAAGTCAGTGCGCAATGCCTATTGCCAATACTGGGAAAACAGGCAGCGCGACCTGAAAGAAGACTTTGCCAAGAGCGGCGTCGACTGCGTCAGCATCGCCACTGACGATGACTACGTCAAGCAGCTGCTGCTGTTGTTCCACCGACGAGCTAAATGAAACGAGAAGAGATGATAAGATATCTAAACATACGCCACCAGTGGATTATCGTGTGGGCACTCATGCTGAGCTGCCTGCAGACAACTGCTGTCAGGGCGCAGAGCGTGGAGTCAAAGATCAGCTCAATGGAGATGTTGGTGGGCGAGCAAGTGGAACTCACCGTCACCGCCCACGCCAAGGACACAGCACGCGTGGAATTTCCCACATCACTGCTCATGCCTACTGGCATCGAGGTGTTGGAAGCCGTTGAGGAGCCAGCCGTCAGCGAGGGTAACGGAATGGTGCGCAGGCAATGCAGCTATGTGCTCACCTCGTTTGCCGACACACTCTATCCCCTACCTCCCGTCCCCGTGCGCATCAGCGGCAAGGAATATACCACGAGGCAGCTGGCACTGAAGGTGTTTACCGTCGACGTCGACACCACGAACTACGAAAAGTATTACGGGCCGAAGGACGTGCAGAACCTGCCCATGAGCTGGACGGACGACCAGTGGGGACGCGTGATGTGGCTCAGTTTACTGTTGGTGGCATTGATCCTTATAGGATTATATATGTTCGCGCGTGTGAAGAGCAACAAGCCCATCATCGCCCACATCAAGATCATCAAGCGCGTGCCGCCTCACCAGAAAGCGATGAAAGCCATCGACGAGATCAAGTCGGAGCATATGGCGACGGCAGAGGACTCGAAGGCCTATTACACCCGACTCACGGAGACGCTGCGTCAGTACATCAACGAGCGCTACGGATTCAACGCGATGGAGATGACCAGCAGCGAGATCATCGCCCGGCTCACGGCCACCGACGATCCCAAGTCGCTCGACGAACTGCGACAGCTCTTCATGACTGCCGACCTGGTGAAGTTTGCGAAGTACTCGACACTGCTGGGTGAGAACGATGCCAACCTAGTGAGTGCCATCGATTTCATCAACCAGACGAAACAGGAGAATGTGCCTACCGAGGAAATCATAAAGCCGGAGCTCACTGACGAGCAACAGCAATCACGCCGACAGCGCAAGGTGCTCATCGCCCTCACCGCCGTCGTCGCTGTGGCAGCAGCTGCTCTGCTGGCTTATGTCGGATGGTTTATGTACGACTTACTTTTGTATTAGGACAGATGTTTGACTTTGAATTTGCCAATAGGGAATATTTGTTCCTGCTGCTGCTCATCATCCCATACGTGCTGTGGTATGTGCTGTTCCGCAAGAAGACCGAGCCCACTATCCGTATGGCTGATACGTTTGCCCTACAGCGGGCACAGCGCAGCTGGCGTGTGTGGCTCATGCCGGTGCTGCCCCTGCTCAGGGTGATAGCCTTCACATTGCTGGTACTGGCGATGGCCCGCCCACAAACCCATAACTCATGGGAAGAGCATACCATAGAGGGCATCGACATGATGCTGGCTATGGATGTCTCGTCGTCCATGCTGTCGACGGATATCGATCCCAACCGCATCGAGGCTGCAAAAAAGGTGGCTGCTGAGTTCATCTCCGACCGCACGAACGATAATATTGGTCTGACCGTATTTGCTGGCGAGGCTTTCACCCAATGTCCGATGACCATCGACCACTCCTCACTGCTCTCACTCCTGCAGCACAGCAGCGATTACGTGGGCAGCGGAGCCATCATCGATATGACGGCTATCGGCATGGGACTCACCAATGCCGTCAGCCGCCTGAAGGACTCGAAGGCTAAAAGCCGGGTGGTGAGTCTGCTCACCGACGGCAGTAACAACTATGGTGAGATCTCGCCACTCACAGCAGCAGATATGGCACGCTCGCTGGGCATACGCATCTATACGATAGGCGTAGGAACGGATGGCAGTGCCTACAGGCCCGTCAGCGTAGGAGGAACCACACAGCAGTTGCTGTATCCCAACGACCTCGATGAAGAGACGCTGTCGAAGATCGCCAAGGTGACCAACGGCCACTACTACCGAGCCACCAATACGGAGGAGCTGCGACAAATCTACAGTGACATCGACCGACTGGAAAAGTCGAAACTCGACGTACAGAAATACAGCAAGGTGTACGACGTCTATCAGTACCTCATCATGGGAGCTATCATAGCCCTGCTGCTCGAGATACTGCTCAGAATAACTATTTTTAGGAGGATACCATAATGTTCAGATTCGAAGATCCGCAATATCTCTACCTGCTGGCCGTCGTGGTGCTACTGGCCCTGATCCGCTTGATCACCTACCGGAAGCAGAAACAGCGCCTGCAGCGCTTCGGCGATCCCGACTTGGTGCGTCAGCTGATGCCGCTGGTGTCGCGCTGGCGTCCAGGACTGAAGTTCTGGCTGCTCGAAGGCGCCCTCGCCCTGCTCATCGTCATGCTTGCCCGACCACAGTTCGGGAAAAGCATCAGTCAGCAGAAGAAGGCTGGTATCGAAGCCATCATCGCTATCGACGTGAGTAATTCGATGCGAGCTGTCGACAAAGCCAGCGACGGTGAGTTGAGCCGTCTGAATCGTGCCAAGATGATTGTGGGAAAGCTCATCGACCAGTTCACGAACGACCGTATCGGTCTTGTTGTCTTTGCAGGCGATGCGTTTATACAGCTGCCTGTCACCAGCGACTTCGTATCGGCAAAGATGTTCCTCAACAGCATCGACCCTTCAATGATCCGTAATCAGGGCACCGATATAGCCGCTGCTATCCGTACTTCTAGCCTGTGCTTCACTCAGCGTGAGCACGTGGGCAAAGCCATCATCGTCATCACTGATGGTGAGGATCATGAGGGTGAGGCCATCGAGGCAGCACAGAAAGCCCACGAGGAAGAAGGACGCAATGTATATGTGCTGGGCGTAGGTTCGCCAAAGGGTGCTCTCGTTCCTGATCCTGCCACTGGAGGCTATATGATCGACAATACTGGTCAGCAAGTGATGTCAAGCCTTAACGAACAGATGTGCCGTGAGGTGGCACAGGCAGGCGGTGGTGCCTATATCCACGTGGAGAATAATGCCAGTGCGCAGCGACAGCTAGAGGAGGCACTCGACAAGCTGGAGAAAGCCGAATCAACGGTCTATAGCGATTTCGACGAGCAGTTCCAGGCTGTGGGTATCCTGGCGCTGTTGCTGCTGATCATTGAGGTGTGTATTCTTGACCGCCGCAATCCTGCATTAAAGAAACTCAAATTGTTTAAGCGATGAAACTCAGATATATCATCCTCGCATTTGTCGCACTGTTTGCAACATCCGTATCGATGGCTCAGACGGCCAACGTCAAGGAGGTACGCCGCTATGTCAAGCGTGGTAACCGCATGCTACACTCAGGACAGCGTGACAAAGCTTACGAACAATACAAGAAAGCATACAAAGCTGACAGTACTAATGTACTTGTCAACTACAACCTGGCCACATCGATGTTTCCTGACGAGTGGAAAATCATGAAGCCCGACACAAAGCGCGACTCCGTTATGGCCCAATACTTCATGCGATCTGCCGACGAACATGCGGAAGATAATCCCCTGCGTCGCTCGCTTGCTTATCACAACTTGGGTGTGATGCATCAGATTCGGGCAAACCAGAGTGGCGACGACCAGCAGAAGTACCAGCAACTGAAACAGGCAATAGAATGCTATAAGCAGGCATTACGCAACAATCCGCACGACGACGAAGCCCGCTACAACCTGGTGCTCTGCCAGCATCAGCTGCCAGAGGGGAACGGTGAAGGCCAGCAAGACCAGAACGGCGACCAGCAGCAAGAACAACAGAAGCAGGAACAACAACAGCAACAGCAGCAACAACAGCAACAAGATCAGCAGCAGCAACAGCAGCCGCCTCAGCAGGAGCAGAACCAGGAATGGATAGAGCAGATGCTCAACGCTGCTGAGCAGCGCGAGAAACAAGTGCGCCGCCGTATCGACGAGAGGCAACAGAGCCAGCCCCAGCGCCGCAGCAACGAAAAGAACTGGTAATACCAAAACGCTGAAAAGATGCTGATGATACGCAAACTGAAGATGCTAATGAAACGCAAACTGAACATCATACTGACATTCCTGCTGGTGGCCATCACTGCCAGCGCACAGCACTATACTCTCACGGGCGAGGTTGAACCTGTCGTCCACGTAGGAGAGAATTTCAAACTGCGCTATACGCTCAACACCACTGATGCTGAGAAGTTCACCTTGGGCAAGATTCCCGATGCCATCGATGTGCTGATAGGTCCCAGCCGTTCGACCAGCATCAGAACTGTGATGGTCAATGGCAATACCAATACTACTCACACGCTGACGCTGACTTATGTTCTGTCGGCTAATCAGACTGGTAAGTATACTATTCCTCCTGCAAGTGTCAACGTGTCAGGACAAACTATTAAGTCCGAGCCGCTCACCGTACAGGTCATAGCTGCCAATAGCAATGCGGGCCATCAGGGCAATGCGCGCACAGCTTCAGCCAACGACTTCTTCGTCATCGTCACGGCATCCAAGAAGCATGTTTCGGAGTATGAGCCTTTCCTGCTCACCTACAAGGTTTGCTGGCATCCCGACCTGCCCGTCATCAACCTCGATCCCATCAACCTCGAACTGCAGAACGTATATATGCAGCCGTACAATGATGTCCAGCAGAAATCGAAGAAGGTTGAGACGATTAACGGACGTGTGCTCGTTACCGTCGACTGGCAGCAGTATGTCATCTATCCCCAGAAATCAGGCCGCTTGCAGATACCCAGCATGAAGATGATAGGCTATCTTCGTGAGGATACTGACATCGACCCCTTTGATCCTTTCTCAGGAGGCTATCGGGAGGTGGCCAAACAACTCATTGCTCCAGCTGTCGACATCCAGGTTGATGCGCTGACCGACAAACCTGACGGATTCTCTGGGGGAGTAGGACGGTTCTCCATCAGTGCACAGCTCGACAAGTCGGAGGTGAAGGAGAACACGCCTGTCACCCTTGCAGTAAAGGTCAGCGGGCGAGGCAATCTCAACATGCTGAAGGAGCCCATTGTGCTCTTCCCACGCGGTTTCGACACATACGATACGAAGCAGGTCGAAGATTTTCATATTACAGCCGAGGGGCTCGACGGCAACGTCAACTACGAATTCGTCGCTGTACCACAGCGCAAAGGTGACTTTGTCATACCTCCCGTCCGACTTACCTATTATGATGTAGGCAGTCGATCCTATCTGACCGCACAGACCGACTCTTTCCGCATCCGTGTGCTCAAGGGTGATCAGACGGTCACCTCTGTTCAGGACTTCTCACAACAGGGGGTAGAACAGGCAGGCGATATTCGAGCTATCAAGACGGGACCTGAGCAAGCTGCTAAAGGACAGGCATTGTTTGGTTCAAGCACATATTGGTATATTGTAGCTCTAATCGTACTGTTGTTCTTCGCTGTTTTTGCCTTCCTTCGCCATCGCGCCCAGGAACAGGCTGATGCAGTGAAATCACGAGGACGGAGAGCCAATAAAGTGGCTGTGCGCCGTCTGCGCAAGGCTGCACGACTGATGCGTGAGGGCAAGGCCGGCGAATTCTATGACGAGACGCTGCGAGCTCTCTGGGGATACGTAGGTGACAAGCTCAACATGTCGCCCAGTCAGCTCTCACGTGAGAACATCAGTCAGCGCCTAGAGGAGCGTGGCGTCGACGAACAGGTCACCACCTCGTTCATTGAAGCTATTGACGAGTGTGAATTCGTACGCTATGCTCCTGGCGATCCTCAGGGTAATATGAACCGTGTCTACGATAAATCAATCAAAGCTATCGAACAAATTGAAAGTGTGAAAAAGCACGTCCGACGCTCCAAGGCCTTAACGATGCTGGCAGTTTATCTGTGCCTAATACCTTCAGCATTGAGTGCTCAGACAAAGATTCAAGCCGATGAGTTCTATAGTCAGGGTGACTATGAAGAGGCTATCGCCATCTATTCGCAGCTTGCAGAGAAGCCAAGTGTCAGTGCTGACGTTTATTACAACATGGGCAATGCATACTATCGTCTGGATAGTATTGCACGGGCTATCCTCTGCTACGAGCGTGCCCTTCGTCTGCAACCTACTGACGATGATATACGCCTCAACCTTCAGTTGGCACGATCGAAGACTGTCGACAAGATTGCTCCTGAGCGCGAGATGTTCTTTGTCACCTGGTACCGGGCATTTGTACGCTTGGTCAGCGTTGATGCCTGGGCATACATCGCGCTTGTCAGCATCGCGCTTGCGGCTATCCTGCTCCTGGTGTTCTTATTCTCCTACAGTGAGCGTCTGCGTCGTCTGTCGTTCTTCGCATCCGTCACCCTCATCGTCGTCTTCCTGCTAGCCAACCTCTTTGCATGGCAACAGCAGCAATCTCTGTCCAGTCACTCGGCAGCCATCGTCATTACGGACGTGCTGCCTGTGAAGAACATCCCCTCTGACGACGGCTCCGATGAATTCACCATACATGCCGGCACTAAAGCCACCATCACTGACAACACCATGACCGACTGGAAACAGCTGCGCCTGCCCGACGGACGCCAAGGATGGGTCGTGGCATCAGCAATAGAGATGATATGAGCATCGTTGATATCGACAAGCAATGGCTACTGGCCCTCAACGGCAGTGACTCGCTCTTCCTCGACTCTGTCGTAAAGACGCTGACAACTGCCACGACATGGATACCGCTCTATGTCGCACTGCTCTATGTCGTTATCAAAAACAGCGATAATGTGCGCAAAGTCATCCTCATCATCGTCTGCGCACTGCTCTGTGTATTCCTTGCCGGCAGCATCGATGATATGCTTGTCAAACCCTTGGTAGCCCGTTGGCGGCCTGCCCGCGATCCTCAGATAGGCATATTCATTGACATTGTCAACGGTTATCGCGGAGGACGCTTCGGATTCTTCTCTGCCCATGCATCCAACACGTTCAGCCTCGCCATTTTCTTCTCACTTCTCTTCCGCAGCCGGCTGGTCACCATCACAATGATTATCTGGTCACTTATCAATTGTTGGACCCGTCTCTATCTTGGTGTGCACTATCCTGGCGATATTCTTGTCGGACTTCTGTGGGGTGGTTTGATAGGAACGGCTGTATGGTATCTCCACTCTCGCCTGCTTCCACAACCGATGGCTCCAGCCAACTATGTTTCTTCACAATTTACAAAGACTGGCTTTCAGCAAGAGCATGCAAATGTGTTGGTAGTCGTAGTGACCCTAACCGTCATCTACGCTTTAATCAAGGCATGCTTGTCTATTTATTATTAATCTTTTATGGATACAAAAAAAATCTCCATTAGCGACTATAGTTACGATCTGCCCGATGAGCGCATCGCTAAGTTTCCTGTCTCCCCGCGCGACCATTCACGCCTGCTAGTTTATGACAAAGGGGATATCATTGACGACCATTTCTACAACCTTGCCAATCATCTGCCAGAGGGAGCACTCATGGTATTCAACAATACGCGTGTCATTCATGCCCGCCTTCAGTTTCGTAAGCCTGGACACTACGAAGGAGGAAACTGGCGCGAGGGAGCCCTCATCGAGGTGTTTCTCCTAGAACCCTACCTTCCTGCCGACTACGAGCAGATGTTTCTCACTCGCGGAAAATGTACGTGGCTATGCCTCGTTGGCAATCTTAAGAAATGGAAGGAAGGCCCTCTCTTCATGACCCTTCACCTTGATAACCGCGACATTCAGATAACCGCTACACACCTCGGCACACAGGCAACCAGCCAAATTGTCGAGCTCTGCTGGTCGGTCACTAGCGAATCTGCCACCAACGACGATGCCAGGATAAACTCATACCCCACGTTCGCCGAGGTTCTGGAAGGAGCTGGACAGCTGCCCATCCCACCCTATCTCAACCGCGACACTCAGCCAAGCGACCTCACTACCTATCAGACAGTCTACTCTAAGATTAAGGGCAGTGTGGCAGCACCCACAGCAGGTCTCCACTTCACACCCGAGGTTTTACAAAGTCTCGCCCTGCACCGCATTGATGAAGAAGAACTCACCCTTCATGTAG
>JAEEGG010022373.1_pt1 | contig 12448 bp, 19 predicted proteins | sample 9134161 | NCBI WGS metagenome assembly JAEEGG01 (sample SAMN16246543, study PRJNA631951) | gut metagenome | biome: gut microbiome; feature: rumen; material: CR-attached | host: Bos | place: Iran: Karaj | collected 2018-10
TCTTTTTCAGGAAAGCGGATACAGAGAGGACTTTACAGACACTACGATGGTACAATAACAAATGCAGACATAAATGGAGCTGCAAACATCTTAAGAAAAGTATTCCCAAAGGTAAGCCAATGGGATAGGGGCATAGTGGACATGCCCTGTTCTGCAGGATGCGTAGAGCATCCTACAGGTTCATGCCGCCAAGCGGCATAACAGAAACCCTTTCCGACGTGGAGTCGGTGAGGGTAGTTCATAATATCAGAGTAACTATTATAGAAGTGTCACACAAAAAATATATGATGTTGTTGTAATACTCTACTTTGCGTTGATTGTGAAAGAGATGACTCAGATATATCATTTCATTAGATTCTTAAATGAAATGAGGAGGGAAAATTATGAATCAATATGTAACTGGTGAAGTGATAAAAGAAATGCGCAAGCAAAAGAATATGACACAGCTTCAGCTCGCTGATCGTCTCGGAGTAACAGACAAGACTGTCAGCAAATGGGAAAACGGAAAGGGATACCCGGACATAGCACTTTTAGAGCCGATCGCCGATGCTTTTCAGATTTCAGTCACTGAACTAATCTCAGGAAACAGGATAAAGAATGAAAATGTATCCGCTAATATGATGCGATCCAAATTCTACGTCTGTCCCATCTGTGGCAACGCAGTACACGCAATGGGTGAAGCTGTCATACATTGCCACGGAGTCCAACTCCTTCCGGCAGAGGCAGAAAACGCTGATGAAAACCATATGATTTTCATCGAATGCATCGAGGATGAGTATTACGTAAGAATCGATCACGAGATGACAAAGCGCCATTACATCTCATTTATCGCAGCCACATCAACTGATCGCATTCAGATGGTGAAGCTTTATCCCGAAGGAAACGCCGAGGCGCGCTTTAAAATATCCGGCGTAAAGAAAATCTTCTTTTACTGCAACAAAGACGGCCTGTTTTCAATAGATGTGGTAAAGGGCATCGATGACAGGGATAAATCCTACGATGATTCGCAGGAGCGTCGTGAGTTGGAGAAAGTAGCGGATATGCTCTTTGGGAATTGATACATACTCTCTTTGTGTATATCATTATATAGATAAGGAGAAAGTTTACTATGAAATTATTCGACGGAAGACCACAAAGCTGTGAAGGACGCCTGCCCAGAGAAGTCAGGGTATATGATTATCTTGATAATCTTGGAATAGAGTATAAAAGAGTGGATCACGACCCTGCGACGACTATGGAAGCATGCCAGGAAGTGGATGAGGCACTTGGAACACTGATGTGCAAGAACCTTTTTCTGTGTAATAGACAGAAGACCAAGTTTTATCTTTTACTCATGCCTGGAGATAAGAAGTTTAAGACAAAAGAGCTCTCCAGTCAGATTAACTCTGCAAGGCTGTCTTTTGCCGAAGCTGAGGATATGCTGAAGTATCTGGACATTGAGCCCGGCGCAGTAAGTGTAATGGGGCTGATGAACGATAAGAACCATGAAGTGCAGCTTCTTGTTGATGAGGACCTTAAAACTGCGGAGTTTTTTGGATGTCATCCATGTGTGTGCACATCGAGTCTGAAGATCAAGACGACTGACATCTTGGAGAAGTTCCTGCCGGCGGTTGGTCATGAACCAGTGACAGTGCATCTGGTAGGAGAGGATTGAGAATCCAGAGAAACTGCTTAACCGGAGAATGAACACAGAAATGAATTGGTGAACAACCACAGAAGGAATCTGGCGGCTCATATAGCGCCAGGTTCCTTTTTTGCATATAATGAAATCAGTTATTTAAGACTCTTTTGAATAGATGGGGATTAAAGGAGCCAGGGGTATGAGGGGAACAAAGATCCAGAAATCGCTGGTTAAGAGCCGGCTACTAGAAAAAACAGGCGGAGTATGTGCAGTCTGCGGAAGACCGCTTGAGTATGGGAAGGTGACAATAGAACATTACATTCCCAAGTATCATGGAGGAACAGATGATGAGAGAAATCTTCTGCCCTTGTGTAAGAACTGCAATAAGAGCAAGGGCTCTCGTATAGTTAAGGCAAAAGAGCATTATCCGTTCCTTCAGGCTATCTATTATGACGAGGCCAATGAGTACAGAACAGAATGGGAAAAACAGAAAACAGAGTATAATGAAATTATCTCATGAAATGAAACCAGAAACAGACCACAATCCGAGGAGGTTTACCAAGTGAGCAGATTAAAAGATCTAAGAGCATACGTAGACAAGAAGTTAAACAAAATCGATGACGATGATAAGCGTATAAGTGCAACAGCACATCTGTATGGCGTTTCTTTGGCGGCGCAGATGCTTGCTAAAAGGAGGGGACTGGATCCTGAGCTGGCAGGTATGGCGGGAATGCTTCATGATATGCATGCTTACAAGACAGGATCTTATGATGATCATGCTCATCTTGGCGCAGATCTGGCGAGAAAGATACTTGGCAAACTTGAGCTGACGACTCCGGAGGAGACTGACATAATCTGTTCGGCGATCTATCATCATGATGATAAGGCAGCAGTTGATAGCCCGATGGACGAGCTTCTTAAGGACGCTGATGTTTTTGACCATTGCTTCAAAGACATTTCCAAGCCCATTAAGGAAAAAGAGCAGAAAAGATTTGATGCTCTGTGCGAGGAGCTGGGAATACACCAGTAATAAGGAGTGGCAGATCATGTACTCAAAGATAGTTCTATGCCTAAAAGAAAATGAAGATGAGATCCTCGGAAAACAGATTCAAATGCTAAAAGAGCGACACCACGCCGACTTGGAACGGGTCAGCGCAGATGCCGCAGAAACATACATTTCACAATGTGAGAGCGAAGTACTGTTTATTTCTGATGACGACAAACTCCTAACCCTTGCCAAAGACAAAGGCATCGCTACAAACGATCCCCAAAAGATGCGGGATTCCTATGCCAAGGCTATGGAAATGCTAAAGGCTATGACCACAACAAAACCAGACAATAGGCAGACATTATGAAAATAATAAACCTTATCGAAAATACCGAAGGCAGACCCGGTTGCGTAAATGAGCACGGCCTATCCTTCTACATTGAAACTGAAAAACACAAAGTGCTACTGGACCTTGGCCAGACAGAAAATTCCTTAAAAAATGCCGAGGCACTGGGAGTTGACCTGAGCGCTGTCGAGAGTGTCGTGCTAAGCCATGGCCATTATGACCACTCCGGCGGGATAATGTCTTTTGCCAAAATCAATGACCACGCTGCCATTTATATGCAGAAGTCCGCGGGTGGCGAGTACTATGCCGACGACGGAAAACATGCTGTCGGCGATCGCTATCGATACATTGGAATTGACAAGGACATCCTTAAGCTTCCACAGGTGAAACTAATCCAAGGCGATTACGTGCTGGATGATGAACTGGAACTTTTCACCATCAAGACCAGAACCCACATGCTGCCCTTTACAAACAAACGCCTTCTGATCCGAACCGGAGACGAGTTTATCCCTGACGACTTTACCCACGAGCATTTCCTTGTGGTAAAAGAAGGCGGCCTCACAGTTCTGATGTCCGGCTGCGCCCACAACGGAATCCTGAGCATCCTTGATGCATACAAAGAGAAATACGAAAGCTTCCCGGATGTGGTCATCAGCGGCTTCCATCTGATGATAAAGCGCGAATATCGTGAGAACGAGCTCCAGGAAGTGCAGGATATTGCAAAAGAGCTGAGTACGTACCCTACAAAGTTCTACACGTGCCACTGCACCGGTGTCCCTGCCTTTGAAGAAATGAAGAAGATAATGGGCGTTCAGCTTGAATACGTTCATTCCGGAGAAGAGGTATTGGTAAAAGAAAAATGATATTATCTCTGTTTTTGACATTTGCGAAAATAGGTCTTTTCACATTCGGCGGTGCATACGCCATGATACCGCTGATAGAAAATATCTGTGTCGATAATAAGAAATGGATAACACATGAGCAGATGATGAATATCACTGTCATTGCCGAGTCCACGCCGGGGCCAATAGCCATCAACTGTGCCACTTATATCGGGTATAAGCAGAAAGGACTCATCGGCGCGGTTGCGGCGACTATGGGTGTTGTGACACCATCATTTGTGATCATTTATCTGATCTCTAAATTTCTGGAAAATTTCCTGGAAATTCAGGGGATTGTCAGTGGCTTTAAGGGGATAAGGCTCGCGGTTGGAATACTGATCCTTGATGCTGCCATAGGCATGATAAAAAAGATGAAAAAGAAGACCATGCCCTGCATAATCCTGGGATGTGCTTTCGTGATAATGGTGCTTAACAACGTGTTTAATCTGGGCATTTCATCAATAATGCTCTTGGTGGTCGCTGCAGTGGCAGCCATGATCATATCCGCCATATCGGGAATGTCAGCAATGAAAGGTGGTGAGGATAAATGATATACCTTGACCTTATCATTGGCTTTTTGAAAGTTGGACTGTTTTCATTTGGCGGAGCCTACGGCGCAATCCCGCTTATAAGAGATGTGGTCCTGCATTACGGCTGGATGGATGAAGAGGCGCTGGTTAACATGATCGCTATCAGCGAGAGTACCCCCGGTCCTATTATGGTTAATCTCGCGACGTATGTCGGCTGCACAAAAGCTGGGATTCCGGGCGGAATTTTGGCAACGCTGTCCGTGGTCTTTCCTGCATTTCTGATCATCATACTTCTGGTGACTCTTCTAAATGGACTATCAGGCAATAAGTGGATGAATGCTGCAGTGAAAGGTATCAAACCATGCATCATCGGCATTATTCTGGCTATGGGAGTCAGTATGATCGGTCAAAACTGTGTGCCACCGATTTTGCATGATAAAGATATTCTTCCGGCAGTACTGACGATAGCCCTTGCGGTAGTTTACTTTGGATACCGTAAGATCTTCAAAAAGAAAATGTCCCCGATAATGCTAATAATTATTTCGGCATTTGCCGGCGTGGTTGTTTATGGCTTCTGAAGCCTGCGCATATAGATATAAAGGAAAAAGCTGAAGATAACTTTTGATTCGAGGCGCTATTACTGTTATTTTGTCATGTTATATTGCGCTATATAGTTAAAATGCGGTACGATATAGATAACTATATTTTGAAGGGAATAATAAGAATGAAGCGATCTATAACGATTTTACTCACCGCAATTCTGGCGGTATTCCTGTTTGCCTGTTCATTACAGGAGGAAGTAAATCCGGGCGAGCAGGCTGAAGAATACCTCACAGAGGGAGAAAACACCAAATGTGAGGTTACATATAGTCAATACAGCGGGACAAACAGGGATATTTTCCTCAAAGAAGGAGATAAGATCGCTGTTATCTCGCCGTCTGCGCTTCCAAGCAGAGAACAGACAGATGCAGTGATAAAGGGCCTTAAAGACTGGGGCTATGAACCTGTCGAAGGAAAGCATGTATGCGCAGAGATACGAACCCTGGATGAAATTCTCGAAGACCTTGAGTGGGCCCTGGAAAATCCGGAGATTAAAGCCATCTTTTGCGTACGAGGTGGCTATGGCGCATCAGAAGTTGCGGACCGGTTATCACCGCAGCTTATTCAGAATGCCCATAAGCTTATTATTGGGTACAGCGACATTACCGTATATCATTCTGCATGGACAGCAAACGGCGTTCCATCGATACATGCCTGTATGAGCGGCACATTTGGGGATTTCCCACAAAGCTGCTTTGAGGCTGAAGAGAAGATATTAAAGGGAGAGATCCCTACATATAAATGCGAAGGCAGCAGTTACAACCAGACGGGCGAAGCAGATGGAGTCCTCATTGGCGGCAATCTGTCTACATTTTTGTCGGTCATTGGTTCTGCTTATGACTGCACAAAGTCCGGACAGCCATACATTCTTTTCTTTGAGGATGTGGGCGAGGATGTACAGCATATACACAGGTATCTTACTATATTGAAGCACACCGGAGTTCTGGATAACGCAGCCGGGATCGTATTCGGCGAATGGACAGAGCTGCCCATGGATCTGGGAGATTATTCCGGCAGCAGCCGCGGCGGAGAATATAAATCTATTGCGGATATGATCTCAAGGCAGCTCCTTACTGATATAGACGTACCGGTAGCTTTTGGATTTCCTGCCGGGCATGGTGATATCAACTATCCGCTTCTCATGGGAGAAAAAGCGCGGCTTAAAGTTGATCCGGACAGTTTTACATTAACTCTCGGGGCAGAATAACAGACTCAAAAGGCATTAGATATGCAACTAAGGAAGCAATGATTTCATAAACAGGAACGAACTCATGAAGAACAGTAACTACTCGAAGGCAAAGATACTGACAATCTTACCAATCTTTATTATGGTGTTTGTAGTGATCAGTCTGGTTCTTGCAGCGGTACTTGAAGAGCCTAATAGCAGAGGAGCTCTCTATACAATATTTGCACTTGTGGGCCTGATAGGGCTGGTAGTAACACCATTGCCCTGCCTTGTAATGACAATACTGGGAGTAGTGAATGCTTCAAAAGCGAAAAAGGAAGGCGTCAAAGGAGCCGGAGTATTTCTCATACTTGGTATCATTGAGATTATTTTCAGTATTCTTGTCGGAATCTTCGCAGCCATGATATCCATAGGCAGTCAGTACGCGTAAGTGTCAGAAGATTATAAGCGGTAATATAGTGTAAGACGGAGGTATTTAGCATGGAAACATTTCTGGGTTTACTGATTCCGTTTGTGGGAACAGCCCTGGGTTCAGCCGGCGTTTTCTTTATGAAAAAAGAAATGGATGATAAGGTGCAGCGTGCGCTGACGGGCTTTGCCAGCGGCGTAATGGTGGCAGCTTCCATCTGGAGCCTTATTGTTCCGGCGTTGGATCAGTCAGAGCCGATGGGGAAGCTTTCATTTCTTCCTGCTGCGATAGGATTCTGGCTGGGCATTTTGTTCCTGCTGCTCCTTGATAGCGTAATCCCCCATCTTCACATGAACGCTGAGAAAGCAGAAGGTCCCGCATCAAATCTTAAGAAGACTACCATGATGATTCTTGCAGTTACTCTTCACAACATTCCTGAAGGAATGGCTGTGGGTGTGGTGTTTGCGGGACTTCGTTCAGGATCTGCATCAGTTACCGCAGGTGGAGCGCTGGCTCTTTCCCTCGGTATAGCGATTCAGAACTTCCCTGAAGGTGCGATCATATCCATGCCGCTTCATGCCAAGGGGGAGAGCAAATTCAAGGCTTTTATGGGAGGTGCATTGTCCGGAGCGGTTGAGCCTCTTGGAGCATTCCTGACTGTTCTGGCAGCCGGCATAATAGTGCCTGCTATGCCATATCTGCTTTCCTTTGCAGCCGGAGCTATGATGTATGTTGTTGTTGAGGAGCTGATCCCTGAGATGTCTGAGGGCGAGCACTCGAATATCGGAGTTGTTATGTTTGCACTTGGATTCACACTTATGATGGCACTTGATGTTGCTTTGGGATGAGGAAAAGAGAATGTCCAGTAATAAACTTGCAGTAACATTTCCGGGAATTGGATATCATAACGATAAGCCGCTGCTGTATTATTCGAAGAAGCTGCTAAAACAGATGGGCTTCGATGTAATTGAGATAACCTATACTTTCCCCTTGAAGGCAAAAGAGATAAAGGGCGATAAAGATAAGATGGAAGATGCTTTTACAATTGCTGTGAGACAGGCAAAAGAGCAGCTTTCTTCTGTTGAGTTTGATAAATATGAGAGGGTTCTTTTTATTGGTAAGAGCATTGGAACTACAGTTGCTGCATACTGTGACAAAGAGTATGAGGTTTGCGCAAAACACATAGTTTTGACTCCGGTGCCGCAGACTTTTGAGTTTCTAAAGCCTGGATGTGGCATCGTGTTCAATGGTAATGAGGATCCATGGTGTGAAACGAGTCTGGTTACTGAGAAATGTAAGGAGCTGGGAGTTGACGCGTATATCGTTGATCACGCCAATCATTCACTGGAGACAAACTCGGCGCTTGTTGATGTTGAGAACCTGAAGGATGTATTAAGCAAGATTGAAAGTTATGTAAAGACTCTATGAATAGTACTGACTATTTTGCAACACTCAGAACTAAAGATATCATATGCTGGGGCAGTGGGAAACATATTAGAAACATCACCTGCCCTTTTTTATGTAATAGTGGGCTGATTGAAAATCTCAATGGATTTGTTGGAGTTTCAGATAAAGAGACTGTTGATGTTCAAGGACGCTCCTACGAAGTTTTAGGAAAAGAGAAGCTGACGGAGCTGGACAGTACTAAGACGATTATATTGATTGCTGTTACCGGCTATGAGGAGATCATTAACCAGCTGCAATCGGATGCACGATTGTCCGGGTTCGAGGCTATTCCTTCCATTTTTCTGGAATCGTTATATGAGGATATAGCTCTTTTGTCCTGTCAAAAGCCACCTCTGAATTATCGCAAGCATGACAAACCTTTGATTCCTAGGATTATCCATGCAATCTGGTTTTCAGGCGATCCTATGCCTGAACTGTACCTGAGATGCCTTGATTCCTGGAGGAAGTTTGCTCCTGACTATGAGATAAAGATTTGGAATCTTGAAACATATAAACCAGATCACTGCTTGTTTTTTGAACAGGCAATAGAGCACAAGAACTGGGCTTTTGCATCAGACTATGCCAGAGCAGATCTGTTATACAGATATGGCGGAATCTATATGGACTTCGATGTCGAGATGCTTCGCCCCATCGACGACCTCTTATACAACGACGCCTACATGAGCTTCGAATCCCTTGACCGCATCGAATGCGGCTCCGGCATGGGCTCCAAACCCGGCCACCCCATTATCCGGGAAATCTGCGAAAGCTATGAGAACCGCCCCTACTTAAAACCCGACGGCACCTGGGACAATTCCACCTGCCCAGTCCGCTACACCCAGATCATCGAAAAACATGGCCTCAAAAAAGACGGAAGCTTCCAGCAAGTTGAGGACATCACAATCTATCCCTTCGAAGTCCTGACCTGCAAAAGCTTCGACACCGGCATAATCTACCGCACCAACTACAGCTACACCATCCACCACCACAACGGCAGCTGGATCCCCGACCCTGCATATCGGGCGATGGGGGAGAGGTATGAGAGGATTCGGGAGTTTCTTCGTTGTAATGACATTAATGAACCAGTGTATTGAGGAATAAAGCATGAATATTGTAGTATATTGTGGCTCCAGCAGCGGCATAGGAAACAACTACTTGGAATCCGCAAGGACTCTTGGAAAGTGGATCGGAGAAAGTGGAAACACTCTCGTGTATGGCGGAGCAAGTAAGGGCCTCATGGGAGCAGTCAGCGATGCAACTTTGGAAGCAGGAGGGAAGGTGATCGGTGTTCTTCCTGATGTTCCACAGATTCAGGCAAGAAGGCATCAGGGGCTTACCGAGTATATTGATACTCCATCTATGGCAGAAAGAAAAGCCAGGATGATCGAGCTTGCAGATGCATTTGTTGCACTTCCCGGAGGAATAGGCACATTGGATGAACTGACTGAAGTGTTGTCTCTTTCGAGCCTGGACATAACCGGTTGCCCAATTGTCCTTTATGACACAGACGGTTACTACCAGCCGTTTAAAGCAGTGATCAGGAATATCGTTGAGAATGGCTTTGGACGAAATGAGTATTTTTCTAAAATGCTGTTCTCTGAGAATATAAAAGAAATCGCGGAGTTCATTGAGAAAAATGGAACTAAAAAGACTAACTGAGCACATATGGTACATGCCATACGAAACTGAAAGAGACAGGCCTAACCTTGGCTATGTGAAGGGCGATAACTGGAGTCTTGCTATTGATGCAGGTCACTCCGAGGCACATACTAAGGATTTTTATGGCCTCTTGGAAAAAGAGAATCTTCCACTCCCAAGTCTTACCGTACTTACGCACTGGCACTGGGATCACACCTTTGGAATGCATGCAGTAAACGGCCTCTGCCTATCAAACAAAAAGACGAACGAACACCTTGCCGAGTGTAAGGAAAAGATTGAAAAGAACGGCCCATCAGAATTCCTGTCTCTTCACGAGAGCATTCAGATAGAATATGCCGGAAACAGAGAAGTAATAGTGACTCTGTCTGATATGGTTTTTGCTGGCGAGATGACCCTGGATCTTGGCGGCGTTCACGTTGACCTCATCGAAACCGAGTCACCCCACACAGATGACTCCACACTCGTCTACATCCGAGAGGACAAAGTCCTTTTCCTCGGAGACTCTGCCGGAGGCGAGTTCCCAACCTGGATAAAAAGAGAGGCTCTCTGCAGAAAACTTGAGGATACCATCAAAAGAATAGCCCCTCAAATCTGCGTTGAAGGGCATTGGGTACCCGTTGAGACGGAAGATACATTAAATGATTTGATGAATTTTAATGCTTGAAATGATATATCACGGCGAACACGGCAACCCTAATCAATGGGGTAAAAAGAACTGGCATCCAAAAGAGCTGATCATATCCGATATCGAACATGGCTGCAGCTACGTCTGTGAGAAATCAATGCAACCGACACACCTAACCAATAAAAGAAAGCAGAAAAACCTATGCCTCACGGAAAAAAAGTATATGACAAACTAAACGACATTCCCTCCGGCCACGCCAAAGGCCAGCTCACCAAGGGCTGCCTCGTCGTCGAAGGCGGCGCCTTCCGCGGCCTATACAACCAGGGCGTCATGGACTTCTTCATGGAAAACGGCCTCAACTTCGAATGCGTCATCGGCGTAAGCGCAGGAGCTATGGCAGGCTTAAACTATGCCTCTGGCCAGATCGGCAGAAGCGCAAGATGCAACCTGGAATTTCGCCATGATCCCGACTATATCGGAGCCCAGGCAGTCCTTCATGCCCACAGCCCACTGAACATCGACTTTGCAATTCGGCCAAATGACAAGCTGGATTCTTTGGATGAAAACACATTCTACGATCCCCGCCGCCGCTTCATCGCCGTTGCAACCGACTGCGACACCGGCAAAACCATGTACTTCGAAAAGGGCAAATGTAAAGACATTCTGAATGCCATCAAAGCCTCAGCCTCAATGCCTTACGTATCCCCAATGGTCGATGTCGACGGCCACAAATGCCTCGACGGCGGCTGCAGCTGCCACATCCCCTACCAATGGGCCATGGACCAGGGCTACCAGAACATAGTCGTTATCAAGACCCGCGAGAGAGGCTACCGCAAAAAAGAGTCTTCCACCTCCAACACAATGGCCCCCAAGTTCTACAAGGACAACCCTGAGTTCGTAAAAAAGCTCACCACCATGAACGTAGACTACAACAAAGAGTGCGACGAAATAGACCGCCTCGAGCAGGAGGGCAGAATCTTCGTCATCGCCCCCTCCGAGCACGTAACCGTAAAAAGAGTAGAGAGCGACATGGACAAACTCGGCAACCTCTACTGGCTCGGCTACAACGACGCCAAGAAAAACCTCTTCGCACTAAAAAAATATCTTCGATAACAAACTTGGACTGGCGTGACTAAAGGAAATGAAAACAATGAAAAACAGCGAAGTAATCGGCAAAGCATTTTATAAATCTGTTCCTGTCATGGCAGGCTATATAGTACTTGGCATCGGATTTGGGATACTCCTTCGAAATGCAGGCTACGGCGTATTATGGGCATTTGCGATGAGCGTTTTCATATTTGCCGGATCGATGCAGTACGTGGGGATAGGACTCCTGACAGGCGGAGCATCTGTAATAACTACTATAATCACTACAATCATGGTAAATGCGAGGCATCTGTTCTACAGTATTTCAATGATAGATAAGTACAAAGACTCAGGAAAATATAAGCCCTATCTTATATTTGCGCTTACAGATGAAACCTATTCACTTTTGTGTGAAGATGAAGGACCTTCTAAAGAAACATTAGACAGATATCGCTTCTTTGTTTCCCTGTTCAACCACTGCTACTGGATTGCAGGCAGCGTCATCGGAAGCCTTTTGGGGAGCGTGCTTCCCTTTTCAACTGAAGGCATTGAATTTTCTATGACAGCTCTTTTCATTGCCTCATTTACAGAACAGTGGCTCACATCCAAAGATCATATTCCGGCGCTCACAGGACTTATAAGTACCGTGCTGTGCCTTGTAGTATTTGGAGCAGACAGATTCCTGATCCCGTCCATGTTTCTTATAACATTTATGCTTTCAATCATCAGAAAAAGGGAGGTGGCTACTGTATGACCTCCGCTATACTAATTGCAGCCACGGCACTTACGACTATGGCCCTCAGATTTTTACCTTTTCTCATTTTCGGAAACAACACACCGGAATACATATCGTATCTTGGAAAGGTACTACCGCAGGCAATAATTGCGCTTCTTGTAGTTTATTGTCTTCGAGATGTTTCTGTTACTACACATCCCTTTGGAATACCGGAACTCATAGCAGGGGGATTTGTTGTAGGAATGCATGTATGGAAAAGAAATGCTGTACTTAGTATACTGCTTGGAACAATAGCATTTATGATAAATATCAGTATGATCTAGTTCCGCGTAAAA
>JAEEGG010022374.1_pt1 | contig 12447 bp, 12 predicted proteins | sample 9134161 | NCBI WGS metagenome assembly JAEEGG01 (sample SAMN16246543, study PRJNA631951) | gut metagenome | biome: gut microbiome; feature: rumen; material: CR-attached | host: Bos | place: Iran: Karaj | collected 2018-10
TCTTTCATGGAAGAATCAAGAATCTTAACCTTGCGTCCTTCATGAATGATGAACAGGTCTGTACCGGCGCTGGTGGGTGTACTCTTGACCGTAACACTCGGTGACATGATGATTGCGGTGTCACGCTGCTTGAGATTTCCCATCTGCGTTGTAGCGAAGATAAAAGATAAAATGGATAAAAGCAAGAAAAAGACACTAAAAGAAAAAGATATTTTCCTTAATCCTGATTTCTTTGAGAATAGCAACACTCCTGTCAGTATTATTGTCAGTGCAAACAGGATTACAGTCATCACAGCCCATCCGTTTACATCAAGAACTGCCAGGAGTTTCTTAAACCACACTACTATAAACAACTGATTTACAGCATTTACCTTATCAACTGTTTTAGTACGGGCAAGGTCCAGGTTGAATCTGATATCGGGATCTGACGGATCCAGAAGATAGGCTCGCTCATAATAAAGAATAGCCTTGGCTATCTCATCGCGTTTGAGCCAGCAGTTACCTAGATTCATATACAAGGTGGCATTAACGCCTTGGTTCTCAATTACAGACTGATATATATCAATAGCAGTCAGGTAATCACCCTGAATATATGCGCTGTCGGCATCAGCCAATGTATAAACCCTGTTTACTGCTGTGGAATCGGTCACGATTCTGGTCATTCCGCTCTCATCTTCCTGTGCATATGCCACAACGGGAAGAACTGTCAACAAGAGTGCAATTATCTTCTTCATAATAATCTGATCATTTGATGGTGTTTTCAATCTGACTTATCACATGTGCAGCCTCTTCATAGAGACGGTCCATGCGGCCTGTATCGTCACCGGGAGCATAACGGGCGAACTCACAGTCATCCAAAAGACCAATCACCTGCCGTACAGGCTCATCGGCCACATTTCTGCGTTTAAGTTCGGCCTCGATATTGTCTTTGGAGAGTTCGGCTACCGGAATTGACAGCTTATCGCCGAAATAGCCCTGAAGAGCACGCATCATCTCATCATAGAACTGATCCTTACGGTTCTCCTTCATCAGTTTACGTGCCACCTTGAGGCGTTTTGCAGCAACGGAATTTGCTTTTCCGGCACGTACCTTGGCGATATTAGCATTATCGGCCACGCGTTTTCTGGAGATAGCCGCTATTACCGCAAGAATCACGACCGGCAAAGCCAGGCAGAGCCAGAACAGTGCCGAACCATAGAAATTTGAGCTGTCGGACTTGAGTCTGAGAGGTGTTGCATGGAACCGGACATCCTGTCCTACAAACTTGAGGTCCTCCTTGCTGACATAAGAAACGGAGCCCTGAGAGTCACCTCCACACTGCCCTTTGGCTACGTTAAGAGTGTATTCATCGGTCTTTACGGTCTTGTAAGATCCGCTCTTGGGGTCAAAATACTGGAACTCCAGCGCCGGAATGGTGTATTGGCCGGCATGACGCGGAATTATAAGATATTCATACACTTTATTACCGGTCTGACGACCACCCTTGATAGTGTATTTGTTATCTACCTTGGGATCATAGATATCAAAATCCTGGGGAAACTTAATCTCCGGCGTCTTGATCAGTTTCAGATTTCCGGTACCGGACAGTATCACTCTTACTGTTACGGCATCATTGGCAGTTACATCGGTACTGCTAATGGTGGAACTGATGCTGAAATCACCCACTCCGCCATAGAAAGCACTTGTCTTACCCAGCGGCAGAGGTTTGACGTTGATCTTGATACTGCGTGTAGTAAGGTCCTTCTTTACCTCTACGTATCTGGTAGAGTTGAAGAACATGTCAAATATGTCTCCGCTATTGTTTTCAACGCGCTGTGCAATGGTTCCTTCAAACGGAGTTGACGGTATCTCCAACTCGCCCGAATGCTGAGGAAAGAGTACGTACTGGGCCCAGACCATAGTCTGATAGTTACGCCCGTTATAATGCTCCAGATTGAACTCCTTGTTCTGCGGAAGTTCCACCTCCTGAACATGGCAGTTCTTTAGGTCAGGCATCTTGTTGCTCATGGTCTGGAGGTCCACCGAAGGCAACTTGTATATCTTATATGTCAGCAGGACAGCCTCCTGTTCATAAACGGTGGTTTTATCTACGGTTGCCAGCATAAACAGGTCATCGGCTCCGACAGAGAAGTTTCCCTGTCCGGCAGACTGCTGACGACCGGGTTGGTTGCTCCCCTGCCCCTGACCGCCCTGGGCTTGCTGGACCTGGTCGGGCGGCAGCACCCTGATGGTGAGTTTATTTGAGGTTATCTGTTTGCCGCCTGCCTTTATTGTTGCACCGGCCAGTTCAACATCACCCTCTTCAGTTGCAACTGCAGTGAATGTATAAGTTACAGTGGCATTGTTGGTAACCTGGCCGTTAATAATAGTGGTACTGGACGAGGTTGAAGTGGCCGGACCTGTAAGGACCTGAATATTCTTCATATCCGGAGCACGGAACTCCTTTACGTCGCGTGTATCAACCTTATATGTTATCCTGAAGCGTTCACCCACCACTACGGCCTTCGGAGCCTGAGCGGTAAAGGTTACATCCTGGGCAACGACTCTCACTGCAGCCAACAGAATCAGCGCGGCCGCAATTAACAGTCCTTTTGTCTTTTTGAGTATATTCATATTACCAATCTTTTTCCAACGGTTTCTTGGGCTGAGCCTGTATAAGTTGCTCCTGAACCCGTTCCTGAACTTCTTTCTCATCCTGCATTGCAGCCTCCAGAATCTGCTCGGCATTCTCCTTTGACATATCCTGTTCCTGCTGCTGTTGCTGTTGTTGTTCCTGCTGCTGTTGATCCTGCTGCTGTTGTTCCTGTTGATCCTGTTCCTGCTGCTGTTCCTGCTGTTGCTGGTCTTGCTGCTGATTCTGCTGTTGCTGTTGCTGCTGGAGCATACGCTGTGCCAATATCATATTATAGCGGGTCTCATCATCCTGAGGATTGTTTCTGAGCGCCTGCTTATAGGATTCCACTGCTTTGTCATACTGCTCACACATATGATATACCACTCCGGTATTGTGATATGTCTTGGCCAGGTCCTTCTTGCAACGGTCAAGTTCCTTCTTTGAAGCTGACGGGTCATCCATAAGTTCTCTCTTCTTACCTTCAAGGACATTAGCCATCTTGCGGTATTGCTCTATAGCTTCATTGGGCTTCTGCTGAGCGGTATATGCATTTCCCAGATTGTAGTATCCCTCATTGAGTTCCGGATTCATGTCCAAAGCCTTGAGATAATTCTCCTCGGCTTTTATGAAAAGGCTGTCCTCAAACATACGGTTGCCCTTGCGTACGAACGAACGGTCCGAACGCTGTGCGTAAGCACCTGCAACGAACGCTGTCAAAAGGCAGAACAACAATATCTTTCTCATTTTACTTTCTCCTCATCAATATTGAACAGACTGAAATTCCTGAGTCTGGGATTACGGCTCTCACAGATAAATATCTCAACGAGCAGTATTACCAGTATCATCCAGGCAATTATTGCAAACTGTTCATCATATTCTGTATAAACGGTGGTTTCAACATCGGCCTTGGCCAATTTGTCAATCTCCTTCTGCAGAGCTTTCTCGGCTGCATTGGAGTTATCCACATAGAAATACGCGCCCTTACCTGCAGCGGCAATGTTACGGCACATCTCCTCATCCAGGCGTGTAACGACCACATTGCCTTCGCGGTCCCTGCGGAACTCGCCTCTCCTGTCACCCGGTATAGGCGATCCGGACGGCAGTCCTACTCCCATTACATATACCATATAACCCTTCTCGGCCGCAGCCTGGGCGGCCTCGACAGCACCGCCTTCATGGTTTTCGCCATCCGTTATCACTATGATGGCCTTACCCACCCCCTCGCTGGGCGTGAAACTGCGGGTGGCAAGTTCTATGGCAGCCCTTATATCGGTTCCCTGACGGTTTATCAGCGCCGGAGATATGGCATTCAGGAATACTTTGGCCGATATAAAATCACTTGTTATGGGCAACTGTACGAAAGCGTCGCCTGCAAATACTATCAGACCCACCTTGTCATCCTTGAACTGGTCTACCAGATTGGATATGATGCGCTTGGATTTTTCAAGTCTGTTGGGGGTTACGTCATCGGCAAGCATGGAATTGGATATATCCAATGCTATGACAGTCTCTATTCCCCTGCGTGTTACCGTCTCCTGCCTGGAGCCGAACTGCGGTCTGGCCAGAAGGAAGCAGCATAGTGTGTAAGCTGTAAAAAGCAGCCAGAACTTGATATTGGGACGGCCGACCGATGCATCGGGCATAAGGCGGGACAGGAGTTCCCTGTCACCATACTCCTGCAGTTTACGGCGACGGTTTATATTGGAGAACACATGCAATGCCACCAGAACCGGAACCAGTACCAGCAGATAGAGATATTCGGGATTTGCGAATTTGAACATAGTGACTCCTTTTTATGGTATAGTACGCAACACGGTCTGTTTAAGCAGGATGGACAGCAGCAGGCACAGCAGCAATGCAAGCGCCAGCGGCTGATACTCCTCCTGGTTCTTGCTGAACTCCTTAACCTGAAGTTTGGTCCTCTCCAGTTTGTCTATTTCCTCATATACCTCCTTCAGCTTACTGTTGCTTGTAGCACGGTAATACTGTCCGCTTGCAGTCTGGGCAATCTGACGGAGTACATTCTCATCAATCTCGACAGCTACATTTATATACTGTTTGCCGAATGCCCCCTGAACGGGATACGGAGCGGTGCCGTTAGTACCAACTCCTATGGTATAAACCCTTATGCCGAAACTCTTGGCCATCTCGGCTGCAGTCATGGGTGATACCTCTCCCCGGTTGTTGGATCCGTCAGTAAGCAGTATGATAACCTTTGACTTAGCCTGACTGTCCTTGAGGCGGCTGATAGCGTTGGCCAGACCCATTCCTATTGCAGTTCCGTCCTCTATGATACCCTTGGCGGCTATATCGCTGCTTACGTTCTGGAACATATTTAGCAACACGGTGTGGTCAACCGTCATCGGACATTGGGTGAAAGCCTCTCCGGCAAATATGGTAAGACCTATGTTGTCATTGGGACGTCCGTTGATGAACTCCGATGCCACCTGCTTGGCGGCCTCTATGCGATTGGGCTTAAGATCCTCGGCAAGCATACTGGTTGAGACATCTACAGCCAGCATTATATCTATACCTTCTATCTCAGTATCCTGCCATCGGTCAGTAGTCTGAGGACGGGCAAGAATCAGTGACAGCAGGACAATTGCCGCCATGTCAAGGATGAACGGAACGTGTATCAGGTAATATTTCCAGCTTTTTCTCATGCCGCCGTACATAGAGAGTGTCGGTACGGACATCGTGGCACGCCTTCTGTTTGCTCTCAGGACATACCATATCACACACGGTATGACCAGAAGCATCAGAAGAAGATATGCGCTGTTTGCAAATGTCATGACTCTTGTTTTTTAGAAAAACAGATAATACAATTTCAATACCGCCAGCACAAAGAACACCGTTCCGGCCAGAGATAAAGCGATTCCTGCCGCCAGCAGCAATGCCCTGGCTCCCTTACTGCGTTTAACCTCTATGACCGTCTCTTCCTCCTTGGGCTGCAATTCATCGGGCGACACCTCTATCTTGGTGTCATTGACAAATTCCATAGCATTGACAAGATTACGGTCATTCTCGTTCAGCATCGGTTTGAACTTGGCGAACTTGACCATATCGGCTGTAGAGAGCAAGTCGCGCAGTTCACTCAGAGACTCCCTGTCACGGCTCTCCTCAAGACGTCCCATGATCTCATATGACGTCATCTCCGTAGCATTGAAGCCGAACCTGTCGTTGATATACTCACGCAGGATATCGGTCAATTGGGTATAATAGGCCTTGGAATCCTCGTTATGAGGGCCTCCCGACTGTCTTAACTCCTCTATCTCGGAGATGGCGCGTATATGTGCAGGTACCTTGGGTTCAATCTTTATCCGCCTGATTATGGGCTTGTCGTCACGATACCTGACAATAAGATACAAAGCTGCTATTATGGCCAATGCCGCCAGCAACCAGTAATATGCCAGCCCTTTAACCTCATACATCTTAACCGGAGTCTTCATGTTCTCCTTTGGGCCGAATATCTGTTTGGCGTTCTCCTCAGGGATATCATATGACATGAATGCCAGAGCCAGACGGTTGGACTGATACTCCTGACCGTCTACTGTAACCGGTATGTACGGGATATAGATAAGAGCCGAATCAAAGCAAGTTACGGTATAGTGGCGTGAAATGACCATACGCTGGTTTGAGTTGATGTATTGGGTATCGGTAACAACCGGCGGAATAATCTCAAGACCTTTTACAATGGTGTCGCGGTAAGCGGGGAAAGAAACAGCCTTTCCGGCATCACACGTAACTTCCACATGCAATCCGGTCTGCTGCCCTACCCACATCATCATTGAGTCCAGTTCAGCCTTTACAATGACATTCTGGGCCGATATCTGTGATATCGGATACAGACTCAACAAGAACAGAAATATGACGAATCTTTTCATTTAACGCTCAATTACGTTTTGCGAAAAGTCCCATGAGGGCTTTTACATAATCCTGGTCGGTTCTAACGGATACCGAATCCACGCTGCTGCGCGTAAGACAGTCCTGTATACGTGCGGTGTTGTCCTCAAACCATTGACGGTGAGCCTTACGGACCGCAGCCGATGAGGTATCGACATACATCTCCTGCCCGCTTTCGGCATCGGTCAGTCTCATGAGTCCCACATCGGGAAGTTCCTCCATACGCTTGTCATATACGCGTATCGCCACAACGTCATGCTTGCGGTTTGCTATCGTGAGCGCATTCCTGTAATCATGCTGATCAATGAAATCGCTCAGCAGGAAAGCAGTACAGCGTTTCTTTACGGCTCCGGTAAGAAATTCCAACGGGACGGTTATATCTGTGGATTTGCTCTCAGGCTCGTAGTTAAGGAGTTCACGGATAAGATAGAGTATGTGTTTGCGGCCTTTCTTGGGCGGTATGAACTTCTCTATCCTGTCACTGAAGAACAGCAGCCCCACCTTATCGTTATTCTCGATAGCGGCAAATGCCAGCGTGGCTGCTATCTCCGTAACCATCTCACGCTTCATCATTACCTGCGTACCGAAATTAAGGCTGTCCGATACGTCCACCATGAGCATTACAGTAAGTTCACGCTCCTCCTCAAAAACCTTTGAGTAGGGTTTGTTCATGCGGGCGGTAACATTCCAGTCAATATCACGGGGCTCGTCACCGTACTGATACTCGCGCACCTCACTGAATGCCATACCGCGTCCTTTAAAGGCTGTATGGTATTGACCGGCAAAAATGTTACTGGACAGACCACGGGTCTTAATCTCAATTTTCCGGACCTTCGCTATCAGTTCACTTGTTTCCATACTAAACTGATTACAAGGCAGTTAAATTAAGGTACTTCAACCTTGTTCAAGATGCGGCTTACCAGCTCGTCCTGAGTTACGTTAGTAGCCTCAGCCTCATATGTAAGGCCGATGCGGTGACGCAATACATCATGGGCGATGGCACGAACATCCTCCGGCACTACATAACCGCGGCGCTTGATGAACGCATATGAACGGGCTGCAAGAGCCAGATTGATTGATGCACGGGGTGATCCGCCGAAAGATATGAGTTCCTTTACTTCCTTAAGACCGTATTTCTCAGGATAACGGGTAGCAAATACTATATCTGCTATGTACTGCTCTATCTTCTCATCCAGATATACCATGTCAACCACCTTGCGGGCCTCGATGATGTCATCGGTGCTCATTACAGGTTTTACGGTACCTATCTCATGATGTATCTGCTGATGGATAATCTTTTTCTCCTCCTCGATCTTGGGATAATCAATAACGGCCTTGAGCATAAAACGGTCCACCTGTGCCTCGGGCAGAGGATATGTACCCTCCTGCTCTATAGGGTTCTGTGTGGCCATTACCAGGAAAGGTTTGGGGAGTTTGAATGTCTCGCCGCCAAGTGTTACCTGACGCTCCTGCATGGCCTCGAGCAGAGCACTCTGGACCTTGGCCGGAGCACGGTTAATCTCATCGGCCAATATAAAGTTGGCGAATACAGGTCCTTTCTTGGGAAGGAAAGTCTCATCCTTCTGGCTGTAGATCATTGTACCTACGACATCGGCAGGCAACAGGTCCGGGGTAAACTGTATGCGGTTGAAACTGGCATCAATCAGTGATGCAAGAGTCTTGATGGCAAGTGTCTTGGCCAGGCCGGGAACGCCCTCCAGCAATATGTGGCCGTCAGAAAGAAGGCCTATAAGCAAAGATTCAACCAGATGTTTCTGTCCCACGATAACCTGATCCATACCGGCCATCAGGTTGGTAACGAATGCGCTCTGTTTTTCAATGCGCTCATTCAGTTCCCTAATGTCAACATTTTCACTCATAAGATTCTAGTTTATCAGTTAGTCAGTCCGTGCCCGCACCCTTTCGGGAACAGGCACGACCCAAATATATGACTATTTATCAGCCGTTATCGGCTAAAAAGGTTTAAATAGTATTGCTTTTATGATACCGTTAAACTTTATTGTCATTTGTTGGCCAGTTCAGGCACCTTTACCTTATAGCCTACCGGCATTCTCTTGAATGACCTTGACTTAAGACCGTTGTACTTGGCAATATACGGCCACAGTTTCTTGGTTCCGTAGTACTTCTGTGAAATGGTTGTGAGCATATCGCCCTTGACCATTGTGTGGGTAGCCTTGGTACCTGTGATCTTGTAGTTTACGGTGTCTGCTATGGTAAAGAGCGGCAGAGCCTTGTCCTGATCAGCCTTGGTGAGTGTGAACTTGGCGGGTTCCTTCTGGGCAGGCTGAGCAGCGGGCTTCTTCTCAGGCGCAGGCTGTACAGCAGCGGGTGCAGGAGCCTTATCCTTAGCTTTCTTATCGGCATCCTTAAGTGCCTTACCTCCTATCATCGGCCAAAGCAAGAAGATGATAAGTGCCAGCACAAGTATGATGGAAAGGATCCAGATAAGCACTTTGATGCCACCCTTGCCTTCCTTCTTTTCGGTTTCCTTTACCTGAGGCTTTGAAGCCTCCTTCTTCTCACTTGCATTTTTGCTATTTTCCATATCTGTTGTATTTTTAATTGTTTCTGCCTGTGCGGAATCACCCGACTGCTGATCCATATTATCCAACCGGGCAGCCTGTTCTGCGGTGATTTCAACTGTTTCAAACGATGCAAAAGGTTTGTTGATACGATCTTTGAGGTCGGCATCAGGAACGAATGATATCTTCTGATGTCCCTCTATGGTGAACCTCTCGCCAGTATTTACGTTGACGCTCTCGCGGTCCTCCATGTCTACCAACTTGAAGGTACCAAGTCCCTTGACCTTTACTACGCCTTCTGTGAGAACACTCTGTGATATGATGTCAAAGAAGTTCTTTACGAACTGCTCAGATGCGGCTTTTGACATTCCGCCAGCCTGTGACAACAGGTCGGCAAGCTGAGAAAGATTGATCTTGTTATCCATAGCCGTACCTTATTTGAGTTTCTCCTTAAGGATCGAACTGGGCTTGTATGTCAGCACAAGTTTGGGTGGTACCAGCATACGTACTCCCGTGGTCGGATTGACCGATACACGCTCATTCTTCTTCTTAACTTCAAGAACACCGAATCCGGAAAGGCTCACGGAATCGCCGTTCTGCCAAAGGTCCTCCATGACACCCACAAGTGTCTGGATCTGTTGCGCAGCCTGCTCGGCCGACATCTGGCATTTGCCGGACAACTCTGTCAAAAACTGCTTGTTGTTCATTTATCGGTTAGTTTGGTTTGTTATATCACTTGTCCATACAGGTCAAAGGCATCGGCCTCAGTAACCTTTACATTCACGAACTCGCCTACGGGCAGTTCCCTCTCAGCCTTTATCAGCACCTCGGGATCAACCTCGGGAGAATCATACTCAGTGCGCCCTACGTAATAATCACCCTCCAGACGGTCAATCATAACCTTAAACGTCTTACCCACCTTTGATTCACTGATAGAGGCCGATATATCCTGCTGAACGCGCATAAGACGTGACAGACGGGCCTGCTTGATTTCATCGGTTATATCGTCCTTATAATGCAGGGCGGAGTATGTTCCGTCAACCTCGCAGTATGCGAAAGCGCCCATACGCTCAAATCGCTGCTCCTTTACGAAATCCAGCAACTGAGCATAATCATCATCGGTTTCACCGGGAAATCCTACCATGAGTGTGGTACGCAGATGAATTCCGGGCACCTCCTCACGTATGCGTGCCAGGAATTCACGGGTCTGCTGAGCCGTAATGTTGCGGTGCATACGCTTAAGTACGGGATCGCTGATATGCTGCAGGGCTATATCCATGTACTTGCACACGTTGTCACGCTCACGCATTACAGGGAGCAGGTCAAACGGGAAGTTGTTTGGATAGCCGTAATGCAGGCGCAGCCATTCCACACCGGGAATATCCGACAGGCGCTGAACCAGTTCTGCAAGTGTTGGCTTATGGGCAATGTCCGTGCCGTAATATGTCAGGTCCTGCGCTATCAGCTGTATCTCCTTTACGCCCTTGGCAACCAGTTTGCGTGCCTCGTCCAGGATATCCTCCTGGCTGCGTGACTGGTATTTGCCGGTCATAAGGGGTATCGCGCAATATGCGCAGCCTCGGTTGCAGCCCTCGGCAATTTTAAGATAGGCGTAATGTGACGGTGTGGTGATGATGCGCTCATTCTCGTATTCACCGTGCCATTTGCGACCCATTTCCTTCAGGATGCCGCCCCAGTCAAACTTGCCGTACCAGCCGTCCACCTCCGGTATCTCGGCCATCAGTTCCTTATGGAACTTCTGTGAGAGACATCCCATGACATATATTTTGCCTATTTTACCGGCCTTTTTAAGTTCAGCGCACTCCAGAATCATATTGATTGACTCCTCCTGTGCGTCGCCGATAAAGCCGCATGTGTTGATGACTACCGTCTCAGCGCTGACCTTGTCAGGATCATGTCTGACCTTGAGGCCATCTGCTCTGAATTGAGCTATAAGTTTCTCAGAATCAACAAGATTCTTAGAGCAACCTAAAGTAATTATGTCAACGCTGTTATGACGCATCCTACTGTGCATTGAAGAGTGAATCAACAAATTCGGTCTTGTTGAATACCTGCAGATTGTCTATACCCTCGCCCAGTCCCACGTACTTTACCGGCACCTTGAACTGGTCAGAAATACCTATTACGACACCACCCTTGGCAGTTCCGTCAAGTTTGGTGATGGCCAACTGTGTGACATGCGTTGCCAGGGTAAACTGTCTGGCCTGCTCAAAGGCGTTCTGACCGGTGGAACCGTCCAGAACAAGAAGGACATCATCGGGAGCGCCCTCAACGACCTTGTTCATCACGTTGCGTATCTTTGTGAGCTCATTCATCAGGCCTACCTTGTTGTGCAGACGGCCGGCAGTATCAATCAGTACCACATCTACATCATTTGCTACAGCCGAACTCAATGTATCGTATGCCACTGATGCGGGATCAGAGCCCATTTCCTGCCTGATTACCGGAACATCCACCCTGCGTCCCCACTCCTGCAACTGTTCTATTGCCGCGGCACGGAATGTATCGGCAGCGCCAAGCATGACCTTGAGGCCGCGTTTCTTGAACTGATAGGCAAGTTTACCGATTGTGGTGGTCTTACCCACTCCGTTCACGCCAACCACAAGCACAACGTAAGGCTTGCGGCCATTGGGAACACTGAAGGGTTCCTGTTCATCGTCAGGATTATTCTCCACCAGAAGGGCCGATATCTCATCACGCAGTATGGAGTTGAGTTCGGACGTACCCATGTACTTGTCACGGGCCACACGCTCCTGAATGCGCTTTACGATCTTGAGAGTAGTCTCTACGCCTACATCGGATGTAATGAGCACTTCCTCAAGATTATCCAGCACCTCATCGTCAACGACCGATTTACCCGCAACGGCGCGGGCTATCTTGGAGAATACGGAGGTCTTGGTCTTTTCAAGACCTTTGTCAAGGACCTCTTTCCTATCTTTTGAGAAAAACGAAAACAAACCCATAAAAAACATTGGTGAATACGGCGGTTTTTTAGCCGTACCCATTCTGCAAAATTATATAAATAAGGTGGAATAAACAATACCGACAAAAAAAGAAGAGCGACTTAAAAAGCCACTCTTCCATATTTTTTTGTCAAGTATCCGTTTACTTGATAGCGTCCTTAAGCTGCTCGTCACTGACGATCTGCTCTGTGAACATATAAGCACCGGTCTTGGGGCTCTTAACCATCTTGATGACCTTGGCCATTGAGACCTTACCCTGACGCAGGGTAGCAACTACTTTCTTTGCCATGGTTTAAAATGTATTACTTAATCTCACGATGGATTGTCATCCTCTTGAGAATGGGGTTATACTTCTTAGGTTCGATGCTCGCAGGAGTGTTCTTCCTTTTCTTGGTGGTAATAT
>JAEEGG010022377.1_pt1 | contig 12447 bp, 15 predicted proteins | sample 9134161 | NCBI WGS metagenome assembly JAEEGG01 (sample SAMN16246543, study PRJNA631951) | gut metagenome | biome: gut microbiome; feature: rumen; material: CR-attached | host: Bos | place: Iran: Karaj | collected 2018-10
AAAAAATCTGTATCATAATCGAGTAATTGAATGCCGCCCGGTGGGCAGGCGATTTATGAATACTGGGTTGTAACCGAACACGTGTAAGTGAAGACTCGCTTACCGTGTTCTTTTTTTACGGATTTAAGGAGGCAAAAATGAATCAAAACACAAACAACTACTTGGCAGAAGAGAGGATTGGGAAGCTTCTTCTAAAGTTTTCAATTCCATGCATCATGTCGCTGCTGGTATCGTCACTTTATAACATAGTAGACCAGATTTTCATCGGAAGAGGTGTGGGATATCTTGGAAATGGTGCAACAAATGTTGTTTTCCCAATCACGATTATATCGCTTGCGATTGCGCTGATGCTTGGGGATGGTGCTGCTGCATATCTTAGTCTTTGTCAAGGTAAAAAAGATGTGAAATCCGGAAATAAGAGCATGGGCAATGTTGTACTGCTTCTTGTGGCATTAGGATTTATCATGGCAGTTCTTTTTGCTGTGTTTAAGTCACAGATCCTTATGGCATTTGGAGCTACTGAGAACAATCTTCCGTATGCAAATGAGTACTTTGACTACATCATTCTTGGAATCCCCTTCTTTGTCGTGGGGAACGGCCTGAACTCCATCATAAGAGCTGATGGAAGCCCAAAGTTCGCCATGATTACTACACTTGTAGGCTGTATTATTAATGTGATCCTTGACCCAATAGCTATCTTTGGACTTCATATGGGCATGAAGGGAGCAGCTATCGCGACCATAGCTGGTCAGATTGTTACAGCAATCTGCGGAATTGCTTATATTCTTTTCAGAGCCAAGACATTTAAACTCACATGGAAGAATATGGTTCCTGATATGCACGTGATAGGCAGTTTTGTTCCGCTTGGAATAAGCAGCTTTTTAACTCAGCTCTCTATCGTAGTTATCATGGGTGTAATGAATAATGTCCTTGTAAAATATGGCGCAATGAGCAAGTACGGCGCGGATATCCCTCTAACTGTAGTGGGAATTGTTATGAAGGTATTCCAGATTGTAGTATCAGTATGTATTGGAATTGCGGCAGGATCACAGCCTATCGTGGGATATAACTATGGCGCAGGAGAATACAGAAGAGTAAAAGAACTGTTTACAACAATCATCAAGGCAGAAGCAATTGTTGGCCTTGTTTCAATGGTATTATTTGAACTGTTCCCTCTTCAGATCACATCAATATTTGGAAGTGAGGATGGTCTTTATAATGAATTTGCGGTTCTTTCATTCAGGATTTTCCTTTCAATGATCATTCTGACATGTATTCAGAAGGCTACCAGTGTTTTCCTTCAGTCTCTTGGAAAGCCAGTAATGTCTATGGGACTATCATTACTCAGGGACTTTGTATTAAGTGTTCCGCTTGCCATTGTTCTTCCTATGTTCTTTGGCGTTGAAGGAGCTCTTTTATCAGCCCCTGTAGCGGACATAGTAACTACAGTAGCTGTTGTTCTGATGTCCATAAATGTTGTAAAAGAGCTTGACTCCAAAATCAACAGTGATGAAGATGACGCTAAGGAAGCACAAGTGGCTTGATTTGCATGGTCGATAATATATAAATAATAACAGTCTTAGTAATAACAAATCTAATCAGACCATATCAATTACAGGCACTGCCAAATTGATGGGATACGATGATGATGAGAGAGCCTATGCAGATATTATCCGTGAGAACATCAGTCTTGATATCCTTATGGACCGTTATCCCTGTGACAGAGATTTTCTGCAGGGCGTTTATGATCTGATCCTTGAGACTGTACTCACCACCAGTGATTACATTCTTGTTGCCAGCAGCCAGTACTCTGCCAATTTTGTAAAGAGCAAGCTCCTAAAACTCAATTCAATGCACATTGATTACGTGATGGACTGTTGGAATAAAAACAAAGAAAAGCCAAGAAATGTGAAGAAGTATCTCCTTGCAGCCCTGTTCAATGCTCCAAGTACCATGGGAGCCTTTTACCAGGCTGAAGTAAATCATGATATGGCTTATGGGGCGTGCGAGGCATGATATAATTTAAAGAGTGAAATTGAACAAAGGAGCATATGCTGATATGGATCTCTTTGAATATATGGCTGAGGGCAGAAAAGAAAAAGAAGCGCCTTTAGCTGCAAGAATGCGTCCACAGACACTTGATGAAGTTGTGGGACAGGAAGATATAATAGGTGAAGACAAGCTGCTTTATCGTGCTATCAAGGCAGACAGACTTAGTTCGATAATCCTGTATGGACCTCCCGGGGTAGGAAAGACAACCCTTGCAAAAGTGATTGCCAATACTACCTCGGCAGACTTCCATCAGGTCAATGCTACGATAGCCGGTAAAAAAGATATGGAGTCTGTAGTTGAAACAGCCAAGAACAATCTGGGTGGATACGGAAGAAAGACAATACTTTTCATAGATGAGATACACAGATTTAACAAGGCTCAGCAGGATTACCTGCTTCCATACGTTGAAGATGGCACACTAATACTGATAGGCGCTACTACTGAGAATCCATACTTTGAAGTGAACGGGGCGCTTATATCAAGGTCAAGGATATTTGAGCTAAAGCCTCTTTCTAAAGATAACATCCTGACTCTCATAAAAAGAGCTTTTGAATCTGACAGGGGTGTAAAGCAGTACAACGCTGAGATAACAGATGAGGCGGCAGACTTCCTTGCGGATATAGCTGATGGTGATGCGAGGGCTGCACTTAATGCAATAGAACTGGCAGTGCTCACCACAAAACCCTCGGCAGATGCAAAGATCCACGTAGACCTTGCAGTAGCTGAGGAGTGTATCCAAAAGAAAGCAATCCGTTATGACAAGACCGGAGATAATCATTACGACACCATAGCAGCATTTATAGAGTCAATGTGTGGATCCGACCCAGACGCAGCGCTTTATTATCTCGGTCGTATGCTTGCTGCAGGTGAAGATGTTAAGTACATTGCAAGGAGAATGCTGGTTGCAGCATCTGAAGAAGTAGGGAATGCTGATCCCATGGCTATATGTGTAGCAGCATCTGCAGCAATAGCAGTTGAACGTGTCGGAATGCCTGAAGGAAGAATCATCCTTGCCCAGGCAGCAACCTATATTGCCTCAGCTCCTAAGTCCAATGCGGCTTATCTCGGAATAGAGAAGGTGTTGCAGACAGTGAGAGAAACCGGAAATCTTCCAATACCTCCATATCTTCAGGATTCCTCATATAAAGGGGCCGCAAAGCTTGGAAGGGGTGTTGGATATAAATATGCTCACAATTATCCCAATCATTGGGTAGAGCAGCAGTATCTTCCGGATGCGATAAAAGATATGACATTCTATGAGCCGAATGATATCGGTCATGAAAAAGATATAAAAGAGTATTTCAGAAACATAGGAAAAGATCCGCAAAGGTATGAATATAAGGATCCTTCTGAAGAGGGTAATCTTGAGAGACCATGGGAATAATACCAAAAGGATTTCGCATGAAGGATGGGCATCATGGAAACATCTGCCTTTATTACCATGAGCTTTTAGCAAAGTGGCGTTTGTCTAGATGAAATAGTTGGGAAGGCTTTAGATATATGTGGATTGTATTTGCACTGTTATCGGCAATATTTGCTGCATTGACATCAATATTGGCTAAGATAGGAATTGAAGGAGTTGATTCTAATCTGGCTACGGCCATTCGAACTGTGGTAGTGGTAGGAATAGCTTGGATTATGGTTTTTATAACTCATGCACAGAACGGTTTATCAACGATCGGTAAAAGAAGCTGGATATTTCTTATTCTTTCAGGTTTAGCTACGGGTGCTTCGTGGTTATGTTATTACAAAGCATTGCAGATGGGAGAAGCTTCCAAAGTAGTGCCTATAGACAAGCTCAGTGTGGTGATTACGCTGGTGCTTGCATTCGTGTTCCTGCATGAACAGTTTACAGCAAAATCAATCTTAGGATGTATCTTGATTGGAGTCGGAACATTGCTGATGGTAGTATAATATTTCAGGATAATCCAAAAAACTACAAATCGGTTTTTCTGGTTAAAACAGGAGGCGCCTCATGAAATTAAATCGCATTCATCATATTGCGGTGATTTGTTCCGACAAAGACACTGCTCTGAACTTTTACCATAATAAGCTTGGCTTTCGAATTCTGCGAGAGAACTATAGACCGGAACGGGATGATTGGAAGATTGACCTTAAGCTCGATGACAGCGAAATTGAACTTTTTATTATGAAGGATCATCCACTCCGTCCTTCTCCCGAAGCTTACGGATTGCGTCATCTTGCTTTCCGTGTAGATAGTGTAGATGAGACCGTCGCAGAATTGGAGTCTATGGGTATCCCTTGTGAACCGATACGACGGGATGCTTTCACGGGTGAAAAAATGACGTTTTTCCGTGACCCGGACGGGCTTCCTTTGGAAATACATGAGTAAACTACTTGTGACAAATGAGATTGGTCTGGCTGAAGTGTTAGCAAGTTCTCCCGGAAAACAATGCAGAACGACAAATCGGTGGTTTGTAGGGATAACATTATAAACAAAACAAAATCAATTTTATAAAAAAATAAACATAGGAGGACAGAAGCAATGAAACAGGAAATCAAGACAACAGAAGCAATATTCCCAATGCCAGTACTTATGATATCGACATTCAACGAAGACGGCAGCGTTGATGTCATGAACGCTGCTTGGGGAACAATGCTCGACAGAGATAAGGTTGCTCTTAACCTTACGGAGACCCACAAGACAGTTGAGAACATTAAGGCGAGGAATGGGTTTGTGGTTCACATCGCTGATGCAAAGCATGTAGTAGAAGCAGATTATTTTGGCGTTGTAAGTGGAAATGCTGAGAAGGATAAGTTTGCAAAAAGCGGAATGACCTATACAAAGTCAGATCTGGTGGATGCTCCAATTATCAATGAATTTCCAATTGCTATGGAATGTGAATTTATAGAGTATCAGAGTGATGAGACTGGACTTGGAGTTATTGGAAAGGTCGTAAGAACATCTGTTGAAGAAACAAAAATGAAGGATGGAAAAGTGGATATTGATTCTATTGAAGCGATCTCTTTTGACCCATATACACATGGGTACTACAAGGTCAATGGCAGAGTTGGAGAGGCATTTAAGGACGGGTTAAAACTAAAGTAAGGATACTAATATGTCAAAAGCGACGCAGAACAGGCTTCGTAAAGCAAAGGAATGGTTTCCTGAGCAGGGCTTTACAGAAGATTCACATATAGTAAAAGCATACAGAAAGAAGTTTAACGTCGATAAAGATTGCGCCATGCGTGAACTCTGCATGCTTCATGTGCTTAGCCCTGAGAAACAGAAATCTTATGAAGACCAGCTTGCTGCTAAGAAGCATAAACGCCAGGAAAGAAGAAAGCCAAAGGAGTATATCAACCCAGATCAGGATGAGTATTTCTACTTTATTGCCGGATATACATCAGGCGGTGCTCCATATGGGATAACCTGGGAACAGGCCAGAGAAGAAGGTCTGGTTGAAGAGGAAGACTAAGAATATAAGGATGTATCTGATTGCGAGAAAGCAGTCAGTACATCCTTTTAATGTGAACTTCTTTCGTAATTAACTCTCGATCAGCGGTTTTCTTTCAGCATTGTTGAAAACCCTTGGTTTTAAGCCACAAAATAGCGGTTCTCCTTGCTTCATAAACCCACATATGGTTGGATTATAGAGAAGTAATTAACTCTCTATAATCCAACGATAAGAGGGCGAAATGTATCTGGATTTCAAGGTAAAAATACCCGATTCCACAAGCGGGATCACCAGAAAAACCATAAAAGGCGTAACATATATCTATTATACTTACAACCGCAGTTATGACTCCGGCAAAAAGTTCTCTGTCCCGAAGAACACTTCCATCGGTAAGTGTGCTGAGGACGATCCGGATATGATGTATCCGAATACGAACTATATCCGATTCTTTCCGGAAACAGAACTTCCGGAAGAGAAAGAGGGTACCTGTCGGAGTGGCTGCCTCAGGATCGGCACATGGCTGATTCTCCGCCGTATCATTTCCGGTTACCATCTGGACGAGATCCGAAACAAAGAGATCCTGGATGCCATTGCAACAAGCAGCAAATCCTATGATGAGATCATGGCTTTTCTCCGAAAAGAGTGAGACATGGCTCATCGAGAGTTAATTTTCTAGGAAGTTCACATTATTAGTGCTATACTTAAACTGGGAGAAAAGGATCTCTCTCGATAGCAGTGTTCGTTGTTGTTAAAAAGGAGAGCGTAATGAAGAAGAGAAAAACGCAAGCAATCACAGCCATGATTCTTATTACCGTACTGCTTACAGGATGCGGGCAGGGGGCAGCGTCAAGGCCGCCTGCGCAGACACAGACACCGGAACAGGCGGCCGAGGGGCAGGAGGAAACAGCGGCGGAAGACACGGCTCCTGCATCGCAGGAGACAGAAGCGCAGGAAGCGGACGCCGGAGAAGGCGATACAGCGATGACTGCGGCTGAGGAGGCGGAAATCGCGAAAAAGGCGGCCGGGGGTCATCCCTGGATCAACTCGCAGGCCAAGGAGAACATCTACGAAGGCATGCCGCTTTCACCTAAGGATGATTTCCACCTCTATGTCAATTACGATTATATGATGCGCAGAAAAAAAGGTGAGAAGTATGACGCTTCCAAGAATGTCCTTCTTCAGGAGGTCAAAGAGATCTTAGAGGACAGCGTCGCGAACAATCACGTAGAGGAAATCGTACAGGACTATTACAAGGCCTACACCGACTGGGACGCCAGAAACGCGGCGGGACTTGAGCCGCTTCGCCCGGTGGTGGAGGATATCCGCGGTATTTCTTCTCTGGATGAGCTCTCCGCGTTCTTAAAAGACCCTGACCGCAGCGGAAGTGTCCCGCAGATGCTGCGGTTCATGAAATATTATGATGAGGAGGATCCGACCAGGTATGTGCCGTCGCTGTATTTCCGCGGCTTCGGAGAACTCTCTCTTATGGATCCCCACCAGTACGAGAATCCGGATGAGGACGTCAGGCTTCAAATAGAAGCCCAAAAGAAGGTGATCATTCACGACCTCACGGCACTGGGATGGAGCGAGGAAGACGCCGGAAAAGCTTATGATGACTTTTATGCAGTAGAAGCTGCTCTTGCGCCGACGCTCGATTCCTTGATGGATGTGATGCAGGGAAAGGAAATTCCGTCGGCAACCTCGGACATTTCTGAGATCCAGGAGTGGATGCAGGCGTATCCGATCTCGGATATTCTTTCTTCCCGGGGAAGCACGGCGACCGCGTATTTCCATCAAAATGAAGCCTATATGAAGGCGGTCGGAGACTTCTACAAGGAGGAGAATCTGGAACTCCTTAAGAATTACCACATGGTCAGCTTCCTGAAGAACTACGACCGATACTGCGACGAGGAAACCTTCCTGCTCGCGGATCAGGCTTTTTATGCGGCCGAGCCCGACAGATATGAGAGGGATGAGGATTATGCCGCTGTCTTCGGCCAAATGGTGCTTGATATGGGCGATGCCCTGACACAGGCATATATCGGAAGGCATGACATGTCGAAAGAAAGGCAGGAAATGCTGGATTTCTTTGAGGAGATCCGAGCGGTCTACCGCGGGATGCTGGAAAAGGAGGACTGGCTTTCCGATGCGACCAGGGAAAAGGCGATCGAGAAACTGAACGGAATGAAGCTGTACGCGCTCTATCCGGACCACTTTAAGGATTTCAGCGGCCTCGATTTTGCGGGAAAGAGCATGGTGGAAATCCGGATGGCACTGGACAGGTTCAATGAACAGATGGAAATCAAGCAGAGCACGGAAGAAATAGTGCCGGATATCTATGCCTTTGAACAGATGCCGACGCTTGCGGACAATGCCAAGAGCTTACCTATGATCAACGCCTTTATGTTCTCCATCGGGATCACGAAGAGCAGCGGATACAGCTCAGACATGAGCATGGAGGAAATGTACGGAATCATCGGCTATGTGCTTGCACACGAGATGAGTCACTGTTTTGACGAAAACGGCTCCAAGATTGATAAAGACGGAAAAATGAACGACTGGTGGACGGCGGAAGACAAGGAAGAGTTTGAGGCAAGACTTCAGAAGCTGATCGACTACTATGACAACATCACGGTTTTCGAAGGTGTGAACGTACAGGGAAAAGTCATCTCAGCGGAGGCGACGGCAGATATCACCGGCGTGCAGGCGATCATGGAGCTGGCAAAGACCAAGGAAGGCTTTGACTATGACAAGTTCTTCCGCACTTACGCAGAGGCGCATGCTTTCTATTCCAGCTACAAGAGAGACCTGTCCATCCTTGGTGACGACAGTCATCCCCTGGACTATCTGAGAACCAACGTAGTCGTGCAGCAGTTCGATGAATTCATGGAGACCTATGATGTAAAGGAAGGCGACGGAATGTATCTGGCGCCGGAAGACAGGATCACGATCTGGTAAGATGCAGGGAAGCCAGGGGGCTGTCGCAACATGATCTGGGGTCTGTCAAGTAGACAGGCAAAACAAACAAAATAACATCAAACGAAAAGGTGGTCACATAAACAGTGATCACCTTTTTACTTTGTCGATGGTTGTATCCATCATATTTATCCTTGGTCTGCTTGTTGACTACTATAACTGCCAGGAAATAACTGTCAGTTATTCTATAGTCAAGCAGATCAAGGATATTTGTGCACCTTAGCGCACTTTATTCAAGGGCAGAGTCGTCAGACTCTGGTTGCGTTTTTGATAAATAATCATGCAGCCCACTTTGCCTTATACTTTTGGATGCGCTTGTTTTCAGCGATTGGATAATCCTTTGGCGTGCCTGTGAGCAGAGCTTCCTGCCGTACTTCAGCGGGTGTCTTCCCATTAAATCTTTCCTGTGGACGTTCATATGTACAGAAGTGGAGATAACTTTCTATTGCATCTCTAAGTGATGCTTCATCAGTTATTTTATACATTGCGTACATTTCTGTCTTAATAATTCCCCATCTAACATCCGCGAGCAGGCGATCGGGATCAACAACGATCTGCAGCATATCTCCAGGAAGGAGGCCTGACCATGGCAAGAAGAAGCATCTCCATCGAGGAGAAGATCCAACAGCAGAAGGAAGTCGTATCCAAAGCCAAGGACAAATATGAGGCGGCGCTGGAAGAACTCGAAAAGCTCATGAAAAAGCGTGACGAGATCCGAAACAAAGAGATCCTGGATGCCATTGCAACAAGCAGCAAATCCTATGATGAGATCATGGCTTTTCTCCGAAAAGAGTGAGACATGGCTCATCGAGAGTTAGTTTTCTAGGAAGTTCACATATTAGGAGCATAATTTACCGGTTGACGAACAAAAAATAATAATTTAATATGTATCTGTAACTGATACAAGTACAAAAGGAGGTTTGCAATGACACCATCAATTAAAGAACTGATTAAAAATAGAAAAAGTGTGCGAACTTTTAACAACATAGCAATTTCTGATGAAGACTTAAAAAAGCTTCAGGAATATATAGACACGCTTAAGAATCCATTTGATGCAGACATTACTTTTCGCCTGCTTGATGCCAAAACATATAAACTTTCAAGTCCGGTGATAGTTGGAGAAAAAGCCTATCTTGCTGCTAAAGTGAAAAAAGAAGGGCATTTTGAAATTGCTTACGGATATAGTTTTGAAAAGGCATGTCTTTATGCACTTTCCTTAAATATTGGAACGGTGATGCTTGCGGCTTCACTGGATAGAAAGAATTTTGAGAAAGCAATGGATCTTCAGGAGGACGAGGTTCTTCCTACAGCAAGCCCGATAGGATATCCTGCTGATAAAAGATCTGTACGTGACAGCCTAATGAGAAAAGGGCTGAAAGCAGATGAGCGTATGCCTTTTGAAGAACTGTTTTATGATGGATCTTTTGACAGGGCGATTACAAAGGACAGTGCAGGTGATTTCAGGGAAGCACTTGAGATGCTCATGCTTGCTCCTTCTGCTACGAACAGACAGCCATGGAGGGCTGTTATTTCCGGAAATAAAGTTCACTTTTATGAGTATCAGACATTAAAAGAAAGTGAGCTTGGTGATATTCAAAAAGTTGATGTAGGAGCGGCCCTGGCGCACTTTGATATGACAATGGAAGAAAATGGTTATGAGGGCACATTTGTGTTTAATGATCCAGGGATCGCTGTACCTGATAAGATGGCCTATATCGTAACCTATGAGAGGAAAGCGTAATGGATACAAGATTCTCATCTGCAATACATACACTTATTTTGATCTCTGAAGCAGAAGATCCTATGACTTCTGAAGACATAGCAGTAAGTGTCGGGACAAATCCAAGCTACATAAGGAAGATCACAGGTCTTTTAAAAAAGAAGAACATCATAGAAAGCCGTCAGGGAGCCAGAGGCTTTAAACTTTTGATACCGCCGGGAGAGCTTACTTTGTATATGGTTTATCAGGCAATTGTAGAAAGTGATGAGATCCATATATTCGACATTCATCAAAATCCCAATGATGAATGTGTTGTAGGCAGGCACATCAGACCGGTTATGACTGACATGTTCAGAACAATAGAGGAAAAAGCCGAGCTTGAACTTAAGAATGCAACTTTAAAGGATGTAATGGATAAGATGCGCAAAGAGATGGAAAGGAGCAATAGGAGATGAAAGCAGCTGTACTTGAAGGCTATAATAAAAACGGATGTGACCTTGTGGTAAAAGATATACCGGTACCGGCTATTTCCGGTGAAGAGGTGCTTGTAAAAGTACATACTGCCGGTGTAAATCCCCTGGACAACATGATCATTCATGGCGAGGTGAAGCTTATAGTTCAATACAGCTTTCCTTTGATCATGGGCAATGAGTTTGTCGGTATTATAGAGAAAACAGGAGGCACGGTCAGAGATTTCAAGGTTGGAGACCGCGTATATGGCAGAATGCCGCTGAAGAATATTGGAGCGTTTGCAGAATATGTTGCCGTAAATCAGAACGCTATTGCAAAAGTACCTGAGTACCTTTCCGATGAGGAAGCAGCCTGTGTTCCACTAACTGCACTTACAGCTCTTCAGGCATTCGAACTCATGAATCCCAAGAAAGGCGAAACTGTATTTATTTCCGGAGGAACAGGAAGTCTGGGAGCTATGGCCATTCCGGTGGCAAAAAGCTTTGGTCTTACAGTTATCACAAATGGTAATGGCGAAAGCAGGGACCGGGTATTAAAGCTTGGAGCAGATCGTTTCATAGACTATAAAAAAGAAAACTATGCGGACATTCTTTCTAATGTGGATTATGTACTTGATACATTGGGAGATCGTGAGCTTCCGAATGAATTTAAGATTCTTAAGGATGAAGGCAGCCTGGTATCGCTCAGAGGCTTGCCTAACGGTGAGTTTGCTGCAAGAAGCAATATGTCCCTTATCAAACGGTGTCTGTTTAAAATTGCTGGTAGCAAGTATGACAGGATGGCAGGTCAAAAGAACCAGAAGTATTTCTTTATATTTGTTCATGAAGACGGAGCGGGATTAAGCAGGATTTCTGAAATATTTAAAGGTACCCCGATTGAAGCGTCAGTCGATGAAGTATTTTCTCTCGATGATGTCAATAAAGCTTTAAAGAAGGTAGCATCAGGTGGGTCTAAGGGGAAAACAGTGTTGAGGATCAGTTAAGAATAAATAATAACCGGCCCAGGAGTAATTATAATGTAAGATCCTTTGGGAGGCTTATATAAGTAGATGATATGACAGAGTTCAGGAAAAGGATGTATAGACCATAGGGGTTAGCGGTATTGTGGGCGGCGAAATAAAGGATGGTTTGGAAAGGGCAGTAAAAAAACTCAGTGATATAAGCGGACTTCCGGCTAATGCATCTAAGCTTGAAATTAAGAACGCAATTAAGGAGCATGATGCAGAATTAAAATCAGAAAAAGAACAACTAACCAATATGGTTCCATATAGGGCTCTTGCAGGTTTCTTTAGCAAGTTTGATGAAAACGCAGATTGGGAAAGCACACGCAGGATGATTGTCTATATTGAGCGGGTTAATAAAGTTAACATCCTGCCATACACATTGGGGAGTAGTAGCAAGCTTAAGAAGGAAGTGTATTTTAATCCTTCATGGATTAAGATGATAAATGATAATACTGTAGCTATCTTAGGATGGATACAGTTTGAAAAGGTAAAGTGGCTGCAAAATAATAATCCTGAGGTTCCCGGGCTTGTTTATAAGTTGGCGCCTATGGACGAGAAGATGCGTAAGCTGAATGCTGTAAGAAAACTCTGGGATGCGGTGCTTGAAGTTAAACAGATAGTAGATGTCTTTACAGACGAGGCCATAGATCCTAAGGGTTATGATGTGGATCATTTTATTCCATGTTATATTTTGGACTTTTGATAGACAGCAGTATCAAAAATGTAATTGGTGGAAAAAAACTGCAACTAATGAAATTGCAGATAGATTAACAATTAGAACAGCAAATACAGTAAAGAAGGTTTGC
>JAEEGG010022380.1_pt1 | contig 12445 bp, 12 predicted proteins | sample 9134161 | NCBI WGS metagenome assembly JAEEGG01 (sample SAMN16246543, study PRJNA631951) | gut metagenome | biome: gut microbiome; feature: rumen; material: CR-attached | host: Bos | place: Iran: Karaj | collected 2018-10
TGATATCGCCAATCTGATTCAAATCTGTAACGCTAAGCTGTTCTTCAAAGTTCCCATAATTCAAACTGAACAGCTCTGTCTCGCTGATTGACTGGATTGTATTGTTTCTTGAACAGGCAGAAAATGTCACAATAATTATGATGGCAGCCAAAAGTATTTTTTTCATATTATAATATTATAGCATGAATTATTGATTATGAGAATATAATGAATTCAGGAAAAAATGTTCGCGAAGTATTATATCTAATAGTGTGGCTCCCAGTCACAAAACGGGGGCCAAAAGCGCGGCCTAGGCCGCTTGACGCTGTCTGTTGCAATGGAACTATTGACTGCCGCTTCGCGGCATCAACAGACAGAGTCATTTTGTCCCCCGTTTTGTTCCCTCGCGCCAATTTGGGCTTTTTGTTTATATAATACGGAAACCCATCTTAAAAAGGCCCGTAGGGATGGCCCCTATTAATAAAGGCAAACGCATTATAAACAAATATTTATATACTGGCGCGAGGGAGGGAGGCTGGTTTCAAAAACACTCTGAAGTGCGGCCGCAAGGCGGCCAAGTATATAATTACAAGGCACTTCAGCGTGTAGCAGGCGAGCCTGCGGTTTTGCAAACCAGCCTCCCGACCGGGAGCCAGTCTTATGAAATAATATTTATAATGCGTTTGCCTACTATCAAAATTCTTGTGTTTTCCGTTTGACAGATTAACCTAATATATAGTATTATATAGTGTAATATATTTTAAAAAAAATGTTGGAGTGATTTTTATTATGGAAAATAACAACGCGGTAATACCTGGATTTGATGTTGACAAAGACGACAGCCTTCAGATCAGACTTGACAAATCCTTTGGTGTGCCAAACGGACTCATCGTTTATCTTACCGGCTATATCGATACATATAACTCCACTTACTTCCAGAAAAAAATAACACAGGTAATAGAAGCAGGTTTTGTAAACCTTGTATTCAACTGCGCCGCACTCAACTATGTTTCTTCAACCGGTATCGGATCCTTTACAGTTTTCCTTAAAATGGTAAAGCCAAAGGGCGGAGACGTAGTTCTTCTTGAAATCCAGCCAAAGGTTTACGAAGTATTCCAGCTGCTTGGATTCTCTCAGTTCTTTAATATTAAAAACTCTACAGAAGAAGCAGTTTCGTTCTTCTCTGAAGGAAGTCCTGCTACAACTTCTGTTTTCCCTCTTATTATTGAATGTCCGGTTTGCAGCAAAAAGCTCCGTGCCACAAAGTCCGGCCGATTCCGCTGCTCGGGCTGTAAGTCCATTCTTGCTATCAACGAACGCGGAGAAGTATCTCTCGGCTAATGTGAATATCTTGTGGATAAGTAGGTAAAAGCCTTTGTTCTTGAGTAAAAAACAAGGGCTTTTGTTTTTTAACCTACACATGTATATACATAAAAATGTAGTATATTTGCCCGCGCGGTTCAAAATTTATAGCTAAATCCTTATAATACAAGGATTTAGAAAGTCTTTTTGTAATTAGTATAAAACTACACTCTTTATTGTAAATTTCTAGAATTCCAGTCAAATTTGCCCGCTCTGTCTACAAATTGTGGATAACTTGTGCATAAAGCGTGTAAAAACTGTGAGTTCAGGTGTATAGCGCAAATCTGGGGTAAATCTTTTTTTCTTTAAAAATCTGCATTTTTTAGCTATACTTAAATATATGAACAAAGCATTTGAACTGCATCTTAAAAATATAGAACAAAAGCTCAACGCTGCCTTTAGCTATGACAAGGCACTTAATAACAATATTTTTACGCAAAACCTTATAGAACCAAACAAAGCTCTCATAGACCTTGGCGGCAAACGCTGGAGACCTTTGTTTTTAATGCTGTGTTACCAGATGGCAAAAAACACGGCAGAAGGCACCGGTACCAAAACCGGCTCTACCCCGCTCCCGCAGGACACCGCCTACGGACTTACCCCGCTTGTAGAGTTTGTTCATACCGCAAGCCTTATTCACGACGATATAGAAGACAGTGCAGACCTGCGCCGTGGAAAGCCCGCTGCACACATAACCTGGGGACTGGACACCGCCTTGAACGCCGCAAGCTGGCTGTATTTTGAAGCACCCGTATGTCTTGAGGCCCTGGACCTAACAGACAGCCAGCGCCTTACCTTTTACGAGCTATATACAAATGAACTTCGCCATCTTCATATGGGACAGGCCATGGATATCTATTGGCACCGCAATAAAGAGATTTTTCCGTCCCTGAATGAATACCATACCATGGTAAAAAATAAAACCGGAACCCTTGCAAGCCTTGCAGCTCAGGTTGGTTTTATAGCAGGCGGAGCCGACACAAAGACCGCCGCACACTACGGAGCAATTGCAGCCCAGATAGGAGTTGGATTCCAGATTATAGATGATGTAATAAACCTTACCGACGGAAATCCTGGAAAAAAACGCGGAGACGACATTGTGGAAGGCAAAAAATCGCTTCCGGTGCTGCTTCATATACAGGCCAAACCGGGCGACAAGGAAAAAATCTGCAGCCTTATGGAACAGGCAGGCCGCCAGGGAATAGACTCCCCTGCAGTAGAAGAATGTATTGCGCTTTTAAACACAAGCACATGCATAAAAGATGCCGCAGAAGAAGGAAAACGCTTAATTTCCCAGAACTGCGCACAGTTTGACGGGGAACCGCTTATTACACAGCTGTTTGATTCAATGATACCGGAGAAGTTTAGATGAGAGAAAGAGCCGACAAGTTAAACAACCACGCAATAATACTCGCTTCCGACGGTGAATATACCGAAGCAATTGCCTGCTTTAAGCGCGCCATTTTGATAGAACGGAACAACTACCTTTTATGGTATAACCTTGGAATTACCTACCGCGACTCGGGCGACATGGAAAATGCACGCAGCTCACTGGAAAAAGCACACCAGATTGCCCCGGAAAAACAGGATGTACTTGAAACACTTAGCACCCTTTGCATTCAGATGGAAGAATACGAAGATTCGCTTTTGTATACAAAAGAGGGACTCGAAAACTGGCCGTCAAATCCGGCATTCTGGAACCTTAGCGGAGTAGCATTTTTTAATATGGAAAAATACGACCTTGCAAGCGAAAGCTTTGAACACGCATTAAGCCTTAATCCGTATTATACAGATGCGCTCTACAACCTGCGCGACACCTATGCACAGATGAACAACGAGCGCGGAGCCAGAGACTTAGGCGTGCTCCTTTGAAAGCCTGTTGATTTCTTCTGCAAGATTATCAAGACTAACCTGTTTTTGAACACCACCCATTTCCCAGGCAACCTTTGGCATTCCGTATACAATGCACGAAGCAGAATCCTGACCAAGAGTCCAGGCACCTTTTTTGCGCATTTCGGTAAGCTGGGCAGCACCGTCGCGTCCCATACCGGTCATAATTACACCAAGCGCTTTGTTCTGGTAATAGTTTGCAACAGATTCAAAAAGCTCGTCGGCACTAGGTCTGTGTCCGTTACGTAAATCATTCTGGTTCAGACGGATAACTGCACTGATTGAACGCTTTTCTACAGTCATATGATAGTTACCGGGAGCAATATAAATGTGGCCGCCCAAAACAGGCTCTCCATCCTTGGCTTCGGTAACAGTAAGCGGACATATTGCATTTAAGCTGTCGGCAAATTCTTTTGTAAAGCCCGCAGGCATATGCTGAACAATAAGGATTGGCTGTGTAAGGTCAGGCGAAATTTTTGCAAGCATCTCTCGCAGCGCATTTGGTCCACCGGTTGAAATACCAATTGCAATAATTTCTATGCGGCCGCCTTCCCTCTCCGGAGTAATAACAGCAGGCTCTTTGATACGCGGAGCCATCCACGAGGTAGTTGCAGGAAACTCTGTTTTGGTAACAGTAGCAAGCTTTGCAACATCTTCGCCCTTTTTCTGTGCAACAAATTTTGCAGCAGCCTTGAGCTTTACCTGATGATGGAAAAAGTCCGGATCAGGAACATGTTTTCCATGAAGGGCAGCATAAGAACCACCGTAGCTGGAAACATATTCAATAATGTCTGTAGAAACATCGCCAATTTTGAGGGTAACAGAAGATCCGCCCGGCTTGGTAATAAAGTCAGAAGCCCCAAGTTCAAGACAGCGCATGGTAACGCTTGCACCTTCTGTTGCAATGCTCGAAAGAATGATGACAGGAATATCAATGCGCAGCTCCTTTCTTTTTTCCAGGAACTGAACACCCGTCATTACAGGCATTTCTATATCAAGAAGAATTACATCTGGTTTATAAACAGGAATTTTATCAAGAAGGTCCTTTCCGTTTTCTGCTTTGGCAACAACCTCAAGTCCTTCGTACTCCGAAATTATACGGCCAATAAGATTTCGCATTAAAGCAGAGTCATCACATATTAAAACCGAAATTTTATCCATACCAGCAAAGCATCCTTATTCTACAGACTTAATACTAACGATTTTTTTTATAAAGACAGGCCCAATCAGTTTTAAGGAATTCAAACTGAGTTTTCATTCCAAACAGCGATTCAGAATGTCCTATGAACAGATATGACTGAGGCGCCATTGCATCCCAGAAGCGGTCTATTACTGCGCGCTGTGCCGGTTCATCAAAATAGATGAGTACGTTGCGGCAGAATACAACATCAAGATTGCGTGCACCAGAATCGTTCTTAAGGTTATGGTAGTCAAAGTGGATTGTATCCTGAAGCTCTTTTTTTACCTGATAGCCACCCTGAACCTTTGTAAAATATTTTTCCAGATAGTTGGCAGGAATACCGTCTACCTTATTGTCTGCATAAAAGCCCTGCTGTCCAACCATAAGCGATTTAAGCGAAATATCAGAAGCAGTAACCTTAAAGTCAAAGCCAAGAGGAACAATTTCTTTAAGAATCATTGCAATTGTATATGGCTCTTCTCCTGTAGAACAACCGGCACTCCATACACGGATTGTGCGGTCCATACCCTTCTTTTTGTTTTCTATAACTGCAGGAATTACGTAATTTATAAAAGCATCAAAATGAGGCTGATTACGGAAAAAGCGTGTAAGATTTGTAGTTACAGAATCGAGCATCTCCTTCATTTCGTCCGGATTCTTAAGAACCAGCGCCATGTATTCGGCAGGAGTCTGAAGATTCTTCCTTCTGAGCAAATCTTTTATACGGCTGTCCAGAATAGACCTGTTTGTCGCAGAGAAAGTAATTCCGCATTCGTCATAAATAACCTTACGGAATTGTTCATAATCATTATCGTTAAGTACTTCTAGCATAGTAATCTATTATACATCACAAGCGCCGAAAAGACAAATGTAAAAATATATGTTGTCAAACGCATTATAGATGGGATTTATAGACTGGCTCCCGGTCGGGAGGCTGGTTTGCAAAACCGGCGGTTCACCGCCTACGCGCTGAAGTGCCTTGTAATTATATACATGGCCGCCTTGCGGCCGCACTTCAGAGCGTTTTTGAAATCTGCAGCCGCTCCCTCACGCCATTTTTTTTCAAAGGTAATCATATAAGGCTATTGATTCTTTAATATTCTTTATAGTTATAGAAACCTAATATAAAAATGGGGTTTTCTATGCAATCCTTCTTTTATATAATGAGGGGTGAGGTTTTGTTTGTGGTGCGGATTTTGATTGTGGAAGATGATCGGACTCTGAATGCGGGGCTTTGCAAAGCGTTGCAGCAGGAGGATAGAGAAATAATTTCCTGTGAATGCCTTAGGGCTGCACGCGAACAGCTTGCGTTGGGTGCACCTGACTTTGTGCTGCTGGATGTGAATCTGCCGGATGGGAACGGGATTGAGCTTCTTAAAGAAATTAAGAAACAAAAGGCGGGGCTTCCTGTAATTCTGCTGACGGCAAATGATACAGACAGGGATATTGTTCAGGGGCTTGAAACCGGGGCAGATGATTACATTACAAAGCCCTTCTCTCTTTCGGTTTTGCGGGCACGGGTAAATACTCAGCTAAGGAAAATCAGCGGGCAGACAAGCGAAAAAAACAAAACGTTTGTTGATGACAGTTATTCCTTTGATTTTGACAAAATGATTTTTACTCATGACGGAAAGCAGGTTGACTTGTCGCGGGTAGAACAAAAGCTACTGTATTGTTTGACACAAAATGCACCAAACACAACAACCCGGGATTTTTTGATTGACAGGCTCTGGTCAGACGGCGAAGAATATGTTGATGAAAATGCACTTTCTGTTACAGTAAAACGATTGCGCGACAAGCTTGAACTTGGAAACAAAATCAAAACCATATATGGAATAGGTTATGCGTGGATAACAGGAGATTCAAAATGACGATATTTTTGATTATTGCCGCTGCCGTGATTTTTGCCGGTGCAGTTGCCATTGTCATTTTTAATCACCTCAAGCTTAAAAAAACTTTTGATTCTTTGGAAAATTTTCTTAATCAGGCAATTGAAGGAAAGTTTACGGCCGGCTGTTTTGATGAAACACGAGTTTCACGGCTCGAAGCAAAACTTGAAGAATATCTTTCATCCTCTTCTATTTCTGCACAGAATGTCAAAAATGAAAAAGACAAACTCAAAGAATTAATTTCTGATATTTCACATCAGACAAAAACTCCGATTGCAAATCTTGTGCTTTACAGCGAACTTCTCGAAGGTTCTGAACTTACCGATGAGCAAAAATCAAACGTTGCGGCAGTACGAACTCAAACAGAAAAACTCCGTTTTTTAATAGACAGCCTTGTAAAACTCTCACGTCTCGAAAGCGGAATTATTTCACTTGAGAAAAAAGAAACAGAAATGTTCCCGATTTTGCAGAATGTTATTGAACAGGTGCGTGAAAAAGCTGCTGCAAAAGGCCTGGATCTCATTCTCAAGGAAACCTCAGCCGTTGCAACCATAGACTCCAAATGGACTCAGGAGGCAATCTTTAACATTGCAGACAACGCCGTAAAATATACCGACAAAGGAAGTATCACAATAAGCGCCACCGAGTTTGATATGTTTGTACGAGTTGATATTTCTGACACAGGAAAAGGCATCCCCGAAGAAGACCTCCCAAAAATCTTCGGCCGCTTTTACAGAGGCTCCTCTACAAAATCAGAAGAAGGCGTTGGCATTGGTCTTCACCTCGCCAGAGAAATCATAAGTGGACAAGGCGGGTATATTAAGGCAAGCTCAACGCCTGGCAAAGGTTCAACTTTTTCTGTATTCTTACCAAAATAATTTCCTTTTGAAAGATTCTTGAAAGAATTGTGTGTTATGTTTTTATTATCAAAGCTGCGGAAAGGTGGTTTTGGGCAGGAGACACACAATGGAAATTTTGAAAACAGAAGGACTTAAAAAAACATACGGCACAGGCGAAGCAAAAGTAGAAGCTTTGCGCGGTGTAGATCTGAGCGTGAACAAGGGAGAATTCCTTAGTATTGTAGGAACTTCCGGCAGCGGAAAATCAACCCTTCTTCATATGCTTGGAGGCCTTGACCGCCCTTCAGAAGGCAAAGTAATAATCGACGGTAAAGATATTTTTTCTCTCAAAGATGAAGAACTTACAATCTTCCGCAGAAGAAAAATAGGATTTGTTTTTCAGGCATTCAATCTTGTCCCTGTAATGTCTGTTTACGAAAACATCGTACTTCCGATTGAACTTGACGGCGAAAAACCAGACCAGGACTTTGTAAACGAAATAATCAGCACTCTTGGACTTTCAGAAAAAACAAAGGCTTACCCTTCACAGCTTTCGGGAGGTCAGCAGCAGCGTGTTGCAATTGCCCGCGCCCTTGCTTCGGCCCCGGCAATTATTCTTGCAGACGAACCAACAGGAAATCTTGATTCAAAAACAACCCAGGATGTTATGGGCCTTTTAAAAGTAACAAGCCAGAAGTTTGGACAGACAATTGTAATGATTACTCACAATGACGAAATTGCCCAGCTTGCAGACCGTTCAATCCGCATAGAAGACGGACTTATTGTAAGGGGGTAAAAAATGAAGATAAAAAACAAATCAGTTATCCGCAGAACTGCAAAAGATTATATTTTCAAAAGCCGCGGAAAAAGCCTTGTAATAATTCTTTCTGTAGCCCTTTGTACTTTTTTGTTCACAACTCTATTTACGGTTGGCGGCAGCATCTTAACAATGTTCAAAGAATCTACCCAGCGACAGGTTGGAACATCAGCTGCGGGTGCTTACAAATATCTTATTCAGGAAGAATATGACAGGCTTACCGCAGATAAAAAAATTAAGGAAGTTTCACACTGGATTTGTGTTGGTGAAGCCACTAACAAAGAGCTTTTAAAAGTCCGCACCGAAGTTCACTGGACGGATGAAGTGAGCGCAAAAAAAGGCTTCTGCTACCCGGAGGCTGGAAATCTTCCTCAGGCTGAAAATGAAGCTGTATTCAGTTCTCTTGTTCTTAGTGCTTTGAAAATAAATGTTGACCCGAACAATTACGAAGCTCTGCTTGGCAAAAAAGTTCCTCTGCAGATTACTATAAATGATCAGACTATCGAAAAGGAATTTACTGTTTGCGGCGTTTTTACAGGCGACCGTGTTTCTATGGCACAGTTTGTTCTTGTATCCAAAGTCTTCCAGGAAAAATATGCCCCGGTTCCGACAGTTTCCTATTATGATAGAAGCACAGATTACAACAGCCAGATCTGCGGCCTCATAAATGCCGATGTAGATTTTTATATTCCATTTAGGACAGAACATCAACTCATTGCTGCAGCCTTTAGAAACGGACTTCCGGAAATGGTAGAACTTGGAGTAAGCAATGCTTCTATGGCAGGCACTATGGATATCACAGCTCTTCTGCTTGTTGTATTCCTGCTCATTACAATATTTCTTTCGGGTTATCTTATTATAAACAATATATATAGAATAAATGTTTATTCAGATATCCGTTCTTACGGGCTTCTTAAAACAATAGGAATGAGTGGCCGCCAGCTGACCCTTCTTGTAAGATATCAGGCAATCTTTCTTTCTCTTCCGGGAATTGCACTGGGTATTCTTGCAGGTTCGCTTGTAGGAATTCTTTTAGTTCCTGTTGTTGTAAGCATGTTTAATATTTCGTCTGCTGTAAAAGTTGTTGTTCGAATTAACGGCTGGATACTTTTACTATCTGCCCTGTTTTCTTTTGTGACAGTTATTGTTTCCTGCAGAAAGCCTGCTCGCCTTGCATCAAAAGTTTCGCCGATTGAAGCAGTGCGATATCAGGAAACAACTCGCGGTAAGAAGATCCCGAAACAAGTTCGGGATGACAAGGGAGCTCACAATCACACCCGCTTCACCAACCTTTCTTTTGCCGGCAGAAATCTTTCGCGCGACAAGAAAAAGGTTTTCTGGGTTGTACTTTCGCTTTCTCTTTCGCTTGTGATTTTGAACAGTGTTTACACTTTGCTTCACGGATTCAGCGAAGATAAATATATTTCCCATAGTATTGCCACAGACTTTTCTGTAGCCGATGCAACTCTTGATAATCCTTCTGTAAAGTATAGCAACAGAAACCTGACAGGTATTTCACCGGAGCTTCTGGCACAACTCAACAATCTCAAAGGCGTTGAAGAACTTGGAAACATTTATCTTGAATCATCTTACCAGCGTTTTACAGATGAAGATTTCCAGAAAATTGATGAGAGACTTTTGAGCAAGCCTTTCTTTTCAACTATGACTACTTACGGGGAAGATGTAACAATTAAAGATATGTACGAAGAAATCCGGGCTTCTTCTGTCCTGCTTTACGGAATGGATGACTTTGTATTAAAAAATCTTCCAGTGCGCCATGGCAGCTTTGATCTTGAAAAATTTAAAACAGGAAACTACATTCTTGTAAATGAATATGACATTCGGCTTCCTTCGGGTCAGGCTCCAATTCCATATTTTCTGCCGGGAGAAAAAATCAGTGTAACAACAAATGACGGAAACACAAAGCAGTATGAAGTAATGGCAACTGTTGCTATTCCTTACGCCTTCCGACTTCAGATTTTTGATACTCTTGATATGTTTTATATTCTTCCTTCACAGGAATTCAATAATTTTTGCCAGCCAAGAAGTCCTATGCGCTGCCTTTTTAATGTGTCTGATGAAGAGGAAGAAAGCATCGAAACCTGGATGGAAAGCTACACAACAGAAACTGAACCTGCCCTTACATATACTTCACGCAAAAGCTTTAAGCAGGAATTCAAAAGCTTTACAAGTATGTTTATGATAGTAGGCGGACTTTTGACAGGAATCCTGGCCCTCATAGGACTTTTGAATCTTGCAAACACAATGACAACTTCAATTATTTCACGCTGTCTTGAACTTGCAATGCTTGAAGCAGTAGGCATGACAAAGCGCACTCAAATTTACGGAATGTGTATAGAAGGAGTTTTGTACGCTGTCTTTACCGGAATTGCGGGATTAATTTTGAGCAGTATCTTTTCTGCAGTGCTTATAAAACCATTCGGTTCAGGAATGTGGTTTTTTGAATGGAACTTTTCGCTGCTGCCGGTTGCTGTAGTTTTCCCGATTATGATTGCGCTTACACTTTTACTGCCTGTAATCATTTATAAAAATGTGATGAAAGCATCGGTTGTAGAAAGACTTCGTGTTGCAGAGGTGTAGATAGATATTTACTCAAAAAATCAAATGCATGTTATAATAATATAGGTTCGCTATTCTGAACGAAGAAAAAAAGGAATAAAGAATGGATAAAGAGTGGTCAGAAAAGAATAAAAAAATGCAGGAGCTCATTTCAAAAGAGGGGAGTTTTTCCAAAGGCATAAAGCTGCTTCTGGAACTACGTGCCGAGCTTTTTGAGCAGATAACTTCAATAGTGAAAACTTTTCCTGCCGTTGCTTTTTACCAGATGCCTTTTGGTGCTGGTGAAGGTTCACATCACACAACGCTCGCTTGGTCAATCTGGCATACTTTTAGAATTGAAGATATTGTTGCGCATGAATTGATTTTGAAGGACAAGCAGATTCTTCTTACGGGCGCTTGGCTCAAAAGAACAGCCAGTCCGATTATCACAACTGCCAACGAAATCGATGGCGATGCAATGATTGAGTTTTCAAAGAAGCTGGATGTCAAAGGCGTTTATGAATATTGCAAGACTGTGATGGAGTCTACAAATGAAATGCTTGGGCAACTACAGTTTGCGGATTTGAAAAAGACTTTTTCTGATGCGGACAGGGAACGGGTTGTCGCCAGTAAGAGCGTGAGCCTAGAAGAAAGCTCTGTCTGGCTGATCGACTTCTGGTGCGGTAAAAATATCAAAGGTTTAATTCAGATGCCTTTTTCCCGTCACTGGATTATGCATGTGGAAGCAATGCGCCGCATAAAAAACAAGCTGTGCCAGCAAGCCAAAAAAGGCGTAGACCAGATTGCCTACTGCGGACTTTCATGTGGTCACTGCTTTTTGACTTCCTGGTGCGGTTCTTGCAGAACAATTTACAATACCTGTTCCTTTGCAACAGCTTCACCTGATGGCGTGTGCCCTAACGCAGCCTGCTGTAAACAAAAAGGCCTTGACGGCTGCTACGAATGTGACGAGCTTTATGATTGTAAGAAAGGCTTTTACTCCCTCGGTAAAGAAACAAATGCAATAAGGGTAATGGCACTGTTCATTCAAAAGTACGGCAAAAAAGAATTACTGCGTGTCCTCGACACCCTTCATTCCAAAAAGAAGTTCGAAAAAATCCAGGAAGTTCTGGGCGATGATATTGAAGAAGGTTTGAAGATTCTTGAAAAATTTTTGAGCAAAGCGTTATAAAATATGAATATGAAATTACGACCTTACAAACCCGAAGATTCTCAAATTATCTGCAGTTGGATAAAGGATGAAAAAACTTTGTTTCAATGGTCGGCCGACAGGATTGGAAAATTTCCTTTGCTGGGAAATGAATTAAACGAAAATTACGCCACACGAAATGCAGGCACAGATTTTTTTCCGCTCACAGCTGTTGATGAAAATGAAAATATAATTGGTCATCTGTTTGTTTTGATTCCTGATGTGAATGTAAAAACAACAGTGAGATTTGGCTTTGTAATTGTTTCACCGGAAATTCGCGGAAAAGGCAACGGCAAAAAAATGCTCGAGCTTGCAATTGAATATGCCAAAAAAGAATTGCATGCCACAAGAATAACACTTGGTGTTTTTGCAAATAATCCAAAGGCACAGGCCTGCTATGAAAGTCTTGGGTTTTCTCCTCACACTAAAAGAATCGTGAAAATCCTTGATGCCGACTGGGAATGCATAGACATGGAATTAATTATGAAATTGATTTGATAGCAGACAAAACTGAACAATAATTGACAAGATTTCCGGCGCAACTGGACGTAGAATAAAATCAACAAAGGAGAAGAAATTGGAGTGGCTGACCAGTATTAGAAAGGCGATCGATTACATGGAAGCGCATCTGGAAGACGACATTTCTGCGCAGGATGTTGCGGATCAGGTGTTTATGTCCTCATTCTTTTTTCAAAAGGGATTTTCGCTGATGACGGGGTA
>JAEEGG010022383.1_pt1 | contig 12443 bp, 8 predicted proteins | sample 9134161 | NCBI WGS metagenome assembly JAEEGG01 (sample SAMN16246543, study PRJNA631951) | gut metagenome | biome: gut microbiome; feature: rumen; material: CR-attached | host: Bos | place: Iran: Karaj | collected 2018-10
AATACACGGAATCCAGCCTCAAGGGCGAAAAGTTCTTGCAGTACCTTGTGCCACTGAACCTTCTTGCTGTTGGTGGGTATGAGGTATTCCGTTACTTTGCCCAATTTTCTTATGTCCCGGGAGACAAGTCTACAATCTATCCCAGTATTGGGTGGTGCGTCTATGCTGTCTGTTCCAGTCTCTTTATCCCGCTGGTTCTCCTTGCTTGGCGTCGCATTGCGTTCTGGATAAACTATTTCTACCGTATTTTTGCGAAAAAACGCCACCGTTCCATCTTGCTGGGTGGTCGCGAAGATTCCCTCAACAACTGGTTCGACAGCTACAACGTCATCCCGGGTATCGAAATTCTCGGCTGCGTGAGTTCTGAACCCGAAAAGTTGAGCGAAGAAAACCGCAAGCACCTCCTTGGTCCTCTTTCGGACATGGAGTCCATCTGCAACCGCACGGGCTGCCGCGAGCTTTTGGTGGTCTCGAATTTCTCGGGTTACCGTGAAGAATTCAACATGAATTGGCTCGATAAACTGGGGATGTGCGTCTATTTGCTCATTGGAAATGGCAAAAACGGCAATTTTGCCCTTGTAAACCTCAAATATCTTCGTTAAATCGCTCTTTTTTGTAAAAATTGTGTTATTTTTTTGATGAAATAACAAATTTGAAAGGTCTTATGCTCGATTCTAAATTGTTAAGTATTCTTTGCTGCCCGGAAACTCGCGAGCCTCTTTCGCAGGCGGGCGAGGACTGCATCGCTCTTTTGAACAATGCGATTAAGGCTGGTACGCTCAAGAACGTTGCTGGCGAAGCTATTACGGAACCACTGACCGAAGCGCTTACGACTCCTGATGGATCTCGAGTCTATCCAGTTCGTGAAGGCATACCTGTACTTTTAGCGGACGAAGCTGTTCTTCTTCCATTGGAGTAATGATGGCTGTAACGTTGGATTCTCTTAGAAAGGCTGTAAAAAAGAATAAGGGGCGTTCTCAGGCTTTGGCCTGGCTTGCCGATATGGAACGTGCTTCGGGTGATTACGAAGCTGCCCTCAAGACTGTGGATGCCGCACTTGCCGCATCGCCGTCCGATGTACCTGCTATGTTGGTTCGTGCTAGAATATTAGCAGGTCAGCAGGATTTTGCCGGTAGTATTACAGAATACAAGAAGGTACTTGCAAAGGACCCGTTCTGCCTTTCTGCCCATAAGCGGATGGGTGAATCCTACGATAAGCTAGGCAAGGAAGTTGAGCGTAATGCTTGTTTCCGTCGTGTCCATGATATGGACCCGCTCGATCCGTTCTGGAAAGATGAATACGACGTTCTGCCTGAAGAGGACCAGACGCTTGTTGCTCCGCCGATGGACGATAGCTCGTTCACGATGGATGTTTCCGATGATGCTGAAAATGCAGAGGGTGGTGAAGACAACATCTTTGCAAACCTCGCTGCGTCTCTCCCGAATACAGACGAAGAAGACAATGCCTCGATGGATGACTTGCGCAATTCTCTGAACTTTGCTTCGGATGAAATTGCAAGGAATCCCGATGGTACTGAAATTCCGGACTTTAGCGGTCATGTGCTGAATTCGTCCGAAGTTTCTTCTGCTATTTCTGGAATCTTGGGCGGTGATGACGATCTTGATGTGGCGGAGTCTGGTGAAAAAACTGAATCTGCGACATCGTCTCTGTTCTCGCACTTCTCGGATGAAGAAGAAAAACTCGATGTGGTGGAAGAACCGAAGTCCGAAGATGTTGCTGAAGAAAAGTCTGATGATGAATTCAGTCTTGACAGTTTGGACGAACCGCAAGAGGCGGATGAAAAATCGACGAACATCGATGACGCATTCTCTTCGCTCCTTGGTGATGATGAACTGCCGGAAGAAGCTCCTGCTGCGGAACAACCTGTGGAGCAATCCGCAGAAGAACAGCCTGCAGAACAGGTTGCTGAATCCGTTGCCGAAGATCTCGGTGCACCTGATGAAGAACCGACAGATGAAGAAAACCTAATTGGCTCTTCTGATAGTGGTATTCCTTCGACGCATATGGACTTCTCGGATGAAGAAGATGCTGGCGAAGCCAATCTTCTTGATTTAGATGAAACTCCGAAGTCTGAAGATGTTAAGTCTGAAGAATCTACGACGAATGTAGACGATGCATTCTCTTCACTTCTTGGTGAAGATGAACTTCCCGAAGAAAATGCTACTGCGGAATCTTCTGACAACTCTGATTCTGAAGCTGAAATCGCACTGGAAGAAGTCGTTGAACCGGCTGCAGAAACAACGGAATCTACCGAGGAAACTGAAGAAAAGCCTCTTGAAGAATCCGTTGAAGATTCCTTCGATAACTTGTTTGAAAAGTCTGCTGAAACAGAAGATAACTCTGAATTGACTTTGGATGAACCGGCTGCAGAAGAAAAATCTGATGAAGATTCTTTTGGAAGCTTGTTCGAAAAATCCGCAGATGCTGATTTTAGCCTGAATGACGAGACTCCGGCAGAAGCAGAAAATACTGCTGAGCCCGTTGCAGAAACTCCGGCTGCCGAAGAAAAATCTGATGAAGATTCTTTTGGTAGCTTGTTCGAAAAGTCCGCTGATGCAGACTTTAGCTTGGACGATGAAACTCCGGCAGAAGCTGAAAATAGCGCTGAGGCTGTTGCAGAAACTCCGGCAGAAACCGAAACTGCTCTTGAAAAGGCTCCGGAATTTGTTCCGTCTGAATCTGCTGAAAATATTGCTCCGGCAGAAGGTCTTGTTCCGACATCCCATATGGATTTCTCGGATGAAGAAGACTTGCTGAAAGAAGGCGATGAATTTGTCCTGAACTTGGACGAAGAAACTCCGGCTGCTAAAGAATCTACTGAAGCTCCTGTTTCTGAATCGCTTGAAGAACCCACCGCTGAAGAAATTTTGGAAGAACCCGTTGCTGCAGAAGAGCCTGTTGCAGAAAAGCTTGAAGAACCGGTAAATGAGGCTGCTGCTCCTGCTACGGAAACTGCTGAAGAAGATACTGCAGCAGAAGAAGTGGATGGTGCTTTTGATGCCCTCTTTGGTGATGAAAGCCAGGAAGCCACGGGTGCTGAAATTGAAGAAGCCTCTGTAAAGGATAGCGTTGGCGACTCTTTCGATAGCATTTTCGGTAAAGACGAAGAATTGGATTTGCCGGGAGAAAAGTCCGAAAAATCCGTTGCTGCAGAAGAACCCGTTGCAGAAAAACTTGAAGAACCGGTAGCAGAACCTGAATCTGCTGAACCAGTCGCTGAAGAACCGGCTCCGTCTGCCGAACTTGATTCCATTGACACTGAAGTTTCCAATGCCTTCAAGGGTCTCTTTGACGAAGATGACTCTTTGCCAGAATCGGATGAACCGAACAATAATGGTGTCGATTACCTGATGTCCGGCGATTCCGATGATGAAGTGGCAGCAAGTCTTGTTGAAAATGCCGAAGCTCCGCTTTCTCGTGGCGCTGTTGATTTGGACGATAGTCTGAATACGCGTACGCTTGCTGACATTTATATGGAACAGGGCGTTTACAATAAAGCTCTTGAAATTTATTCGGACCTCGCCAAGAAAAATCCGGATGATGCTGAAATAAAGGCTCGCTTGGAAGAAGTCGAAAAGCTTTGCCGCGAAAAGTTTGGAGAAGGCTGATATGGCTGAACTTCGCATAGAACAGCTCTTGCGCGAGATGGTAAACCGCAAGGCGTCTGACTTGCATTTACGAGTTGGCGTTCCGCCGGTTTATCGTATCAATGGTGCTTTGCAAAGACTTTTTGATGTGCGCATCGATAGCGCTATGATGGATTCCTTCTTGGACGATATCATGAATCGCGATCAGAAGCAGCGTTTTGAGGCTAATAAGGAATGCGACTTTGCTGTGGGCGCTCGTGATATGGGTCGTTTCCGTGTGAACGTGTTCCGTCAGCGTGGTACAATTGCTGTTGTGATTCGTCATATCAAGGCTGTGATTCCGGCTTTTGAAGACCTTCATTTGCCCGAAGTGATTCGAGAAATGGCTTTGACTAAGCGCGGTCTTGTGCTTGTGACGGGTACGACGGGTTCTGGTAAGTCTACGACGCTTGCTTCAATGATTGACTATATCAATCAGAAAGAATCTGTGAACGTCATTACGGTTGAAGACCCGATCGAATATCTTTATAAAGATAATGTCGCGATTATCTCGCAGCGTGAAATTGGCGTGGATACGCTTTCTTATGCGAATGCGCTCCGTGCAGCGCTCCGTCAGGACCCGGATGTGCTCCTCGTGGGCGAAATTCGTGACCTTGAAACGATGCAGATTGCGCTTACCGCAGCTGATACGGGTCACATGGTCTTTGCGACCATCCATACGACGAATGCTGTGGAAACGATTCACCGTGTGCTTTCGATGTATCCGCCGCACCAGCATGATGAAGTGCGTCTTTTGCTTGCGGAAGTCTTGGCAGGCATTATTTCGCTCCGTCTTTTGCCGACGAAGGATGGCAAGGGGCGAGTCCCGGCTGCCGAAATTCTCGTGAATACGGGCGCTATCAAGGAATACATCCAGGACAAAAACAAGATTGACATGGTGGAACAGGCTGTTGCCGAAGGCCACATTCAATACCATAGCCAAACGTTCGACCAGGCACTTTTGGAACTTTACCAAAACGAGCAGATTTCGCTTGAAACGGCAATGAACGCTGCCACGAACCGCGATGACTTTGATCTTAAGATTCGTGGTATTTCTGGTACATCTGATCGCGGCTGGATGTAATTAATTCGAAATTAAGAATAAGAAAGAGGCGAGCAAAAATGCTCGCCTTTTATCTTTAGTCTTTCGTCTGTAGGGCCTCTATGGCCCGTTCTTTCGTCTACTTCGTATAAACGCAGCGATCGGTGCTGTTTCCGAAGCAGGTCTTGGTCATACCGCTCACGCTGCTTACGACGCCCGGCTTACCTACGCTAGAAACCATGCGGCTTCCGGAGAAACTCGGCTTGAATGCGATATCCGCTGTGCCGTAGTAATTGCTGGTCGTGAAGCTAACGCTGTACTGCGTACCTTCTTCGGAATTGTTTGTGCCAAATCCGAGCAACTTGCCGCCTGTAATCGATGTCGTTCCGTCCGAATCGACCATGCCGCCCATACCGCCGTTCATGCGGCATTCCACGATGATGACGCCTCCGGTGATGCTGATGCCGCCATTGCTGTCGATGCCGTCCGTGTCGCCTGTGCCCACGTAAACGTAGTGGTAACCGCCAGAGACCTTGAGATTCCCGGTGCTACCGCCCATGCCTCCGCCTGCTCCGCCCCAGCCGCCGCGACCTGTGTTGCCTGTGGAGGTCGTGCTTGTGCCGCCGGCTGCATTCCAGCCGTCGTCCGTGGTGATGACGCTTGTGATGCCGCCTTCAAAGTTCATGTCCGGAGATTCCATACCTTCGTAGGCGATGGTCACGCTCACGTTGGCATTGTCCTTGACGTAGAGTGCTTTTTCGGCGTGGACACCGTCGTCGTCTGTTGCGATGGTCATTGTGCCGCCGCTGAGAGTAATCGTGCCACTGCTGTGGAGACCATCGTCACGGCTGTTGATGTCGATAACGCCACCGCTAATGGTAATGCTCGAATCGCCCTTAATGCCCTTCATGCTTTCGCTCGGGGAACAGGAGCTTCCACCCATGCCGCCTGGGAATCCGCCGCCACCGAATCCGCCTCCATTACCAGAGGAGGTGAGGCTGAGGCAGTTTTGGCCGCCGCCAGCTGTAACCTTGATGCTTGGGGCTGTTGATTCGCCGTTTGCAACGACAACGGCGTTTGCTGCCGTGATGCCGTCAAAAGCGGATGTCACGGTGATTGTACCACCTGTGATTTCGATGGAACCCTTGCCGTTTGCCAAATCAGTTGCGTCCTCGGTATCGCTCTTGATGCCGTCGCCTTCGGTCGTAGTGATGTTGATGGTACCGCCGCTGATTTCGACAGAGCCTTTACCCTTGAGGCCGTTGTTCTTGGCGTTCACGGTGATGAGACCGTTTTTCACCTTCAAGTCATTGCTGGTATGGATACCGTTGTTGTAATTTGCCTTGACGATAAGCGTACCTTCGCCTTTGATGGTGAGGTCGTCCTTGGCGTAAATGCAAGCGCCCGTCGTATCGGTCTTGGCTTCGCCGGAGTCATTGGTGTAGTTGTAAGTCTTGGTGCGCGAAGAACCGTCCGTAAATGTGTTGGTCGTGCCGTTCTTGGCAACGACAAAAGCCTTGCTTGCCTTTTGAATGTAAATCGGGGCGTCCGCCGTGTTCGTCAGCGTGAGACCCTTCATGTTCAAGTAAACGGAGGAGTCCGTTTTGGCTGTGTTCACGAGAATTTGGGCATCGCTACCGCTGTAAGAACCGCTAAAGTCGTATTCGCCACCGCATTTGATGGTAACTGTACCACCTGTAACAGTAACGCAGTTGCCAGCGTTTGTAGCAGAAGCGCCACTTGCGGCGTAAGTGATTACAGGGCGTTCCCCGGTGTTGCCACTAACCTGTTCAGGCTGAGTGCTGGAGGAACTTTGCGTAACAGGAGCGCTCGAAGAGCTTTGTGCAACAGGAACGCTAGAGGAACTCTGTACGGTCGGAATCGTCGAACTGCTAGAATTGACTGCAGGAGCAATGCTGCTTGAAGATGCGATTACGGCGTTGCTTGTGCCGTTGCTTGCACTACTTGTGGCGTTGTTGGCACTACTCGTCGGTGTGATTTCGGAACTGCTGGATGCTGTAAAGTTGCCCGAATTTGTGGCGCTGCTGGTTGCACTGCTGATTTCGTTGCTAGCGCTACTTGTTGGATCTTCCAGAGAACCCGTTTCCTGGCTATCGCTGGAGGCGATTTCTTCGGTGACGTTGTAAAAATCTACAGCCGAAGTCGAGTCCGAGCAGCCGGAGTACATTGCTAATGAAAGGCTCGAAATACAGCCCATGGTCAGAAACTTTTTATTCATAGAATATCTCCCATTCAACATTTTCTTAAAACTTATATTAGATGAAATCGCTTTTAAATGTGTGTATTGTTCTTTTTTACGGACCTTGAATTTTTAAGCGGAACAAAAAGTTCCGTATGGAACGAAAGGGCTCAAATTTTCCATTTTTGACGAATCCGGCGAACGAAAATGCTAAATTTGGAAAATGCTTTTTAAGAAAATATTCCCCTTTTTGTCTTGTTTTTTACTGGTTGCAGGTGTAAGCGAATCGAAGGCGGCTTCGCCGGTTATTGAACCCGAACATTCTCGTAACTTGCGTAATCTGGAAACCGCTCCGATGTTGTTCGAATACCATCGACAGACGACAGGAAACAACCTCCAGTATTTTACTTATCCGCGCAGGGATACGACATTCCGCAAGAATTTCACGAAAACGGAAAGCAACGCTCTTCTCTATTTTGATAATGTTCATGGAGCGGGGATTTTAGGGAATGGGCTTTCTGTTAAAGATACGATTCCGAGAATTGCTATTGCGGCTAGTATTATTGGCGGCATTGATTATCGTAGTGGAGAATCACTCGGCGACCAGGTTTGGACAGGGCGTGATTACCGTGTTTCTAATAAATCCGTTGGTGATACGATTTGGCCGGGCGTTGATGGTGGTATTTACTTGCGCGGCTTTGTGGATTCTGTGGACTTCGTCTTGGATGCCCGAATTTATAGCGAAGGGCATTCCGCCAAGTCTCCGAAATCTTTTGATGGTGAATTTTTGGAAGTTCAGCACGAAGAAAATAATTCCGGTGTGGAATACACAAGCTATGCCCGTTACCGTACACATTTTGCTTTTAACTATGACTGGTTGCGTTTGGACTTTGGCCGAGACGTGATGCACTGGGGCCCGGGCTACTACAATAACTTGTCCTTGAACCAGTTTGCGCTTCCGTATAATATGTTGAGCCTCGACATGATGATTGGCCCTCTCCGCGTGATGAGTTTTTATGCGGACTTGCGCATTTACAATAACAGCATGAGCATGTCGAACAAGACTACGCGAAATCTTTTTGGTCATCGCTATGAACTTGCTGTAGGGAATGCAACGTTTGGTATCAGCGAACTCCAGGTGCTTTACGACAATATGAAGCCATGGCTTTTTATTCCGACCGCACCGCTGTTTATGGAAAAGGGGAATTATTCTGAAAACAGCAATAACGGATCCATTTCTTTTGACTTCAACTACCGCTTGTTTAATGCGGTGCGCCTTTATACGGAATTTTTCCTGGATGATATGGAATCCCCGATTAGTTTGATCCGTAATGACAACATTGAAGCGAAATGGGCTTGGATGGCGGGTTTCCAGGCGGGTCATGATTTTTATTACAAAGGACACAAGATTGAAGCGGGTACGATTTTTGAATATGCCCGTGTAGAACCTTATGTGTACACGCACTTTGAAAAGAATACCGCTCAAGTGGCGCATCTCGGTTTCCCGTTGGGTAACCAGGGTGGTCCGAACAGCAGAACGATTGATTGGAATGTCTTTGCGCGTTTGGATGGACATATCTTTGCTTCTGTTCGCCAGACGTGGTTCTGGAAGGGAGCGGATTATGGTAGCGCTGTGAACGATACTACACCAAAGAATCATTTGAAAATTCCCAAGAAGTTCCTCGATGGTGCCAAACTTCAGTATATGCTGTCTCCTGCGATTTGCTATGAAGGCTTGCGTTTCTCGTTCTTGGGCGAGCTGACGTTGATTGATGACCGTAAAGCCTACATCCGCGCGGGATTTAAATTCTAAGACCTAAAACCTAATACCTAACGCCTAAAAATGAAAAAGCCAGAACTTTTAGCACCTGCGGGTGACCTTGTACGAATGAAGTATGCATTTGCCTATGGTGCAGATGCTGTTTATGCTGGGCAGCCGGCGTTCTCGCTGCGTGCTCGCGAAAACGGTTTCAAAAATCTCGATGACCTTGCCGAAGGCATTGCCTATGCGCATGAACATGGCAAGAAGTTCTACCTCACGAGTAACGTGATTCCGCGAAACGTGAAGGTGGAATCGTTCCAGAGAGCTTTGAATGCTGCGCTTGAACTCAAGCCGGATGCCTTGATTGTCGCGGATCCTGGCTTTGTGGGCTGGCTTTTGAAGGAACATCCAGAAACGGAAGTTCACTTGTCTGTGCAGGCGAATACGACAAACTATCTTGCAGCTTCGTTCTGGAAAAATCTGGGCGTTCGTCGTATCATCTTGAGTCGTGAACTTCGCCTGTCTGAAATTTTGGAGATAAAGAAACAAGTTCCAGACCTTGAACTTGAAGTGTTCGTTCATGGCGCCGTTTGTATGGCTATGTCTGGCCGTTGCATGCTTTCGAACTGGGTAACGCATCGCGACGCCAACCAGGGCGCTTGCGATAACAGTTGCCGCATGCCTTATCGCTTGTATGCGAACTCCGGTCCTCAGGTCGAGGACTATCGCGAACATGAGGGGTCGTTTGCGCTCCAGCGTACCGATCGCCCGGAACTTGACCCGATTGCGCTCGACGAAGATACGTGGGGCACCTACTTTATGAGTAGCCGCGACCTTTGCGCTCTGGATGTGATTCCGGAACTCGTGGCGGGTGGGCTTGATTCGTTCAAGATTGAAGGCCGTACGCGTTCTGTGTATTACTTGAGCCAGGTTGTGCGTGCTTACCGCATGGCTATTGACGCTGTGGCTGAAGGAAAACCTGTGCCCGAAGAAAGCCGTCGTGCGATTAGCTTTGTCGATGGGCGAGGCTTTATGCCTGGATTCTTGCGTGGACCGTTGCCGCAGAACTACGAAGCGACGCATGTGGATGCCGCTGGTGGCTGCGTTGCTGCCCAGATTAAGGACTATGACGATGCTACGGGCGCCTGCCTTGTGAACGTGAAGAATCCGTTCTCCATGGACGATACGTTGGAACTTATGACTCCTGATGGCATGCAGAAGTGCGAAGTCGAGGAAATGTTAGATTTTCGTGGTGCTGCCGCCGATCGGTTGAATCCGGGAACGGAAGGACGCGTTTTTCTGGGAAAAAATACCTTAAATAGCGAAAAAAACGCCAAATTTGGCTTTCTTGTGAAACGTGCAAATTCATAATATACCATAAAAAAATAGATTTGGGACATGGCAGTCGATAAAGCGACAAAAGAACAGGATGAACTTGAACTTTATCAGATTGATGATAAAGCGATTGTGCCTTTCTTCCAGAAACATCTGGAAGAGTTACGGCAGTTCATTCACGATCATCAATGCAATGATCATCTTTGCCTATTGGTCTTGTTAAAGCAGTTTATTCGTACTTACCGCATGCCGTTCAACATGCAACGTTATATGGAAGTCCAGAGGACTTTTATCCAGCGTTCGCTGCACGACAAGATTCAGGACCGCCAGCAGGCGGTTAGCCACTGGATTCAGGAATTTGCCGGTCGCCATCGCAACCGCATGATCCAGTTGCAGTGTCTTTATCTGGATAGGGTCAAGGACCGCTTGCTCCCAGAAATCGAAAAGTTGCTTGAAAACCGGATCGATCACTTGCAAGAAAAGCTCGGTGAAAATAAGACCGAGCCTCAGTCCACTCCAAGCAACGAGTCGCAAAACGTCTAGAATTAATTAGGTCATTAGCAAAAAAACTACTGACTAATGACTATTGACTAATAACCAAAATTCAATAACTAATTACTGCATGTAACTTGTTGATTTTCACCAAGTTACATTTTTTTATAATGTTAAAAATTGGCGTTTTTGAGCAAATTTCGCCAATTGTATAAGAGTTTGTATGTTTTAAGTAAGAAAAATCTTGTCAAGGGATGTTGAAAAAAATACCTGTTGATAAGTTGTGCTGATAGTAAGTGATAATTTTGTCACTCATACGTTCGTAAGGGTGGTGTAAATTGGAAAAAGGGTGATAAAAAATGTTTCTAAAATTTTTTTGCCTTTTTTGAACCAAAAACACGCTTTTCAAAATTTTTTCGTTCGGGGTGCTTTTCCTTTAAAAATCCTTTCTTATTTTTTGCTTGCTCTTTTATACTTTGGATTGGTTTTTTAGATCGTGGATAATACTGTTTCTTTGTTGGATATTGCAGAGTCGCCCTGGCAACAGGTGCTCGACCGCGTGCGTTCGGAATGTAAGGACTTTTTTGGTGCCGTAATTCTCGACGCTCTTGGTTATGAGGGAATGTGCAATGGTTATGCCTTGCTCACTGTTCCTGACGAGCTTCGCGAGAACTGGGTGAATTCCCACTATGGCGATTTGTTGCGCAAGTCCTTTACAGCTGTATTTGGTAGTGAATTTGTTGATTATCGCATTCGTCAGATTGCTCCTTCGGATCCGATTCCCGAAATCAAGCTCACGATGCCCGTTATTCCGCGTCCAGAGAAAAAGAAGGCAGAAGTTAAGCGCCCGAAGCAGCCTTTGGCGCTTTATGCCCGTTATACTTTTGAAAATTTTGTCGAAGGGCAGTGCAATTCTACGGCTTTCCGCGCTTGCCAGGCGGTTGCCGAAAATCCGGGTGACCCGGCTTTGAATCCGCTTTTTGTCTATGGCGAAAGCGGTCTTGGCAAAACGCATTTGTTGCAGTCCATTGCTGCTAAAATCCAGAAGAACCGACCCGAAGCATCCATTGTCTATTGCCACGCTTATGATTTTTTGCGTGATGCAACAGCTATGGCATCTGCACTCCATAACAAGACGGGCAATGTGCGCGAACTTACACAGAAGTTCCGCGAACGCTATGAACTTTGCGATGTGCTTTTGCTTGACGATGTGCAGCTCCTGGAAAAGGGCCTCTGGACGCAGGACCGCCTTGCGGTCTTGATTAAGCATTTGCGAGCCGAAGGCAAGCAGGTCGTGATTTCTTGCGATCGTCATCCGAGCTTGTTTAAAGTTGTCGATACGGATAACGAATCTCGCATTTCTTCGAGGTCTTCGATCCCGAGCATTTCCAAGAAGCTCCTTGCTCCGCTTGCCTCCTGTGTGGCTGTGGGCATTGACGAACCGGACCTTGCAACCCGCATGAACTTGATTAGCAAGAAGTCCGAGGACTTGCCGTTTGCAAAGGCTGACCGCGAAGAAATTTGCCGTTACCTCTCGATGCCGCCGCGCAAGAATGTGCGCCTGATTGAAGGTCTCTTGAACTTCCTCGGTGCGATGAACATGTTCTGCAAGGCTGATTTGAACTTGAATGGCGTGAAGCGCCTCGTGGCTCCGTCGGAACATAGCGGCCATGTGGAACTCACTGCCAAGAACATTATTGAAGCGGTAGCTATGGATTACCGTGTCGAGGTCTGTGAACTCTCGTCCAAGCGCCAGTCTGCCGCGATTTCTATGCCTCGCAAGGTGGCGATGTTCCTTTGCCGCGAACTCACGACCGATTCTCTCCAGAATATCGGTGCGATGTTCTGCAGGGACTATGCCACTGTAATCGCCGCCATTAATTCCCTGAAAAAGCAGATGGAAACGGATGCGTCCCTCGCAAGGCGCGTTCAAGATATCCGTTATATGCTGGAAGCCTAGCATG
>JAEEGG010022387.1_pt1 | contig 12442 bp, 12 predicted proteins | sample 9134161 | NCBI WGS metagenome assembly JAEEGG01 (sample SAMN16246543, study PRJNA631951) | gut metagenome | biome: gut microbiome; feature: rumen; material: CR-attached | host: Bos | place: Iran: Karaj | collected 2018-10
TAACAAAGTTATCAACAACTTATTGGTCAAAGGGATATGATTCGAAGATATTGACTATCTTTGAATCATATCCCTTTAACAAAGTTATCAACAACTTATTGGTCAAAGGGATATGATTCGAAGATATTGACTATCTTTGTCGCGGTTTACAAATCTGCACGATGGGCAAGCGTTTCCACATACATCCCATAGTGGCCGGACTAGTGCTGATCCTGGCCACGAACTGCGTCCGTACCCCGCGTCTGGACGTACTCAGTTTCACCTCCGAACAGGAGACGGCCTCGGCGGCCGGCTGTCCCCTCACCCACAAGCTGGATATCTCCCTGGAGTATCCTATGGTAAAGGGTGACAAGGAAATGGCCGCGACTGTCATACGCCAGTCCATCTTCGAGGCCGCCTTTGGCGACAGCTACGACACCCTGAACGTAGAGGAAGCCGCTTCGCGATATGCCGCGGATCTCGCCGCGGAGTTCAAGGAACTCAGCGCGGCGATGTGGCGCGGCTGGCAGAAGGCCGGCATAGCCGACTCAGCCGCCGACCAGTGGTCCGACTCCATCGAGGGCTATTTCGCCGGGCAGAACGGTCCTTACCGTTCGTATATCGTAAACCTTACCGACTTCACCGGAGGAGCCCACAGCAACAGCACGACCAGAGCGCTGGTCTTCGACGTGCGCGACGGAAGCACCGTGACTCTTGACGACCTTTTCCTGCCGGATTTCGACGACATCCTGACTGCTGTCCTCAACAGCCACGTCGCCGAAAGCCTTTCGGAAGAGGATTTGGAAGACTTGTTCGAGGACACCATCTCCCCCACCGGAAATTATATCCTAACATCGGACAGCATCACTTTCATCTACAATCCTTATGAGATCGGCCCCCACTCGATAGGCACGCCCAGCATCTCGATTCCGATAAAGGAACTGAAGAAAGCGGGGATATTGGCAAAGAAGCTGAAAACCAGATAAGATCCTTTCACTATACCATGAAAAAAGGCGGCCCCGAAGGGTCGCCTTTTCTATTGATAAGGTATGAATCCTAGAGGTTGAAGCCTGCGAACTCGACATCCTTGGCAGCACGGGCCTTGAGGGCGTCGTTGGCATAGGCGTTCTGGAGGTTGGACCTGACATCTGCGGCCTTGCCCTGACGGGCGGCGATGATGGCCTTGAGGTACTGGACCTTGGGATCTTGGCACTTGGCTGCAGCGGCGGCCTTGTCATACTGTCCGGTAAGGATGTAGGCAAGAACGGTATTGTGGCAGCATCCGGGGGCGTCGGCGAGCTCGTCGGCGGCCTTGGCGTAGTTGCCCTTGAGGATGTCGACGATACCCATGTTGGCCTTGCCGTTGGCGTCACCGGCGGCGGTGAAGGCGCGAGTGGCGGCATCGAGGTCACCCTTGTGGAGGGCGACGATACCCTTGGCGTTCTGCAGGTCGGCGTCGGCGGTCTTTACCTTATTGAATGCCTGCTCGGCGAGGTCGTCCTTGCCCAAGGCCAGGTAAGCGACACCGAGGTTGAACTGGGCGCGGTCGCTGCCGTACTTGTCGACTGCCTTCTTGTAGATGTCGACCTTCTTGTCGGTGTCCACGAGGGAAGCGACACGGAGGAGAGCCTCCTCGTCGAGGACGTCGATGTTGTCATCGACAAGCTTCTTGAGCTCGTCGGCGGTATAGTTCTGATACTCGACGTTGGCGATGAAGCGGGCGCGGCGGAGCTCAGGGAGGACGCCGGTCTTAAGCTCGGTGTAAACCTGCGACATGTTCTTGATCTCGCTCTCGCGGACTGCAGGGTCGCTGTACATGGAGAGGACGCGGAGAATGAGGTCCTTGTCCTGGATGTTGGACTCGCTCACGAGCTCCTTGAAGCCTTCCCAGTCCTCACCGATGCTCTTGACGGCGGGATCGGTGGCCTCGTGGCCCTTGACGACCTTGGCCCAAGCCTTCTCGGCGGAGCCGGCGCGCTTGTCGGAGAGCTTGTCATTGAGAGCCTCGCCGCCGTCAGGGGAAGCGTAAGCTACGATCTCGGTGCCCTTCAGGGTCTTGCGGCTGTTGGCGTTGATCTCGTCGAGGGCGGCCTGGAAGTCAGAAATGGACTGGCCACGGAGCTGGGCGGCGCGCACGTCGGCGGAATTGATGGTGTAGAGGATCTGGCCTTCGGCGGTCTGAGGGATGACGTCCTGATAGTTGTCAGCCTTGTAGCCGATATTGCCCTCCTGCTTCACGAGCATATAGGTGGTGTTGCAGCCGTCGGCGACCTTGCGGGTAGGAAGGGTCACGGCCTTGGTCTTGTAGGAGGCGACTCCGCGAAGCTCGAGGTAAGCCTTCTCCATACCGGGGACATAGGTGAAATGAACGCGCTCGGTGACGGTGCCGCCGGCGGAAGGGACTACCTTGTAGTTGTCCTTGACCTTCTCACCCTGATACATGAACGGGCTCATGGCCTGCTCGCCGCCTTCATAGACGAGGACGGGAGTGACCTGGAGGAGAGCCTTGGGATGGAAATACTTCTCGGGATAGGTGACGTTGAGGGTAGCGTCGATGTTGCCGCCGACGACCTCAAGTACCTGGGGATTGCAGGTAACCACTACGTTGTTTGCCAGCTCGGCCATCTTTTCGGCGGAAGAGCAGGCGGCTGCGGTGATCGCGAGGACGGCCACAGCCAGAATCTTGATTGCTTTTCTCATAAAATAGTAGGTTATTGATTAATAATTTTTGGTCCGTTGGGAACACTATACCTTGCAAAGATAATCATAATATTGCTTTTTTCACACCCGTCCGGATGCTTTATTTAAAGTGATTTCGTAACTTTGTCGGTCCCAAAGAATATATATGGACAGCCAGGAATTACAGAGACTCAAGAACAGATACGATATCATCGGCAACGACCCTGCACTGAACAGGGCCTTGGAAACCGCCGTCGCGGTGGCCCCTACCGACCTGACGGTCCTGGTCTCGGGAGAAAGCGGCGTGGGCAAGGAGAATATCCCCCGCATCATCCATCAGAACAGCCTGCGGCGCAACGGCAAGTATTTCGCCGTGAACTGCGGCGGTATCCCCGAGGGCACCATCAATTCCGAGCTTTTCGGACACGAGAAGGGATCGTTCACCGGAGCCACTGAGACCCGCAAGGGATACTTCGAGGAGGCCAACGGAGGCACCCTCTTCCTCGACGAGGTGGGCGAGCTTCCCATGAGCACGCAGGTGATGCTTCTCCGCGTCCTCCAGAATGGCGAATATATCAAGGTCGGCTCCTCCAAGGTGGAGAAGACCGACGTACGCGTCGTGGCCGCCACCAACGTCAACCTGCTGTACGCCGTCAGCCAGGGCAAGTTCCGCGAGGACCTGTACTACCGCCTCAACGCCATCCAAATACGCATGCCGGCCCTGCGCGAGCGCAAGGACGACATCTATCTCTTCTTCCGAAAATTCACCTCGGACTTCTCGGAGAAATATCGCGTGTGCAAGATCAACCTCACGCACGACGCCATCATAGCCCTTCGCAACTACCGCTGGCCAGGCAATATCCGCCAGCTGAAGAATGTCGCGGAGACAGTATCGGCCCTCGAGTCGGTGAAACTCACCCCCGGCGCCGAACGCTGTGAGATAGACTCCGAGACCCTGCGCAAGTATCTTCCGAAAGAGGAAGAGACCGTGCTGCCCGCCGTCAGCGAAGCGCACGGCAGCGCCTTCAACGAAGACGAGAAGAAGATGCTCATCAAGGCTCTCCTCGACCTCCGTCAGGAAGTCGACCAGTTGAAGATGGCTGTGTACGGAGGCCAGGCGGCGCAGCACCGGCTGCCGGGGCCCGCGCACGAAGTGCCCGAGGCCCGCGAGCCGGAGCCTTATGACGAGGCCGACTGGCAGGAACCGGACACGCAGGAGCAAGCTCCGGCTGAGAGTCCGGATCTCTCGCTTCAGAAAGTCAGCGAGGACCTTATACAGAAGGCCCTCGAGAAACATAACGGGAACCGCAAGGCCGCGGCCGAGGAGCTCGGCATCTCCGAGCGTACGCTTTACCGCCGTCTCGCCAAGGAGAAGAAATGATGAAGACATTCCGCCACATATTATCCGTCTGCGCCATCGCGCTGACCGCCCTGATTACCGGCGGCTGCGGCATCTATTCCTTCTCGGGGACCTCCATCCAGCCCGACGTCAAGACCATCACCATCAACTTCTTCGAATACACCGCAGAAAAGGTCAACCCCTCGCTGAGCAACCAACTCACCGAGGAGCTGCGCACCCAGTTCCGCAAGATGACCCGCCTGGAGCAGGTGGACCTCGACGGCGACCTGGAGATTGAGGGTACGGTCACAGGATACGACGTGCAGGCCACTGCGGTGACGGCGGACGAAGTCGCCGCACGCAACCGCCTGAACGTAACGGTCAAGATCACTTTCACCAACCGCCTGTACCCCGAAGATAACCTCGAGCAGAACTTCTCTGCCTACGAGGAGTATGATTCCATGCAGTCGCTCGACTCCGTCCAGGACGCTCTCTGCGTCGATATAGTCAAGAAACTTGTCGAAGACATCTTCAACGCCACGGTAGCGCAATGGTAAACGGTCACATCAGTCTCAAGTCGCTCACCATCGACGAGCTTGCCGGCGTCGTGAACCTCTATCCCTGGTTCGGCGCCGCCCGCAAGGAACTATGCGCGCGCATGTCGCGAGTAGGCGGCGAAGGCTGGGGCAGCCGCGACTACGCGGTCAGCGCGCTGTACATGGGCTCACGCAGCATCATTTCGGACATAGTCCGCGCCGGCAAGGCCAAGGACTATTCCGACAAGGATCTCGACACTCTCCTTAAGACCTATACAGTAGGAGAGGAGCCCGCAGGACAGGAAGAGCCCAGGCACAAGACCCGCGTCGTGGGCGGAGACTTCTTCTCCCAGGACGAATACGACTCCGTCCGCAGGACCGACGACAACATCTTCTCGACCTTCGCCTCCAAGGCCAAGGGCGAGGAAGTGCACGAGAAAAGCGAGCAGGAAGTGCTCGACGCATTCTGCACCGAAACGCTCGCGCAAATCTATGTCGACCAGGGATATTACGAGCAGGCAAAATTCATTTATTCGAAACTACTCTTGCGTTATCCAGAAAAAAATGCTTACTTTGCAGCCCTTATTCAAAAATTGGGGTAAAAGACAGATAAATAAAACATAACAAGATATGAACGCATTATTTACCATCCTGACCATTCTCATCCTTCTGGCCTCCGCGCTCCTCGTCATCGTGGTGCTGCTCCAGAACGGCAAGGGTGAGGGTCTCGCCAGCAACTTTATCGCCGGCAACCAGACTTTCGGTGTCCGTCAGACCGCCGACCTCCTCGAGAAGGTGTCCTGGGGCCTCGTGGCCTTCATCCTCGTGATTTCCATCATCACTTCCTTCACCACCGGCACCACCGGCGCCGACATGGACGTGACCAACAAGATCGAGAACACTGCGACCCAGTCCCAGCCCGAGTTCCCGACCGCTCCCATCCAGCAGGAGGCTCCCGCTCAGGAAGCTCCCGCCGCCCCCACCGAGTAACTGACAGATTGTCAGTCCAGCAGGGGCTGGAATATAATTTGACGAAGATCGTTCGTTCCCTCATCGGAACGGACGATTTTTGATTTTAAGGCCGCGTAAGGCGGCCGCCAAATAATAGAGAATATGGAAAAGACTGATTATCAATTTCTAAGCAAGTACGCCACCAACCTCAACGAGTTGGCGGCGAACGGAAAGCTCGACCCGGTCATCGGCCGGGACGACGAGATCCGAAGGGTCTTGCAGATACTCAGCCGCCGCACTAAGAACAACCCTATCCTGGTGGGCGAGCCGGGCGTCGGCAAGACGGCGATTTCGGAAGGGATCGCAGCCAAGATCGTGGACGGCAACGTCCCCGAGAACCTCAAGAGCCGCAAGGTCTATTCGCTGGACATGGGAGCACTCATCGCAGGAGCGAAGTATCAGGGTGAGTTCGAGGAGCGTCTCAAAGGCGTCGTGAAGGAAGTCGTGGAAAGCGACGGAGAGATCATCCTCTTCATCGACGAAATCCACACCCTTGTAGGTGCCGGACGCACCAGCGGAGCAATGGACGCTTCCAACATCCTCAAACCCGCCCTCGCGCGCGGAGAGCTGAGAACCATCGGCTCGACCACGCTGGACGAGTACCAGAAATATTTCGAGACCGACAAGGCGCTCGAGCGCCGCTTCCAGATGGTGATGGTGGACGAGCCTTCTCCGGCCGAGAGCATCTCGATCCTCCGCGGACTGAAGGAGAAGTACGAGAATCACCACCGCGTGCGCATCGAGGACGATGCGCTGATAGCGGCAGTGAATCTCTCGCACCGCTACATCAACAACAGGTTCCTTCCGGACAAGGCCATCGACCTCGTGGACGAGGCGGCCTCGAAGCTCCGCCTGGAAATGAACTCCGTGCCGGAGCCCATCGACATCCTCAACTCCCAGATCAAGCAGCTGGAGATCGAGAAGGAGGCCATCAAGCGCGAAGGCATTTCCTTGAAGATGGACAAGATAGAGTCCGAGCTGAAGGAGCTCGAGGCGAAGCGCGCCGAGCTCATGAAGCGCTGGGACGAGGAGAAGGACATCCTCAGGGACCTCCAGACCTCGCGCCAGCAGATCGAAGACTACCGCAGCGAGGCGGCGCAGGCCGAGCGCGCGGGCGACTAGGGAAAAGTCGCCGAGCTGCGCTACGGCAAGATGGCCGCAACGCAGAAGCACATCGACGAACTGACCGCACGCCAAGCCGCCATCAAAGACCCCATCATCAACGAGGCGGTCGGTCCGGAGGACATAGCCGAGGTGGTCGCCCGCTGGACCGGCATACCCGTGAACAGGATGCTCGAGAGCGAGAAGGACAAGCTTCTGCGTATGGAGGAGGCGCTGCATAAGCGCGTCGTCGGTCAGGACAATGCCATTGCGGCAGTGTCCGACGCCGTTCGCCGCTCCCGCGCCGGCCTCTCTAACGAGAAACGACCCATCGGCTCGTTCCTCTTCCTCGGCACGACCGGCGTAGGAAAGACCGAACTCGCCAAGGCCCTCGCGGAGTTCCTGTTCGACGACGAATCGATGATCACCCGTATCGATATGAGCGAATACCAGGAGCGCCACACCGTCAGCCGTCTCGTTGGCGCGCCCCCGGGATATGTCGGATACGACGAGGGCGGCCAGCTCACCGAAGCGGTGAGGCGCAAGCCCTACTCCGTCATCCTTCTCGACGAAATCGAAAAAGCCCATCCCGACGTGTTCAACGTCCTGCTGCAGGTACTGGACGACGGCCGCCTGACCGACAACAAGGGTAGGACCGTGGACTTCAAGAACACCATACTCATCATGACCTCCAACCTCAAGCAGGAGGAGATGAAAGCCGTGATGCGTCCGGAGTTCCTGAACAGGATCGACGAGATCATCACTTTCGACGCCCTGACCCCGGACAACATCCGCGAGATAGTGCGCATCCAGATGTCCATCCTTCAGAAGAAACTGGAAGAGGACGGAGTGGAACTCACCTATACCAAGGCTTTCGAAGACAGCATGGTCGAAAACGGCTACGACCCCGTCTATGGCGCGCGCCCGGTCAAGCGCCTTATCCAGCGCGAACTGGTCAACAAACTTGCCCGCGCCGTGCTGGAAGGCACCGTCCGGAAGTCTTCCGCAATCGAGGTCGATTGCGACGCCGGCGGGCAGGTATTGCTACGCAATAAATAGAGCGCTTTTTTGGAAAAAAGCGGCGGAATGAGTAACTTCGTGCATCTAATAATTCAACCAAGATGAAAAAAGTACTCGTTGCCGCCGCTTTTGCTGCGCTGTTCTTCGCTCAAGGAGTGAAGGCCCAGACCAACTTCCAGACCTTCTACGACTTCGGTCGCAAGCACTTCACCACGACCCTCGAGGGTTTCCACCAAGATGACTGGGGCAACACCTTCTTCTTCATTGACTACGACTACAACAACAGGATTGACGGTACGGTCGTCTCCCCCAGCGGAAGCTACTTCGAGATTGCCCGCTGCCTGAATTTCTGGCAGGACAGCCCCGTCGCTCCCTTCAGCCTCCAGTATGAGTACAACGGCGGCCTGGGAATGGGATTCGGCATCAACAGCGCATTCCTCTTCGGCGTCGACTACTTCCTGCATTCCAGCGACTTCAACAATACATTGAACCTCAAGGTCCTGTACAAGCAGTTCGTCAAGATGGACTCCAAGCTCCCCATGCAGTTCACCGCTGTCTGGGGCTGCCAGGATCTTTTCGGCGTTCCGAGACTCCGTTTCTCCGGCTTCGTGGATGTATGGTGGGAGGGTGACAAGACCGTCGTCCTTTCCGAGCCCCAGCTCTGGTTCGGCATCGGAGACCACGCCAACATCGGCGGCGAGGTCGAGCTCAGCTACAACTTCGGCGGACTTGAGTTCACCACCGGCAAGGCCTTCAACGTCATGCCGTGCCTCGGCTGGAAGTGGGTCTTCTAAAGACTGTATTTACCTATCTTATTTAATAAATGAAAAAGACACTGTTCATCATCAGCGTCCTGGTGGCGCTGCCTCTGTTCGGATTCCAGGCTCAGGCCCAGGACGAATCCGCATTCGAAATCGTATCTTCCGACTCCGGCGTCGTCTCGCTTGACGCCGCATCGCATATAGGATTCGGATACAACCTTCTCAAGAGCGACGACTTCACCTCCTCCGGAAGCGGAGAGTTCTTCGTCAATATCCTCAACCTCAAGATCTACCCTACGGACGTTTTCGGCGTAGAGATCGGAGTGGACTACAAGACCATGGATTTCGAGTCCAAGGAGCAGGCATTCTATCTTGACGGTGACAAGAAGATCCAGGTCAAGCCCTTCAACGAGGTCTATCCCGGCAACTTCACCAAGACCCGCAGCCGCTTCAGAAGCAACACCTTCTCCGTTCCCGTATTGTTCAAGCTCGTGGCGGGAACCACCTCCTTCGGCCTCGGAGTCGAAGGCAACATGAACCTCAACGGCCGCGTCAAGGGCAAGTACTTCGACGGAGACAAGAAAGTCAAGGACATCCAGAAGGGCGCGCAGTTCACCAAATACGACTACAACTTCCTGGCTACCCTCGACTTCGACGGGACTGGCGTCTATTTCCGCTATTATCCGAAGAGTTCGCAGATCCTTCCCGAAGGCAGCGTGAACGTCGGCTTCATGGCCGTCGGCGTCATCTTCGACATGTAGTTCCAAACTCGCATGCATTACAAAAGGACGGGGATTCCCGTCCTTTTTTCGTATCCTCTCCCCTTTTTTCGAAAAAAATGCAAATAAATTTGGTTTATAAAATAAACTACTTTATATTTGCACCAGAGTTCAACGCTGAACCGGTGCGCAACGGGACGGAGGAGAACCATAACAACCTTTAAAAAGAAAAGAAATGGAAAACAACTTCTCAGCAGAAAACAGCCTCCGCCTCATTGCGGAGACCATCGAGCGCAGTCGTCGCACGATTGCCAAGAACTCCGGCAAACCGCTCATCCTCTGGGGCGCGCTGGTAGCACTAACCTCCATCATCATCTGGGCTCTTTGGAGCAAGACCGGCAGCGCGGCGTGGAATTTCCTCTGGTTCGCCATGACCGCCATCGGAGCCATCTGCATGCGCTTCATGACACGCAACAACGAGAAAGTTCCCGACACGGAAGTCAGCCGTATGCTCGGCAAGATATGGATGTGGTTCGGTATCTTCTCCACCGGCTTCTTCGCCCTCGTATGGGCCGCCTGGGGCCTCCGTTGCGCTTTCGGTATCGAAGGGCCACTGAGAGTGGACCTGACGTTGATCATCGTCCTGATGATGGGCCTCTGCGGCACTCTCTCCGGTGCGGCACTCAGGTTCAAGCCTATCTCCATATCGTCGGTCGTGGCCACGGCACTTTCGGTGCTCTTCCTTATGGTAATGCCCGAAGGCTCCGCCCTCCGTATCCTCGCTTTCGTGATCCTGGGACTCTTCGCCCTGATCATCCCCGGTGTGATTCTCCAGAAACAGAATAACAATTAAGCCATGCCCGAGAACGGAAAACTGTTCAAGCCGCTTGATCCCCTGCTCCATTCGGAGCTGCGCCTTGCGGTGATGTCGATCCTCCTGGACGCTGGCAGCGCGGACTTCGTCTACCTGAAAGCGGAAACGGGCGCGACATCGGGCAACCTGAGCGTCCAGCTCGACAAGTTGCAGCAAGCCGGGTATATCGAAGTGACAAAGGGGTACAAGGGCAAGATGCCACAGACAGTCTGCAGCATCACAGAAAAAGGTCGCGACGCTTTCGCAGCGTACGTCGAAGCTCTCCGCAGCTACATCCCTACAGGTAATCACCCGCAATAGAGGAGATACCTCCAATTCTGAAAAGAGGGTGGCCAAACGGTCCTACGGACCCGGCGGCCATCCTCTTTTACACGACTATACCCGCTAAACGGTTGCAGAAATCGTAAAAGACTATGAATAAACCGACAAAGCTTATGAATAAACCGACAAAACTCTTGATCGACTAATTGACTTTAATAGTATTATTTGTATTTTTACATAACCAATATACTAGCCATGAGAAAGTTAATAGCATTTTTCGCATTTCTGTGCCTTGCGGTGGGGAGTTATGCCAAGATAGACACCAAAAAGCTCGAGTACACCATCCCATATATTACGGTGGAGAAGCGCTCCAGCATCCTACCGAAGCACAATATCTGCTCCATCGCCCCCGCGGCGGAATCTTCGGACTATTTCATCACCGGCAGCGGCGCCCTGCGCCTCCAGGCTTCCGGCCAGCCTTATAACGAGGTGATGACCTACACCCACGAGCTGCTCTATCAGCCGCAATGGGCGGAGACTCCCCTGCCTCCAGACATGCGCCCCTACATGCCCCGCATCCGCCAACTGCTGCTGGAGGGCAAGGCGAATGAGGCGAACGCCCTGGTGGACGAGGCCCAGAAAAAGGCCGGCTTCGAAAAGTACATGAATTTCGACAACAATATTCTGTACCCCGTCGCTGGGCCGCGGAGACACACAGCCTTCACGCTCACCTTCCGCCGGCCGGAGCAGCCTGATACCAGGGACTATTTGCGTTTCCTGGACATGCAGAACGGAATGATCACCTCCATGTGGACTGATGCGCGCGGTTCCTTCCGGAACGAAAGTTTCTGCGCCTATGACGGGGAGGTCACCGTGAACCGCTTCACCGCGCCCAAGGGACAGTTGGACCTGGACGTGGTGATTCAGGTGCCCAGATTGTCTGCCGGCAGCACCCATGACCTGAATATCGAGGACGGCGTGATCACTCTAGCTTGCGCATACAATCCGGAATTCGGCCAGAAGGGCTACGCAGTGGTCATCCGCTTCCTGCCCCAGGGCGGCACCATGAAAAAGACCGAAACAGGTATGCACATTTCCGGCGCGGACGGCCTTATGATCGTCTCCAAGATCGAGAGGTTCGAAAGCGACTTCACCTTTGAATGCGCCAAGCCCGTCCGTGACGGACTGATGGCCATGAAGGTCGATTTCGACCAGCTGCTCAAGGGTAACGAAAAGTATATCGGCGAGCGGATGGACCGTTCCCGGATCCATCTGTGCCCCGACGAAGACCTGCTGCTTTCCGGCGAGGAGCTTCTCCGTCGCGCCCACAGCAAGAACGAGCTGGATCCCGCCCTGCTGGAGAAGCTCTATGACATGGGCCGCTTCTTCCAGATCTACGAAACAGGCCAGATTCCTCCTTTTACGGGCCAGCACAACATCAACACTAACCTGCAGGTCTGCGCGGGAAACAACACGGGCCTCTTCGACGAGATGGACGTGTATTTCAAGTATTACGAGACAAAGTTCGATGACTTCCGCACCAACGCGAAGCTGCTCTACGGCGCCCGCGGCCTGCTGGCCAGCGTCCACTGCGACCCGGATTCCGGCCTGTATTATCATTTCTCCCGCACCTATCCGCATTACGCCTGGACGGGCTGCCTTGGTTGGATCTTCAACGAGTTGTGGGGCTACTACCTCGTCACGGGAGACAAGGAATTCCTGCGGACCCGCGTGATTCCGGGATACAAGGAAATCGCCCTGTTCTTCGAGGATTACGCGTGCGACCGTGGTCCGGACGGCAAGGTCATCTTCTATCCGTCCTTCTCGCCGGAGAACCCGACCCCGAATCCCGGCTATGAGACGGTCACCAGCAGAGACATCAATCCCACGAGGATCAACTCCGTTATGGACATCGCCATATGCCGCGAGGTCCTGATGAACCTGATCGACGGCTGCAAGACCCTGGGCATCGAGGAGGAGAACATCCCCCACTGGGAGGCCCAGCTCGCATCCCTTCCGACCTATCTCCTGGACCTGGACGGCGGCCTCAAGGAATGGGCCTGGCCGACTATCGAGGAGAACTATAACCACCGCCACGTGTCCCACCATTATGACGTATGGCCCGGCCGCGCCGTCACGCCCGAGAAGGCTCCCGCGCTCAC
>JAEEGG010022388.1_pt1 | contig 12442 bp, 9 predicted proteins | sample 9134161 | NCBI WGS metagenome assembly JAEEGG01 (sample SAMN16246543, study PRJNA631951) | gut metagenome | biome: gut microbiome; feature: rumen; material: CR-attached | host: Bos | place: Iran: Karaj | collected 2018-10
ACACGCCAAAAGCATCCACCTTGTGCGCCTGCGCTACATCTGCCGCCCCACCCTGCCCATCTGGCACCCCTACCACGGCAAGTCGGCTTGGCTGATGCTCGACGAGGTGGAACTGCGCCGCAAATAGAAACCCCTACGATATGAAACGCCTAGCCCTAATAGCCCTGTTCCTGTCTGCCTTTGCCGTAACGGCACAGGACGTTCCCAATGTGCTGTTCATCGGCAACAGCTACACCGAGGTCAACAACCTGCCGCAGATGGTCTTCAACATCGCCCACAGCATGGGCGACACCATGACCTACAGCAGCAACACCCCGGGAGGTTGCACCTTCCAGCAGCACTGCGTAAACCAGTCGATGCAGATGATATGCCAAGGGGGCTGGGATGTAGTGGTGCTGCAGGAGCAGAGCCAGTTGCCCTCGTTCCCGCAGGGCCAGGTCGAGGGAGAGGTGTTCCCCTACGCCGAACGCCTCATAGATTCCATCTACGCCCACAACCCCTGCGCCGAGCCTATGTTCTATATGACTTGGGGCCGTCGCGATGGCGACCAACAGAACGCGCAATACTTCCCTGTACTGGGCACCTACGAGGGGATGGACAGCATGCTCTGCCTGCGCTACACCTATATGGCCGAAGTCAACGATGCCTCGCTGTGTCCCGTAGGACGTGTGTGGCGTTACCTGCACACCAACTATCCTGACATAAACCTCTACGCCTCTGACGGCAGCCATCCTTCGCAGGCCGGCACCTATGCCGCCGCCTGCGCCTTCTACACGCTTATCTTCCACCGCGACCCCACGGCCATCAGATTCAACGCCTCGCTAGATGCCTCTGTAGCTTCAAACATACGCGATGCTGTGCGCACGGTGGTTTACGACAACTTGACACAATGGCAGCGCCCACTGCCCGAGGTGGAGATACACTTGCTCGGCAATATCGGCAGCAATGCTGTATCTTTAGGTGGCGAACCGCAGCATGCCGACAGCCTCCACTGGTATTTCGGCGACGGTACCGACACCGTCACCTCCACCAATGGTGACCTAACAATGCAGCACGCCTATGCCGACAGCGGCCTTTACACAGTCATCCTTGTTGCTTCGCGCCATTGCATGACCGACACCGCTACAATGGAGGTCCATATTGAGAGTAACGCTCCTGAACCCGTCGGTATTATCACCGCCGACAGACATCACCCGTCGGTATATCCCAACCCTGCCAGCGGCGCAATCACCGTCATCGTTGACGCCACCACGGAAGCAACGCTTTATGCCGCCGACGGACGACAGGTGTGGCACGGTACCGTCAGCGGCAACACGACGATACCGCTCCACGCCCTCGCCGCAGGCATCTACACGTTGCACATAGGCGACACCGACATGAAGGTGATAGTAAAGTAAAGTCAGAGTTTAATATCAGGCAGTTCGCAACGGCCGTCCTTGCAGTGGCACTCCTTGCCGCCGGCATACGGGCAGCCACTACAGTTGCAGCCACCCTTGCCCTTCACGGTACGCACCACCCACCTTACGGCGAAGAACACCGTAACCGCAAGGATAACACCCACTATGACCGTCTGAATCATGCCAGTATGCCAAGTAATGTTGCTAACTGGAAGAACAGCGTGCTCACTATCCACGCCAACCCGATGGTATAGGCCACGGTGAATAGCGCCCACTTCCATTTGCCGCTCTCGTTCTTGATGGCTACCACGGTAGAGACGCAGGGCATGTAAAGCAGTATGAACAGCAGCATAGCCATAGCGCTTCGCGGCGTCATATTGTCGCGTATCAGCTCTCTGATGCGGCTCTCGCCCTCTTCGCTCTCGAAGTCTTCCTCAAGCATCGCTGCCTCGTCGCTACTCGTAGCATAGACAACAGCCATCGTGGAAGCGACAACCTCTTTGGCACCGACGCCGGCCAGCAGCGAAACGCTCTGCCGCCAGTCGAAGCCGCAGGGACGCATGGCGGGCTCGATGGTCTTGCCAATCTTGGCCATATAGCTGTTCTCGGCCTGCACGCGGCGGTCTTCGTTGGTGGGATAGTAGCTCAGCGCCCACACGATGATACTGGCACCGAGGATGATGGTACCCATCTTCTTGAGGTATTCCTTGCCTTTCTCCCACGTATGGCGCAGCACTGCCTTGACTGTGGGCATACGGTAGGGAGGCAACTCCATAACGAAAGGCAGGCTCTCGCCGCGCACGAAGAAACGGCTGAAAAGCTTGGCCATCAGCACCGCCATCACCATTCCTAGCAGATAAAGTCCCATTAGCACGAAGGCAGCCCACTTGCTGAAGAACGCCGACACAAGTATCACATACACCGGTATACGGGCCGAACAGCTCATCATCGGGATAACCAGCATGGTGAGCAGGCGGCTCTTGCGGTCCTCGATGGTGCGGGTGGCCATCACGGCCGGTACATTGCATCCGAAACCCATAATCATCGGGATAAAACTCTTGCCATGAAGCCCCATCTTGTGCATCAACTTATCCATGATGAAGGCCGCGCGGGCCATATAGCCGCTGTCTTCCATGAAGGAGATGAAGAGGTAGAGGATAAGGATATTTGGCAGGAACACAAGCACAGAACCCACACCGGCGATAATACCATCGCATATGAGGCTTTTCAGCGGCCCGTCGCTCATCACCGAGCCAACTGCATCGCCAAGCCAGCCGAACAACGCTTCGAGCCAATCCATGGGATACTGCCCGATGGCGAAGGTGCAGAAGAATGTGATAAACATCACGACGAGGAATACCGGATAACCCAACCAACGGTGGGTAACGATGGCGTCAATCTTGTCGGTATGCGCATGCAGGGTGCTCTTCTCGTTCTTCTCGTAGCATTCAGCCAAAGCGCCACGCACGAAGGCATACTTGGCGTCGGTGATGGCACTCTCGATATCCTGATGGGGATGCGCCTCATTGGCGTGTGCTTCGCGCACATGCGCTGCATCGTCAACCGTATGCCTGTAGTCTTTCAAATACTCTTCGGCAATTTGGTCGCGCATCTTCAGCACACTACCGTCTGGGTCGCGTTCTGACGTATACTTCTCCAACTGCTTGTCGTTCTCCAGCAGCTTGATGGCTAGGAAGCGGGTAGAGAGTGTATCGCTGAAGCCGTGCTCATAAAGCTCGGTACGTAACTGCGAGATATATCTTTCCAGCTCCTTGCCATGATTCACATGGATATGACGGGTTTTGCTGTCGCGCCCCTCGAACACCTCTATTACCGTATCGAACAGCGACCCGATACCTTTGCCGCTACGACCCGTGGTGGGCACTATAGGCATTCCCAATAGGGTGCTGAGTTGCTCTATATCTAGCTTGTCGCCGCTACGCTGCAGCTCGTCGTACATGTTAAGAGCCATCACCATGGTGATATCCATGTCAATAAGCTGGCTGGTCAGGTAGAGGTTGCGTTCCAGATTGCTGCCGTCCACCACGTTGAGGATGATGTCCGGATTCTTTTCTATGATATGCTTGCGCACGTACAGCTCTTCGGGCGAATAGGCGCTAAGCGAGTAGGTGCCTGGAAGGTCCACAAGGTTGAAGGTATATCCGCCGTATTCGAAGGTGCCCACTTTCTCGTCTACCGTAACTCCACTGTAGTTTCCCACCCGTTCATGGGCATGGGCCGCTATGTTGAAAATGCTAGTCTTACCGCAGTTGGGATTACCTACCAAGGCCACGTTTATGGTCTTCGACCGTTCTTCGGCGATATGGTGCATAGCATCGCATTCGGGGGCGTCGATAGGCTGGTAGTCGTCGTGGTTCACAATCTCGCGCTCTGCCTCCTTCTCACTCACTATCTCCACCTTCATGGCATCGCTGCGGCGCAACGACACCTCGAAGTTCATGATACGATATTTGATAGGGTCGTTCAGCGGTGCGTTGAGGATGGCCTCGACGGTTACCCCTTTGATGAAACCCATCTCGATTATACGTTTGCGGAAGGCCCCGTGGCCCGAAACACGGACCACTACGCCACGCTCACCTGTCTGTAGTTCAGATAGTAACATAGTAATACAGCTTTATTTTCCAACTGCAAAGATACAAATATCCCACCATACGGCCTATCACCTAAAATGGTGATATTAGCGATAGAAGTAGTCGTTCACCTTCTCGCGGTAGTAGGGCTGGAGGGTAGGGGGTACGGTACGTAGCTGGTCGGCACCAGGCTGCAGCTGACGGTTGTATTTCTCCAATTCGGCGGGCGAGGGCTGACTGTAGAGATCGCCACCTTCATGGCTTTCTCGGCGTTCTTCCTTCTCTCGCTCCATCTCGGCCTTCTCGTGCTCCAGCAGGCGGGTCATAATCTGCTGCTGGCGCTTGATGGTCTGCTGGGTTATAGTGCGATTCACAAGGTCGGTCTCTGTTTGCTCCATCTGGCGCATCAGCTGGTCGATCTCTTTGGCCAACTTGCTGTTTCCGGCATCGCCTTCTTTCAGTTCCTGGCCGTATTCCTGCATCATGCGGCGTATCATCTCCTGCTGGGCGGCCATCTTGGCAAACTCCTCGCTCATCTGCTGCCCCTGCCCCAGCTGGTGGCGGCCGCCGGGTTTGTTGCCCTGCTTGTCGAGCTGCTTTTTCAGCGCCTCCATCTGCTTGTTGAGCTCTTCCTGCATCTGGCGCATCGACTTGGGCGACGGCTTCCCGCTGCCGGGATTGCTGCATTGGCTGTTGCTCTTCCCGCGGTTCTTGCACTGGCCGCTCTTTTTCTTCTGAGCATTCTGTCGCATCTGGTTCTGCATCTGGTCGAGACTTTCGGCCAGCACAAGAGCCAGGTTGTTGAGCGAGGTCATGCTGTACTGCATCGAACGGGCCGCCTGCGAGTTCTTGTAGTTGCCGTAGAAGGTCTGGTTCATATTCAGCAGCTCGTTGAGCGAGCGTGTGGTGGCGCTGTTCACCTCGCCCACCTCCTTGGTGATGGCGGTGGCCACCTGCAGCTGGCGTTTGGCCATGGCCCGCAGCGAGTCCTCGACGCCGCGGAAGTCGTCCTTGACGCGGTTCTGGCGCGTGATGACGGTCTGGTACCTGGGATCCTGGATGTAGGTGTTATTGACCTCGGCGATGAGCTCCTCCTGGTTGAAGGAGAGCTGCACGAGGTTCTTCAGCAGCTGGCGCACCTGCTCGGCGTCTTCGGCCATATCCTGCTGCTCGGCATCGACCTGTGCTTCAGCCAGGGCCTCGCTGAGTTGTTCCATCTCGTCGGCAGCCTGCTTCTGCTGCTTGCCGGCATCCTTGTTCTTGCCCTTCTGCAGGCTCTGCTGGGCTTCCTGCTGGTGCTGCTCCACCTGCTGTTCGAGCTCCTGCGGCACCTTGAAATCGGTCGAGGGGTCGAGCTCCTTGTAGTCCTGCTTTATCTGGTCAATATCTTGTTTCAGCTGCTGGAAACGGCCGCTGAGCTCCTGCTGGCGCTGCTGGAGGCCTTCCCGATCCTTCTTGTCGGCCTGCTCTGTCTGCTGCCCCAGATCGCGCTGTTCCTCGGCCAGACGGTCCATCTTCTGGATGGTCTGCTCCACCTTCTTCTCTATCTCCAGCCGCTTCATGAGTTCGATATTCTGGTCGAGCTGGCGTTCGAGTTCGGCGTTGTCGAGCTTGAGCTGTTCGAGCTGCTGCTGCACCTTCTTCTTGTCGAGTTCCTGCATCATGCGCTCAATCTCGGCCATGGTCTCTTTCATCTTCTCGTCCATCACCTCGTTCATCAGACGGTCCAGCTCGCGCTGCTTCTCCATCAGCTGCTCGCTCTGCTCGCGGTACTTCTGTTCCAAGCGGTTGTTCTCCTGGATTTGCTGCTGCATCTGTTGCATCATCTGGCGCACCTGCTTCTGCTTCTCCTGAATTTGTTGGAGGTCCTGCTTGTCCTGCCAGTTGAGCTCCTTCTTGTCCACCAGACGGCGCATCATCTCGTTGATTTCCTCTTGCAGACGCTGCAGCTCGCTCATCTGTGTCTCGGCGCTCTGGCGCACGTCTGTGCGGTTCTGCTCCAGCAGGCTGTCCAGGGCCGCCTCGTCGGGCACCTTCACCTCGAACACATCGGAGCGGGTGGTCTTGGGGCCATGGATGGCGTCGTTGTCCGACACCTCGAACCAGTAGGAGAGCACGTCGCCCGGGGCGAGTGTGAGTTCGGCGGTATTAAATGAGAAGTAGAATTCCTGCGAGGCGCCTTCACCAAGGCCTATTTCAGCCTCACTGACGGCATTTCGGGCGGTATCGGAGGGATTGGCGGTGCGATGAATAAAAACAAGCCGTGAGAAGCCGTAATCGTCCTTGACGCGTCCGCGGAAGAGGCGGCGGTCGGGGTGCAGCGAGTCGAAGAGCTCCTCGACGGCTATCATCGGGGCGGCGTCGGCGATGGCGGAGAGCGTGTAGCGCAGCGTGTCGGAGGAATGATGAGCGATGAATGATGAATGATGAACTTTGCTGACGCAGAAGGAATAGTCTGTGGTCTCCATGATGCGGCGCGAGAACTCCACGCGGCCGTTGGCGTCGGGGGCGAGCGAGATGTGGGAAGTGGGAAGCGTAAAGTGGAGGCTGTCGGCATCCTGTGTCTGGAAGAGCCAGCGCACGGTGGTGCCTTCGGGCACGGCGGCATCGCCGAGATTCACCACAGTCTCGCTTTCGCGGCCCGTATATGCAGGGTAGGAGAGGACCATGCGGAACGAGAGTACCGCGGGATTGGGCAGCACCTCGAGGGTGTAGTCTTCCGACGTTACGCCGCCGCCCTCGAGGGCGAATGTCTGCGAACGGTTGAGTTGACGGAAGACATAGGAGAACTGCGACGGAGAGGTGGCCTGCATGCGGTAGCGGCGTCCTTCGATGCGGAGGAAGACCTCGGCCGGCACAGCCTCGCCCTCGGTGGCGACCTCAAGGGTGAAGTCGTCGCCCTGCATGGCCGTGAGGCTGGGGTTGAGCACACGGAAGCGGAACGGAGCGGGACGCTCGAAGGTGGTGGTATAGTTGACGATGCGCTTGGAGGGCTCAGTGACCGTCTGCGGGGCCAAGATCAGCAGCAAGGCGATGACCACAAGGGGCGGGAGGGCGTACTTCAGGTAGCGGTGGTTGCCCTTGAGGTTGATGGCGTTGAGGAACGGCACGGGACGCAGCTGGGCGGTTTTCTGCTCGATGGCGGCAAGGAGCAGGTCGTTAGTGCTCGGCGAGGGACTTTCCATCAGCTGCAGCAGGTTGAGCAGCTTGTCGCTCACTTCGGGGAAGTGGCGGCCGATGATGCGCGCCGCTTCGTCGTGGCCGATGCGCTTGCCCAAGCCCTGCATTTTCAGCAGCGGGCGTACCACGAACCACGCCAGCACCGCAGCCACCGCAGCGATGCCCACCCAGAAAACGATGCCCCTGGCGACCGGCGGCAGCCAGCCGAAGTACTCCAGCAAGATGGCCGCGAGGAAAAGCGTGAAGACGATGCCGACAGCATACAACACACCTCGAATCAGGAGGTTCTTGTAATACTTCCGGATGAAGGCGTCGAGCGCCTGCAAGATGTCTGACGGCTGCGTCACAAATCAGTGACTTACTGCTTCTGCCCAGCCTTTATAGAAGCATTGACGGTCTTGTTGTAGTAGGCCTCTTCCCACGTTGCCTTGAGTGAACCGCTCACCTCGGCAACAGTAGCCTTGGCCCAGCCGTAGTGTATGCCGTCGGCCAACTTCACACGCAGACCCACATAGAACGTGCCGGGAACGATGTTGTAGACAAATGATGCATCGCCGTAGGAAAAGTAGCCGTTAGGTGTCATATTACTGCCAATCTCTTTGTCCAGCGCAAGGGTAGCGATATGATCCCATTCCTGCTCAGACACGGTGACGACGTTGGTGCCGGTCTCGGCATTGTACGGGTCGAAAGTCAGTCCGCTGTTCTCGAACTCGGAATAGGTGATGCGGTATTCAAGCGTACCGTCGCCATTAAAGTCAATGCCAAGAACATCCTCGAAAGCATCGAAAGTACCGTTGCCTATTGCAGCCATGGCAATGGTGCTGACGGGAGCGGGGGTACCGCCACCACCGTTGTTGCCGCCGCCGTTATTTGTGGCAGTGTTGGTGTTATTAGCGGCTTCTTCCTTGCTGCAAGAGACAGCGGTGAGCATCATCAATGCTACCGCAAAATAGAGAATCTTCTTCATGATGTCGATGTTTTTACGTTTGTTTGAAATTGCAAAGATACTACTTTTTACCAACATGGTGAAAAATATTTTGCCAATTGGACTAACTTTAGTACTTTTGCAAAAAAATACAAGAGCCATATGCAACAAGTAATCATAATCACCGGTGCCTCGTCGGGCTTCGGCAAGGCCACCGCCGAAATGCTTGCAGCCAAGGGAAACACCGTCTACGGCCTCTGCCGCCGCCATGTGCTCGCGGAGAGCAATATCAAGTACTATCAGTGCGATGTACGCGACCGCGGGAACATCCGCGCTGTTGTAGAGCAGATTATCGCCGAGCAGGGTAGGGTGGACGTGCTCATCAACAATGCCGGAATGGGCATAGGAGGAGCGTTGGAACTGGCCACCGAGGAGGAGATTGACATGCAGATGGGCACCAACTTCATGGGTTGCGTCAATATGTGCCAGGCGGTACTACCGTACATGCGCAAGGCGCGCAAGGGCAAGATTATCAACCTCAGCTCGATAGGCGGCGTAATGGGATTGCCTTACCAAGGCTTCTACTCAGCATCGAAGTTCGCCATCGAGGGTTTTACAGAAGCCCTTGCCGCCGAGGTCACGGGCTTCGGCATCCGCGTCTGCATGGTCGAGCCGGGCGACTTCGCCACAGGCTTCACCGGCAGCCGCAAGAACAGCCAAGCCACCATGGACGACCCCGACTACGGCCCCATCTTCAAGCGCAGCCTCGCCATCATCGAGAAGGAGGAGAACGGCGGCCTGCAGCCCGAGGTGCTGGCCCGCCGCATCGTCAAACTCGTCGAGAAGAAGAAGCCGCCCCTGCGCAACGTCGTCGCCAACCTCGAGCAGTGGCTCTCCACCGTCATCAAACGCGTCCTGACGGGAAACCAAATGGTAGGAATACTAAGGGACTACTATAAATCCTAGAATTAAGTCCCAAGCTACATTTTACAACGCTTTGCCGAAGACGGCGCGCTGCATCAGGGGCTTGGTGCTGTACTGCGTCTCCCAGATCTTCACGGCTTCGTTGCCGATAATCTGGGGGTTGGTATAAGCGGTATGCACACCATGCTTGATGGCGGCTTCGTTCATGTCACAGTAGTAGATGCTGTGGACACCGCGCTTCTGCCAGTCGGGCAACACGCCGTTGAGGAGTAGGTCAATTGTGTCGAAGTGCTTGAGGTCGTGCAGGATGTGATACCAACCGAAGGGGAAGAGCTTACCGTTAGCTTTCTTGTAGGCCTTGGTGAGATCGGGGATGGAGAGGCCGAAAGCGACGAGCTTGTCGTTCTCGTCGACCACAAACTGCACAAAGTCCATGTTGACAAAGGGGAAATACTCGTCAATATAGACCTTGATCTCCTTCTCGGTCATGGGCACGAAGTCGTAGAGGTCCTTGAAGGAGTCGTTGATGGCGTGGAAGAACTGCCAAGCATAGGGGATAAGCTCCTTGCGGCGTTTGACTTTGACGAGCTTGAGGTGATACTTCTCCATGATGAGCTTGTTGAGGCGACCCACCTTGTCGGGCACCGGTTGGTTGGCCTGCATAGAGTACTGCTGCCAGCGGCATTTTATCTCGTAGCCGGCGCGCTCGATGAAGCGCACATAGTATTCCGGGTTGTAGAGGGTGGAGGTGTTCTGGCGAGCGTCGAAGTTGTCGATAGCCCAGCATTCCTTGTCCATATCGGTGAAGCCGAAAGGCCCCTCAATCTCGTTCATACCGTTGGCGCGGCCATATTCTATCACCTTGTCAAGCAGTGCGTTGAAGACGTCGTAGTCCTCGACGAAGTCGAACCAGCCAAAGCGGACAGCCTTCTTGTTCCAGTGTTCGTTGACGGTGCGGTTGATGATGGCGGCCACACGGCCCACCACCTTGCCGTCGCGCAGGGCGAGGTAAAGTTCACGTGAACAGTGCTCCAGCGAGGGATTCTTCTCTGTGAGGAGGTTGATTTCATCAAAGTCTAGCGCCGGAATGTAGGAGGGCACATCCTTGAAGAGACGGTTGGGAAAAGCAATGAAGCGGCGCAGGTCGCGGCGGGAACTGACGGTTTTGATTACGATGTCAGACATGATGCAACAGGTTTCAAATAATTTGCAAAGATACAAACATTTTCGAAACCATGGTATTTTTTCTTTGTTTTTTTGCACCACAGCCCATCATCATGAACGCACCTGCACCGTATCTTCACCCTATCATCACCGTCTGCGGTCGGAGGGGGTACGGAGGGGGTATGCCGATGGTACGGTGTTGATACGGTGATGATAGGGAGATATGTCGGAAAATCAGCCTATTATAAAATGGCATTTTTTGACGTTTTTTTGTGCTTTTTGAAAGAAAAATCGTATCTTTGCATCCGGTTTTTGACGACGTCACAATGACGGAATTGGTTATTTTCGACTTCGACGGGACGCTGGGAGACACCCGGCAGAAGATTGTGGACATGCTGCAGCGCGTGATGCGCGCACGGGGGCTGTCGGTAGCGCCCGACGACGCCTGTGCCGCCACAATCGGCATACCGCTGACTGGGGCTTTCCTGCGGCTGTTCCCCGGCATGACCGAAACCGAAGCCGAGGAGTGTACAGAGACCTACCGCGTGCTGTTCGAGCGGCATCGCAAGGAGCTGGTACCAGAGCTGTTCCCGCATGTGAGGGAGACTCTTGAACAGTTGAAAAACAACGGCATACGAATGAGTATCGCCTCGTCGCGCACCAGCGCCTCGCTTTGGGCATTTCTGGACGACATGGGGCTGAAGGGATACTTCGAGTATGTCATTGGCGCACAGGACTGCGCAGAGCACAAGCCGTCAGCCTTGCCCGTACTGGCTACGCTGGAACGGCTGAATGTAAGGAGGGAACGTGCCGTGGTGGTGGGCGACATGCCTGTAGACATCCTGATGGGATGCAACGCCGGTTGCCGCACCGTGGCCGTCACCTATGGTAACAGCAACCGCGCCGACCTCACGGAGGCCGGCGCGGATTATGTCATTGACGATATCAGAGAACTATTACAGCACCTCTAATTTCTTGAATGCCTTGTAGATCTTCTCTACGCCTGTGTCAATCTGCTCATGGGTGTGTGTGGCCATGAGTGCGAAGCGGATGAGCGTCTCGTCGCTGGGCACAGCCGGCGAGATGACGGGGGTCACGAAGACGCCGTTCTCCAGCAGCTCATGGGTGATGGTGAAGGTCTTCACATTGTCGCGGATGAAGAGCGGGATGATGGGGGTGGAGGTATTGCCAATCTCGAAGCCGAGGTCTTTGAAGGCCTTGAGGGCGTAGCGCTGGTTGTCCCAGAGGGCGGCATTGCGCTCGGGCTCGGTGCGCATAATGTGCAGTGCTTCAAGCACCGAGGCGGTGCTGGCGGGGGTGATTGAAGCGGTGAAGATGTAGGGACGGACGCTGTGTTTCATCCAGTTGATAGTGTCCTTGTCGGCCGCGATGAAGCCACCCACCGAGGCGAGGCTCTTGCTGAAGGTGCCCATGACGAGGTCCACCTCGGGGAGCATGTTGAAGTGGTCGCAGGTGCCGCGGCCTTCGCGGCCAAAGACGCCGAGACCGTGGGCCTCGTCGACCATCAGGGTGGCGCCGTAGCGGTTGCAGATTTCAACCATCTTGTCGACGTGAGCCACGTCGCCCTCCATTGAGAAGACACCGTCGGTGACTACCAGCTTGGAGGCCTCGACAGGCACCTTCTGCAGGACACGTTCGAGGTCGGCCATGTCATTGTGCCGATATTTCTGAGTGTTGGCGATGGTAATGAGTCGGCCTTCCATGATGCTGGCGTGAACGCGCTCATCATAGAACAGGTAGTCGCCGCGGCCGCAGATATTGGGGATGACGCCGCTGTTGGCCAGGAAACCTGCCGAGAAGAGCATGACGCCGTCCTTGCCAAGGAAGGCAGCCAGCTCGTCCTGCAGCTGGATGTGGATGTCAAGCGTACCGTTGAGGAACGGAGAACCGGCACATCCGGTTCCGTACTTGTCGATGGCGCGCTTGGCGGCTTCCTTCAGACGCGGGTCGTTGGTAAGGCCAAGATAGGAGTTGCTGCCGAACATCAAGACAGGGTGGTCATAGCCAGTGACATAGACCTCGGTGTTCTGTGGGCTGCAAATGGGTGTGAAGTAAGGATAAATACCCAGGGCTCTCATCTCCTGGGGATAGGTGTATTGAGCTAACTTTTGACGTAGTGGCTTCATACTTTAATTGTTAATTTTAAAGTGCAAAGTAACGAATTTTTTGGCGATTATGCCAAAATTAAAATGTTAAAAGTGAATGCATAGCCTCGGTCAGACTGCTCGCACCTATTCTAA
>JAEEGG010022390.1_pt1 | contig 12441 bp, 11 predicted proteins | sample 9134161 | NCBI WGS metagenome assembly JAEEGG01 (sample SAMN16246543, study PRJNA631951) | gut metagenome | biome: gut microbiome; feature: rumen; material: CR-attached | host: Bos | place: Iran: Karaj | collected 2018-10
ACAAGTTGCTCATGTACGAAGCCATGAAGATGGAAAACAACCTGCTGGCCGAAGCTGACGGTACCATCACCGCCATCAACTGCCGTCAGGGCGACAATGTGCTTCAAGGTGATACTTTAATCGTAATCGGATAAGGCCATGTTAGGAAAGAAAAGCATTTACAGAAAACCTGCGGTCATCCTCGGCTCGTTGGTGCTCCTGATGCTGCTCAACCTCGTGGTGGTCAACAACCCGATGTTCGCCACCAGGGTCGCTGACTTGGGAGGAAAGACCGAGCAGGTCAGCGAGATGACCCCGCAGGAAAGCAATGCCCAGCTGGCTGAGATGGCCGACGCCATCGTCGCTGAAAAGACAGCCGAACTGGGTCAACAGATCGAGAACCTCAATCAACGCGTGACCACATTAGAAGGAAAAAACGCCAAGCATCATGTGGCAACTAAAGAAGAAATCAAGGAGATGTCCACCAAAGACCGTCTGAGCGAAGGTCTGCGCAACTTCTGGCTGCTCACGGGCTTCAGAAACTGCAAGTTGGGCAACATCATCATGATTTTGGTGGGTATCCTCTTCATCTTCCTGGCTATCCGCTTCGAGTTTGAACCTATGCTGCTTATCCCGATTGGCACGGGTATCATTGTGGGTAACATTCCCTTTTTCCAGGGTTTCGGTGTCACCTTTGCCGATGCCATGGCCAATCTACAAGCACTAGATCCAGCGACACTCAATTTCGATTTAGACACGGCTAAGGCCTTGTTGATAGCCGTCTTCGGCGACAACCCGGGCGACAAACATATGGTGTTGAGTGAAGCCATTAAGTCAGTCGAGCATCTGAACATGGCTGATTATGGTCTGGTCAATAACGACATCGAAAGCGTGAAAGGCTTGATGACAAGCGTGTTCCAAAGCGGTGAACTGAACCTCCAGACAGGTCTTTACCAAAAAGGCAGTGTGCTAAACTATCTGTACTTCGGTGTGACCTCGGGTGTGTATCCGCCACTAATCTTCTTGGGCATCGGTGCCATGACAGACTTCTCGTCGCTCATCGCCAACCCGAAACTGATGATCCTTGGTGCTGCCGCCCAACTCGGTGTGTTCATCACCTTCATCGGTGCCTTGTATCTCGGCTTCAACCTGCGTGAGGCTGGTGCTATCGGCATCATCGGTGGTGCCGACGGTCCTACCGCCATCTTCTTGTCCTCGCGTCTGGCCAACGGCATGAACGGCACGCGTAACCTCATCGGCCCCATCGCCATTGCAGCATATTCCTACATGGCTCTGGTGCCGGTGATCCAGCCGCCTATCATCCGCTTGCTGACCACCAAGGAAGAACGCCTCATCAAGATGGGAGCCCCGCGTATGGTGAACAAGACCGAAAAGATCATGTTCCCCATCGTTGGCCTCATCCTGACCACCTTCATCAGCCCCACGGCCCTGCCGCTGTTGGGTATGTTGTTCTTCGGCAATATCATCAAGGAGTCGGGCGTCGTGAAACGTCTGCAGAACACCGCCTCCAACCCGTTGATTGACATCGTGACCATCGTCTTGGGTCTCACCGTGGGTGCCTCCACTCAGGCCTCTGTGTTCCTCACTGCAAGTTCCATCAAGATCTTCGCCTTGGGTGCTGCCTCGTTCTGCGTGGCCACCGCTGGCGGTCTGCTCGGTGCCAAGTTGATGAACCTCTTCTTGAAGGAGAAGATCAACCCGATGATCGGTGCCGCTGGTGTGTCGGCAGTGCCCGACAGCGCCCGCGTCGTCGAAGTGGAAGGTCAGAAGTACGACCCGTCGAACCACCTGCTCATGCACGCCATGGCCCCCAACGTCTCCGGCGTTATCGGCTCGGCAGTGGCAGCTGGTGTGATGATGTCGTTCCTGATGATGTAATTACACCTTTTATTAATAGCAAAACCCGCCTCATTCGAGGCGGGTTTTGGTTTAAAAGCTGATGGTTTTTGTTTTGTCGTAACAATATGCGCCGCTTCCTAGCTACTATAGTCCTTTTTCTGTTGTCATTCCAATTATTGGGCAACGACGGTGTCCCCAACCGGTTGTTTCGGAAAGGGGTGTATTTCCCCGTTGTTGAGACTCCTGCCGTTTTCACAAGTACGGTTGACGACAAGGATTTCCTTGTTTTCATTGAGTACAGCGACAGTTTGCATATGAAAGGACATTATATGGCTTGGGAGGAAACGATGACCGACACCCTTCCTTTCAGATTGGAAGCCAAAGGCCGCAATGCCATCCTTTATTACGAGGACCAAAAAGAAACCTTTCGTCCGCGCATCAAATCCATGGATAGCCAACATGCCATAGGTTATGCTCGCTTGAGTTTGTTCAGTACCGCCCATTTCCAATTTAACATACTTGAAGAGCCTCTCTTTCATGACTTTGAAAACAATCGTTATCAAGATTCCGTGTTCTCAGTGGAGGAGGCCGACAATATCTGTTATGCCCATGTTCCAGGCTTTTGGTCGGAATTGGGTGACGAAACCGATGTCACTGACAAAGTCTTTCGAATGGCTGATGCCATAAACGAAATCCCGTTGGATCTCCATCTTGATGTCTTTCGACCGCAAAACGACACGTTGGACAAACACCCCTTGGTGATGTTGGTTCATGGTGGTGCGTTCTACTTCGGATCGAAAGACGATGCGTCGATTACGCGTTGGTGCCGTCATCTCGCTTCACAGGGGTATGTGACCGCCTCCATCGACTATAGGATCGGATTCCTTCCCACCATGGCGAGTATTGGCCGTGCAGGCTATCGTGCGGTGCAGGATGCCCATGCTGCCATGCGTTATTTGGTTGCGCATCAGGTGGAATATGGCATCGATACCTCCATGATCTTCGTGGGAGGGGCCAGTGCCGGGGCCATCACCGTACTCAACCTCGCCTTCATGACCAATGAAACCCGCCCTAAATATACCCGCAGCGACTTCCTTCGTCCTGATCTAGGTGACATCGACGCCTGTGGCAATTCCATCAAGACAAATTTCCGCATCAGGGGTATTATTGATATGTGGGGTGCCATGCCCGATACCACCTTCCTTCATGGACGAAACATCCCGATTCTGGCCTTCCATGGCGACGCCGATAACATCGTTCCTTACAACTACGACTATCCTTTTGGCATCGCTGGTCCATTGAAAACACTGATAGTCGAACCCATGTTTGGCTCGTCATGCATTGTAGATCGCGCCATTAAATTGGGCCACAAGGCCCATCTAGTTACTTTTAGTGGCTACAAGCATTCCCCTCACGTGGATAACACCAAAGCCTTCAATAACAATTTCTTCGTTATACAGGAAATGATGTCGGACTTTTTCTACGATATTGTTGTCCCACAAAAGCCCGAAATCATTGAAGAAAACGACCATTATTATGTGAGGCCATATCCTTTGGAGGCCAGTTGGCAGGTCGAAGGAGGAGTCATCCTCTCTTCCGAAAGCAATTCAGTGGAAATAGCTTGGATTCAAAATGCACCCCAACACAGTATTACAGTATCGGTTTTGATGCCATATGGTGTTGGTCTCACCGAAACAATGGTCACCCAATGATGGCTTTATTTGAAGAACATTGGTCTTTCTTGAATTAGCGTGGATATAAAGCACTTTTTTTTGTATTTTTGTACTTTTAAATATCTAATATAATAAAGCGGTCCTAACCATCTCAATAGCCTAATAGAACATAACATTGCAATAATTAAATCAATCAATCAATTAAATCAATTCAATCATGAAAAAAGTAGCTTTATTTGTGGTGCTGTTCACCATGATGGCCTTCAGTGCCAAAGCCCAGTGGTTCGATTTATCTAACAATCAACGTGCCTCTATAGGCTTAAACCTTGGTGTTGTTGGATACGACCTTAATTCTCAAGGCCTTGACAAGAGCATTGCCAATTTCGGTATCGGAGCCAATGTTTCATTTGCTGGCATCTACCTTGATTTTATTTATCAAAATCCCGAACATCGCTGGGACAGAAAAATTACACAACAAGAGTACCCTGACCAAACTGCCCTCACCATCAATTTAGGCTATCAAATCCCTGTGCTTTCATGGCTATATGTAACGCCTTTGATTGGTTATAGCAACGAAACTTGGGGAAGAACACTTGGCAACTCTATCGGAGTAGATACTGAAAGCCGTTCTATCTACCACGATTATGTGCGTGACCGTATCAACAATCACTTCAACTATGGCGTAGGAGTGATGTTCCGTCCTGTCGAGGTTATTGAAATAGGTGCCGTGGCCACCAGCCATGCGCTTTATGGCACCATCAGTGTTTCTGGCAACCTCAAAAGAAAGTGATTCTTTTTCAAATCAAGCAGTCAAGAATCAGAAAATCTAACGTAAGTTTATAAATATGAAAAACAACTATTTAATGAAAAAAGCGCCTTTGATTCTCTTGGTTTGCGTCATGATGGGTATCAGTGCATTTGCCCAGACCAGACCTAACAGAGCCCTGTACCTGAACATGGGAGGCAGCTACGGTGTCGCCAGCTCATATGACAACGGCACGGTTCCCTTCTTTATTATGGGCTCTTCAAACATTCAAACCTCTGGCATCACCTACGGATGGAAGCGCTATGAGACAAATCTTGAGTTCCGCTCCATTAACACCACTTTGAAAAACCCCACTGGCACTTGCATCGACTACGATGTCTACTATGACTTCCTCTATCGCGTCCACGACTCGGAGAGCAGCCGATGGCACCAATGGGTCGGTGGCGATGTCGATGCCTTTGTCGACATCCGTCAAATCCCCAGCCTGCAAAACGCTTCGACCAATCTTTCGATGTTCGGCAATCTTGGCCTCGTTTGGAAAGTCGAATACGACTTCGCCTACAACAAGGATAAGACACATAACTGGCTGACCGCCTATGGAAAAGTTAACCTGCCTTTGGCTGGCGTAGCCAACCGTCCCGACTTCGCATATGTGGGTGATGGTATAGGAATGACAGAGCCAATAGAGCTGCTCTTTGCCCAGCACCACACCTTTGCCAAGTTCTTCCCTGGCTGCAATACCGATTTGGGTTTGCGCCTCAATTTCAAGAATGGCAACTGCATTGATTTCAACTATCGCTGGGACTTCATCACTACAGGCAAAAAGGACGTCTACAACTACGTCAACGCCCTTCATAGCTTCAATGCCACATTCATGTTCAACCTTTACAAACAATAATCGCTATGAAAAATATCCGTACCATACTATTCTGCCTTCTGGCACTGGTTTTTGCCTCTTGTGAGCGCATCGTTTCCGACCAGGACGCGCCCAACAATCCAGTCAACGTGTTCGAATACCTTTGGAACAAAGTGGACACACAGTATGCCTTTTTCGACATTAAGGGCGTCGATTGGGATTCCATCCACGAGGTCTATCGCTCTAAAGTGAATGATGACATGTCCGACGATAGTCTGTTCAGCGTCTGCGCCGCCATGATCAACACCTTAAAGGACGGTCACACCAACCTTTGGAGTAGTTTCAATGTCTCACATAGTGACTCCTTGTTCTATCTGATGATGGAAGGAGGCCAATTGGATGCCAATGTTGTGGCCACCAACTATCTGACACCTTATGGTTACACCACCGGCAGTCTCTCCCATAACTTCATCCGTGATGGTAAAGTGGGTTACATCCGTTATGAATCTTTTAGTAACGACATCAGCGACGACAACCTGTTGTTTGTACTAGATCGCTACAAGGACTGCAAAGGCTTGATTCTTGACCTGCGCAACAACGGCGGTGGCTCTTCGGCCAATATGACCAAGCTGCTCAGCATTTTCGACAACCACAAGCAAGAACTGTTCAAGTCACAAATCAAGTCGGGTCCCAAGCACGATGAGTTCACCGACTACCGCACTATTTACGCTGCCGACAGCAGCCTGCTGGGCAACAAGCCTTACACCAAGCCTGTAGCCGTGCTGATCGACCGTGGTTCTTTCAGCGCCACTTCGTTCTTCGCAGTAGCCACCCAAGCCTACGACAACGTCAAGTTGTTCGGTGACTACAGCGGCGGCGGTATGGGTATGCCTAATGGTGGTTCCCTTCCGAATGGTTGGGGCTATCGTTTCAGCATCACCCGCACCATCGCTCTTGACGGTGGCAACTATGAAAACGGCGTCCCGCCTGATGTGCGCGTCCTCCTCGACCGCGATATGGCCGCACAAGGCATCGACAACATCATCGAGACCGCAGCGGACTGGATTACGCAATAGCCAAAACACCTATACGAAAAAGGCTGCTCTTTCATCAAGAAGGAGCAGCCTTTGTTGTAACAGTCAAGAACTGAATCAAACGTTGTACTGTGCAATGATGCCCTTGTCGACAAGGATACGGCCACAATACTCGCAAACGATAATCTTCTTATGCGTGCAGATGTCCAACTGGTGTTGAGGAGGAATGCGATTGAAGCAACCACCACAAGCCTCATCGAAGATACCGACAACAGCAAGACCATTACGGGCATTCTTACGGATACGCTTGTATGCCACCAATAAACGATCTTCCACCAACTTCTCGCAGTCAGCCGAACGCTGTAGCAATTGTTCCTCTTCCTTCTCAGTGCCTTCCACTAACGAATGCAACTCATCATTCTTCTCCTTCAACGAAACTTTCAACTCAGTGAGACGCATTTGCGCCTCTGCCACCTTAGTAGCCACATCGTTATCCTTGGCAGTAATCTCCCTTATACGCTTCTCTGACAATTGATTATCTAATTGTTGATACTCAATCTCTTTTGTCAGAGAATCATACTCACGGTTGTTGCGCACATTGTTCTGCTGATCCTCATATTTCTTGATTAAGGCCTCGGTCTCTTTAATCTTAATCTTGTAGTCTGAGATGTCCTTCTGATACTTCTTGCTTTCTTCCTTGAAGTTGGCAATACGGGTTTCCAAGCCAGCGATTTCATCTTCAATATCTTGAATCTCCAAAGGCAAATTGCCACGGTAAGCTCTGATTTCATCTATCTTTGAATCAACCTGTTGAAGAGTGTAAAGTGCCACTAACTTTTGTTCAACACTCACTTCAACTAGATCTTGAACTGGTTTCGGAGCCTCTTCCTTTTCCATAGGGTTCTCCTCTTTCGGAACAGCAACTTCTTCTTTTTCTTCAACTTTAGGCTCAACTTTTGCTGTTTTCTTAGTCGTCTTCTTTGCTTTCTTTTCTTCAGCCAGCTCATCTTTAACCTCAGGCTCAGCCACAGCCTTGGTTGATTTCTTTGTTGCCTTCTTTATTTCATTAACTTCTTTTACCTCAGCGACTTCAGTCGCTTCAGTCACTTCTTTAGTTTCTTTCTTAGCCATATTGTTGATTACTTATTCTGTACAAAATAATGAACCGAATTGGTTTTTGCTTCAGCGATTTCGGCTGCAAAGGTAGGAAATTTTTTCCTAATCAGCTCAACTATTAATTCTTTCGTAAATTGTTCAGTCTCGAAATGACCACCATCAACCAGAAGGATATTGCCCTCGGGGACAAAGAAATCATGGTATTTGATATCAGCAGTGAGATAGGCATCGGCTTTTTGTCGTAAGGCATCGGGCATGAAAGGTGTGCCGGAGCCGCCACAAAGCGCCACTTTCCGGACTTTGCGTCCCGTCAATGCGGAATGGCGTAGGCATGGAGAATCGATGGTTTTTGCAACAAGTTCAAGAAAACCAATTTCTTCCATCGGAGTCTCAAACTCGCCAATCATACCCGCACCGCATAATTCAGGTTCCGATTCGGAGGGTTGAAGAAAATGCAAGTTTTTCAAGCCAAGGCGTTCGGCCAGCACTCGACTCACACCCAAATAACTATTGTCCAAATTGGTATGCATGGAAATCATTGCGATATCGTGCTTGACAGCCTTCATCACGGCGCGTTCGATATAGGTTTCAGGAGTAAGATGCTTCAAGCCACGGAAAATCAAAGGGTGGTGACTGACAATCACATTGCAGTGTTTGGCAACAGCCTCATCAACAACCTCTTCGGTAATATCCAAGCAAACCAAGGCTTTATGAGCTTCTGCATTAATGTCGCCCACCTGCAAACCCGCGTTATCATAGCTCTCCTGCCATTGCAGCGGTGCCACCTCGGTGATACAATTCAGAATGTCTTTAATGGTCATAATTTCAAAATTGAGGCTCAAAATTAGGAAAAAAATGTCTAATTTTGGCCCCTACAATGAGAATTTTGCTGTTACCCATAACGTTTTTGTTTCATATTGTACTGGCAATCAGGCACAAGCTCTATGATTGGCATCTCTTGAAAACAACACGGTTTGAAAATCCCGTGATATGCATTGGCAACCTCAAACTCGGAGGAACGGGAAAAACGCCCCTTACGGAATACCTCATCCGTCTTTTGAAGAACGACTACCAAGTAGCCACCTTGAGCCGTGGCTATGGCAGGCGTACCAAAGGCTTCAAGTTGGCAGAAGCATCAAGTACTTATAATGATTTGGGCGACGAGCCTTTGCTCTATTTCAAGAAATATCCAGGTATTCAAGTCGCTGTGGACGAAGATCGAGTGGATGGTGTGACGCAGCTGCTTAGGGAGCAAGGGACCAACGTTGTCCTCCTTGACGATGCCTTCCAACACCGAAGCATAAGTGCAGGACTGAACATCCTATTGACTGAATATCAGCATCTTTACACAGATGATTACCTCTTCCCCGCTGGTACCTTGCGCGATGTAAGATCGGCTGCCAAGCGTGCCGACATCATCGTGGTCAGCAAGGCTCCAAAAGATTTAAGCGAGGAAGAAAAGCGTCAGATAACAAACAAATTAAATACTTCCAATAATCAAAAGGTGTATTTCTCCTATTTGGAACATGCGGCTTTGCAGCCCTTGAACGAAGCGGCTGAAACGTTTTCCCCTGAAAAAGCAGATGGCGCTTTTGCATTTTGCGGCATCGGCAATCCCAAGCCTTTTGTCGAAGAACTGAAAAGGCGCTATCATACCGTTGACTTTCTGCCTTTTGGCGACCATCACGACTATAAGGAAAACGATATGAAAGCCGTTTTCAATTGGTTTGAAAAACTTGACGGAGAAAAGAAAATCATTGTCACCACCGAAAAAGATGCTGCACGATTGACAAATTCTCCTTATCTTTGTCAGTTTGAACGCACTCCGCTATACGATTTGCCCGTCACGGTGCGTTTCCATGAAGAAGAAAAGTTTAACGAAGAAATATTGAAATATGTACGAGAGAATTCTTAACACCGTTGGTTACATTAAATTGAAAACCAATGATTTTCAACCCGAAGTCGGCATTGTGTTAGGATCTGGTTTAGGTGGCTTGGCCAGCGGCATCACCGTTGAATATGCCATCCCCTATTCTGACATCCCGAACTTCCCAGTCTCCACAGTGAAGGGTCACCAGGGGCAACTGCTTTTTGGCACCATCGCTGGCCGCAAAGTCATTGCCATGCAAGGCCGTTTCCACTACTACGAAGGCTATCCGATGAGCGAGGTCGCCTTCCCCATCCGCATGATGATGCAGTTGGGCATCCAATTCCTTATCCTCAGCAATGCTGCGGGTGGACTCAACCCGAACTTCCGCGTGGGGGATATCATGATTATCAACGACCACATCCACGCCATGCCCAATCCTCTGATTGGTCCCCATGACGAGCGTTTCGGCGAACGTTTCCCCGACATGAGCGAGCCATACGACAAACGCCTCATCAAATTGGCTGATGAGATTGCCATGGAAAAAGGCATTTGGGTGCAACATGGTGTGTATTGTTCCACCTCAGGCCCCACTTATGAGACCCCTGCCGAGTGCCGTTATTTCCGCATCATCGGTGCCGACACCATTGGCATGTCGACCACACCCGAGGTCATCGTGGCAAGACAAGGCAACCTACCCGTCTTTGGTCTATCCATTGTTTCCGACATGGGCAACATCTTTGGCGTGGATCACACCATCACCATCACGCATGAAGAGGTCATCAAGGCCGTGAATGCCGTGGAGCCGAAGCTCATCACCCTCATCACCGAGCTTATCCGCCGCAGTGCCGAAATCAAGTTCTGATGGCCGTTTATTTCGTCACCGACTTCCATCTGGGCATCCCTTCGCTCGAAGACAGCCAAAAGCGCGAGCGCAAGCTGTTGCGCTTCCTCGATGGCATTCGTCATGACTGTGAGGAGCTCTACCTAATGGGTGACTTGTTCGACTTTTGGTTCGAATACAAGACGGTGATTCCTAAGGGTTTCGTAAGGCTGCAAGGCAAGTTGGCCGAATTTGTGGATAACGGCATCCCCGTACACATGTTCATCGGCAACCACGACCTATGGAGTTTCGGCTACCTGCACGATGAACTCGGGCTTGAGTTGCACCGTGAGCCTGTCGTCAAGACCATCAAAGGCAAGAAATTCTTTTTGGTCCACGGCGACGGCAGAGGTCCTGGCGACAAAGGCTACAAGTTCTTGAAAAAGGTGTTTGAGTGCAAGTTCAACCAATGGTTGTTCAGACATTTACATCCTGATATTGGCATTGGTTTGGCTTTAAAATGGTCGCACAACCACCGTTTGAAAAAACTCAAGAACGAGGTGGAGCGCGGCTATTACGATGACATCCCCAAAACCCGCCTCTACCAATATGCCCAAGAGCAAGCACAACTTGACCCGAGCATCGATTTCTTTGTCTTCGGCCACCAGCATAAACCAATGCAATACAAGTCAGGGGGACATGCCTTGACCACTGTCGTAGGCAATTGGATTTATGATTTCACTTACGCGGTGTTTGACGGAGAAACAGTGGAGTTGAAACGGTTTGAAGAAGATTGAAACGGTGACAAATTGTAAACCAGTTGAAAAATGGAAACCCTCCTGCCGATTATTGGTAGGAGGGTTTTTGTTGGTTGTCACACCACGATGGGCTGTAGGGCTGTCGTACCACGGCAGCCGCAAAATGGGAACCCACAATGCGGCTGCCTCGATGTTGCGGCTGCCTCGATGTGACAGCCCTACAGGCCGACGCGATTATTCCACCACGATCTTCCGCGTTTCGCCGCCCAATTTCACGAAATACAGGCCTTGCGGTAATTCAATGGTCGTTTTGCCGTCGATTTCCTTGGTCATGATTTCCTGACCCATGGCGTTCGTGACGGTCATCGTGCCCGTGCCTTCTACGGTGAAACGGTCTTTGGCGGGATTCGGATAAACCCTACATTGTTGTCCTTCGTTCTCTTCGATTCCCACTAGAAAATCCGTAAGGTTGGAGAAGGCCAGTTCCTCATACTCCTTGCCTTCGTTGAACATGGCAGCGACAACGGCATAGCCCCCGTCGAAGAGGTTCACATCATAGCTACCGATGGTGTTATTGGCCCCAAGCTGGTCAACGACAGTCACTTCGCCTGTGGCAGGGTCATATTTGCAGATTTGGAAATAGCTGACCGAGATAGGGGCACCTTCCTCGATGAATGGCGGTGTCCATGCCATGTTGAGTTTGTTGGGATTGCTGGCGTTGGGGCTGTAGTCCACATGCAGGGTGCCTTTCTGGTAACTTGGGATGGGACATTCGGTGCCATCGATTGCGATGGCCGTGAGGCGGTAGTTGCGTGCGGCATTCTCACTGCCAATGTTGTCCAAGAAATAGCCCTGCTCGTAGGGCGCTGTGCCTACGACCATGCCATCGCGTTCCACCTTCACCTCGCTAATGTACTCTGCTTGCTCGAGTGTGGCTTGCCAAGTGACCTTGTTCAGCTTGGTCTCCAAATCCACTGTGGCGCGGTAAAGCTCCACAATGTCGCGGACTTCAACGGAGTAGGTCTCGGAGCCACACAAGTCTGAGACAGTAACGGTGTAAATGCCTGCTTCTGTGACCTCAATCATTGGTGATGTCTCTCCATTGGACCATTGCCAAGTCCAGTCAGTCCACTGATTGCCTAGCGTAACACTTTCACCAACCCGTTTCCATACTATCGGTTCTGGAAATGGGTCGAAGAAGTCAGAACTCGTGAACTCAAGCCAAAATCCTACGGTAAAGTAGTCACATCCACCAAATGTAATCCAATAATATCCTCCTTCAAGGAAAATGGAATCGTTTTCAAACAGTTGACCGTCCACGTAGAACTGATTGAATTCACAGCCTTCCTGTCCGTAGATTATTACTCCGGAAACTGGTGGCTGGCAATAACGGTAAACACTGTCTGAAACGAGTTGCTCTACATAGAGAACCTCATAATTTTGTGCGTTACATACAGTGATGCTGCAAATGAAAGCAGCGACAATCAAAAGTAATTTTTTCATTTTTTGTTTCCTCCTATTTTTTATTGTTTGAATTTGATTATTGCTTTTTCTGTTTCCCCTCGGCTTTCAATCTTGTTCAGAAAAAGCAATAAGAAAGGCGTGAAACCTTTTGCATTACCTTCAACTGCGGAACTCGACTTCCGATATACATAGATAAATGCAAAAATTCACGCCATCCAGCGTGAACTTTATTGCCTCATTCTCAT
>JAEEGG010022394.1_pt1 | contig 12440 bp, 9 predicted proteins | sample 9134161 | NCBI WGS metagenome assembly JAEEGG01 (sample SAMN16246543, study PRJNA631951) | gut metagenome | biome: gut microbiome; feature: rumen; material: CR-attached | host: Bos | place: Iran: Karaj | collected 2018-10
AAGAACATCAACACCTCGTTTTCGATGCAGCGGCTGGCGTAAGCCAGCAGGCAATAAGGAGAAAAGTTGACACGTAAGCGGCAAGCCGGGTACGGAAAAAGATGCGGCGGGGATTCACACATCCCCGCCGCATTCATAATCTTATCTTTGCAGTTCCTTCATATCGTTTCGGTTTGCGTCAGTTGGAGGAAGACGACGAGAACGAGGCGGACGAGGCGGCGGCCCGATCCTTCATCATGTGCTGCAGCGTGATGAGGATGACCACCACAATGGCCTCCTTGTCCGGCTGATAGATGTCCACGCAGTACTTGTCATGGAGGGAAAACATCTTCTGGCCGATGACGGCGATCACATTTCCGGCGGCATCATAGAGCTCAAAGTTCAGCCCGGCGATGTTGCCGCGAAGCTGCCAGCCCAGGCCCTCGATGTTGGTGACATCCTTTACGATGTGCCAGAGCTCGTTGGAGAGCTGGAACTCCGTGCCGTCGGCCATCTGGACGAAGTGGCGTTCATGGAGGGATAGAAACTTCTTCCACATTTTGGCCACCAGCCGGTCGTTGGCGTCGTAGATCTCGGTCCGGTCATGCAGGGAGACGACTTTGCTTTGGGTGCGGTACCTGACGTTTTCGTTGTCATCCGTGATCTCGATCCTGTGCTTCAGGGACAGGACCTTGGTGGAGGTGAACAGCGAGTGATGGGGCTGGCCGAAGCGTTCCACGTTGTTGACGTTGGCCGCCTCGCCGGCCTCACGGAAGCGATGATACTTTGAAAAAACTCCCATAATTCATATCTCCTTTTCTGTATGTTCAGCCGGCTTCTGCCGGCGGTTCAGGTGATCTCATTCGTCCTGTCCGAGGTGAAGCGCAGCAGCGCAGCCCGCGTCTCCTCGGCGAACTCATACTGGATCATGTACTTGCCGTGATACTGGCGGATTGCCGCGGGGTCTCCCCGGAGATAGCGGAAGTAGTCGCAGTCGACGCGGGAGACGTCCAGCCCGATGCCCACGCGCTCCTGGTGGCGGATCACGTCGGCCGCGCCGACGGCGGCAAAGGCGTCCTTCAGATCCTTGACGTATTTCCGAAGCCTCGCCTTCGTCTGCTGATCGGCGGGCTCGTCGGGCCAGAGGCAGCCGATGAGCGTGTCGTTGGAGCACAGCGCCCCCTGCCGGTCCACCAGGCAGGCCAGCAGCTCCTTGCTCTTGGAATAGTTAAAGTCCAGCGGAACGCCGTCGGCGAAGACCTCGAAGGGGCCGAAGCAGCGGATGTGCACCACGCTGTGATGCGTCTCGTCCTGCCCGAAGCGCAGCACGGCGAGCTGGTGCGCCACCGCCTCGCGGGTCAGCGGCTTCAGCAGATAGCCGCTGGCGTCCAGCGAGAAGGCGTCCATGGCGTATTCCCTGTGCCCGGTGATGATGACGATGTTCAGACGCGGCTGGCTGGCCTTCAGCTGCCGGCCCAGCGTGATGCCGTTCATCTCACCGGGCATTTCCACATCCAGAAAAGCCACGTCGATCGGCTGATCTTGCGCCAGACGCAGTGCCTCCTCCGCGGAGCAGGCGCCCAGATGCGTGCCGTCCGGGTCCAGATCGCGCAGGATGCCGAGCATCAGCGTCACGACCAGCTCCCGGTCGTCAACCGTCAGCGTGATCATTGTTTACCTCCCTTGGGAATGAGGATGACGGCTTTCGTTCCGTTCTCCCCGGCGGTGATCTTGAGACTTCCGCCGCAGAGGGCTTCCAGCCGCTTGCGGGTGTTTTCAATGCCGACGCCGCGGCCGGTCCGCTGCGCCTCCGTCAAAGCGGAGCTGCCTGTGCCGTTGTCGGAGACGGTGATGCGGATATAATCGCCCAGTGCCTCCGTCGTCAGCAGGACTTGCCCGCTGCCGTCCCGGCGGGTCAGCGCGCCGTGCTTGACGGCGTTTTCCACGATGGGCTGGACGGTCAGCGGCGGCAGCGTGAAATCGCGCACATCCAGCTCATAGTCAAAATGAAACTGCCGGGCCGGGTCGGCCTGCTCCAGCGCCACATACTGCCGGATGTGCCGCAGCTCCTCGTCAAAGGGGATCAGCGCCTCGGAGGAAAGCCCGTCGATGTTGGCCCGCAGGTAACCGGAGAGGTTCTCGATGCTCTCCGCCGCAGCCCGGGCATCCGTCTGGCACAGGCTTTCGATGGCAGAGAGGGTGTTGAAGATAAAATGCGGCTGCATCTGCACGGTCATCAGCGCGGCCTGGCCGCGGTCTAAGCGCTGCGCTGTCTGCGTGAGCTGCCGCTCACTGTCGGCAGTGATGCAGCTTTGGACCAGATGCAATGCGACGGACCAGCCGATACCCCAGAAGCTGAGCAACGGAAAGATGATCCGCAGGCAGAGCGACAGCACCGCCGGCAGCACCGTGCAGGCGATCTGTCCGACGGGGATGGGGGTCGACATCTTCAGGTGAAGTTTGCCGTCGGAGTCGCTGAGGATGCCGAGCGCCAGCAGCACGGCGGAGGCAACGGAGGGAACCATTGCGACGATGCGAAAGATCCTGTCCGCCGCCGTCTCCGGCAGCGCGATGGCGCTGATGGTCCCCGTCAGTCGGATACACAGAGTAAAAATATGCAGCAGCGCAGCGTAGAGCAGCCATTCCAGCTTCCGGCGATTGAAGCGGCTGCCGGGACCGCCGCTGAGGTGCGGGATCAGAAGCAGCAGCACCATCACAACGCCGCAGGCATCCAGTATGATGTTTTCAATCATGCTGACCCCCCTGCCTTACTCGGAAATGGCGGCGATCACATCAGCCGCCTTGCGGATGCTGCGGACAACGAGAAGGAACACGACGACATAATAGACCAACGCCAGCGCAGCCCCGGCAAAAAGCAGCCGCGGCACAGGCTGAAAGCCCATCAGCGCCAGGATGAGCGCGGCGAGCAGGAACAGGAACTCCAGCGCGATGGCAGCGGCGATATGGCGAGCAAGGGTGATATGGCGGGCGGACGGCTCCTGTGCGCCGACGCTGGAGAGGACCTCGCCGCAGCCCAGCATCAGCGCGCGCAGCGCGACGCCGCGAAGAAACAGGATCAGCAGGATCGCCGCGACAAAGACGACCGAGAGCAGTCGAACGCGCTCGCCGCCGGGCAGTAGGACGTCGGAGATATGCGTGAGCATGGCAACGGCTTCGGTGAGCGTCAGTGCGAGAAATGCGCGCTTGGCACGCACGAGATAGCGAGAGCCCGCTTCCAACTCGCGGATGCCGCTGACCGTCAGCAGCGCGCAGAGCCCGGCGGCGCAGTATTGCAGCACCAGGAAGGAATAGAGCGCCCGCACGGCAAGGGTCGGGCTGCGCAGCAGCGTTTCCACGGTGGCCTCATCCATGCCGACGGCAGCTACCTCACGGGCGATGAGCGCCAGCAGCGCGGCCATCACGGCGGGCACCAGGAACATCAGAAGCAGGTCAAGCAGCAGCCCCAGGTGGATGCGTTTGAAATTGGATGCATGCAGTCCCTTCATGCTGCTTACCTCCCTCCGTCTGTGTCGTATAACTAATTATAGCACAGAAATGATAGCGAATGGAATCAGGAATTTCCCTCCCTTCAGATCGGTCAGCCAAACAGCGCCCAGATCCAGTCGCGGATCGGCGCGACCCACTCTTTGACGTCATTCATGTCGAGCTGGAGCCCATCCAGCTTGTTGAGAAGCAGTTCGGACCATAGCTCCGCCTTGTCCGGATCGACCTGGCGGTCCACGATCAGGCTCCGAATGTCGTTTACGTCGACATGGAACTCTTCCATCTTGCTGAGGGCCAGCTCATACCAATCCTTCAGCTGGTCGAGATCGAGCTGGTGCGTCCCGATCATGTCCCTGACGCCGAAGCGGAAGCCCTCCAGGAACATCACGATGATCACGACGATGGCGATCACGGGGATCAACAGGCTGACCCGTTCATTTTTCACCTTGCGGTTATAGGAAAACAGCAGCATGAACGGCGCGAGGATCCAGATGTTGCTGCTCTCGCCGATGCCGGCGTCCTTCGCGATCCGCCACAGCCAGGCGGAGACCATCTGCACCTGGTCCTCGGTTTTGACCGCTTCGACCAGCATGCTCTCCATCTGCGAGGCGATGACGCCGCGCACGATGAAGCTCAGCACCAGATCCAGCGCCGCGCCGATCACCAGAGCGGCAGCCAGGTACAGGCCGATGTGCAGGGAATTCCGGTTCGTAGCCAGGTACGCCCGGTATTCCTCATGGGTCCGTCCGTCGCGGCAGAAGCGTACTTCCCGCCGCCTCAGGTGGATCGCCAGACACAGCAGGACCAGGAACAGCACGGGGGGCTTCGCCGTCAGCAGCGGGAAGACCCACAGGGGCAGCGTCAGCGACCCGCGGGCCGCCTGGAGCTTGATGAGCACGCAGAGCACCTCATAGCCGATGGGCAGCAGAGCCAGCAGCCGCAGGATGATGATGCGTTTGCCGGTGAAAACGCGCTTCGGGTCGGCGGTGATGCAGTACATGGTCAGCGCGTACAGGAACAGGTCGATGAACAAATTGAAAGACAGAAAGCCCGAAGCGCTGAGGAGGCGAAACGTAAATGCCAGAACGGGCATCACATACTCCGGCTGCTTGACCAAAAAGCCCAGGGGCGCCGCCACATAGCGCGCGAAGAAGCCATAGGAGAGCAGAAAAACGCCTGCCGCCAGGCCACCGTAGATCAGCAGCAGCTTTTTATAGTGCACTTCGCCTGCCATGAGCTGCGCAAACACCGCCACCATCAAAAAGGGCACGGCAAGCGAGGCGATCGTCGCCATCGGCGCCAGGAAACGCGGGCCCTCCGCGGCGATCACCGGGTCCATCTTGATGCCCAGCTTCAGCAGCACCCGCACCGCGGCCACCACGATGCAGAACCAGCCCAGGGCCTGGAGCCACTGATAGGACAGCGGGCCGCGGTAACGGATGTCGTCCCCCGGCGTGAATGTGTGCAGATTGTTTCGCATACGAAATTACCTCCCTGCGGTCATTCTTTTACGGGAATTCTCAACACGATGTTGTTCAGCTTCAGCTCCGATGTATAGTTGACGTTCTCCGCGAGCTTCATCACCATGCGGATTCCCAGGTTCTCATCGTCGCTGCCGTTTTCGTCGTTGGCTTCCTGCGCCTTGATGGGGCTGTACTGACTGCAATTATCCCGGATGCTCAGAATCACGCTGTCGTCCTTATATACCAGGCGGGCCTCGATCCGATTGTATTTCCCCTTGCGAAAGCCGTGATCGAGAATGCTCACGATGAACTCCTCCGCCGCGAGGGAGATGATGTTCGACGTTCGAGCGGGGACCTGATGCCTGTGGCAGAAGTCGCCGATCTCCCCGGAGAAAGCCGCCGCATCCTCCGGCGTTTCCGGAACGGCCGTGAGCTCGTCGTCCTCCGCGATGCCATAGCCCTTCGGCAGAACCAGCAGCCAGTCCCAGCCGAAGCCGAAGCGCCGGTTTGCGATCACCAGGATGACCGGAATCAGCAGGATCATCAAAATCTGCGCAATGGCCGCCCCCAGGAAAACGCTGCCGATCAGGGCTTCATCCAGATCGGTGCTCATGGTCACCTTGTATCTGCAATAATAGATGCACAGCCACACCAGCGCGACGTCGTCCAGCACATAGACGAAATTTGCCGCCCAGATCCGCTTGATCGCCTGGAGGTAATTCGCAACCAAAACGGCCAGCCCCTGGCCGATGATGACCCATCCGAACAGCTCCATCATCAAAAACGTAGTTTCAAAGGCTTCCTCGTTTCCGCCGAGATAGAAGCGCATCAGGAAGTCGGCGACGTGGGGGTCGCGGAACAGGAAGAACACCACAACGCCCAGAATCACATGGGTGACAAAGCCTCGGATGACCGTTTTGCGCAGATTTTGCTTGTTCTGCTCGGCATAGTAGATGCTGCACATCATCCCCATCGTTTGCGCGAGGCCGAAGATCACGGCGTTGGCCAGATAGTTCAGCTGCACCTGCACGTTGAAGGCCGCCAGTCCCACGGCGGTCAGAGAGGAGGCCAGAAAGGAGTTGATGATCGCGCTCCTGGCGGAGGAGGTCAGTCTGGAGACCGCCATGGGAAGCCCGTTGTAGGCCGCCTTGAACAGGGCGCCGGGGGAAGTCATGGCGATGCGCGGCTTGAGCATCGCATCCTTTTTCCTGTAAAACAGAAGCAGAAAGGCCGCTGTGAACACATAGCTGATGGAGGTGGCAAGTCCCATGGCGAACATGCCGCCGTGAAACACATAGACTGCGAGCAGGTCCAGGATGACGTCGGCCGCGGTCGTGACCACCACGGACAGCACGACCCATCGCCGGGCGCCCTCATAATGCAGCATGGTGGACACCTGGCGGATCACGGCCGATGCGGGCAGGGAGAAGGCGATGCCGATCAGATAATCCTTGCAGGGCCGGTAGGCGTCATGGGCGGGCACGACGCCCAGCAGCCGCACGAAAAAGCCGTTGAAGACGATCAGAACGACCGCCAGCAGGGCGCTCAGTCCCACACCGACCACCAGGGAAGCAGAGTAAACGTCCCGCGCTTCGTTCTTCTTGCCGCTGACCAGCAGCTCACTGCATAGCTTCTGGGTCCCCTGGGCGAGAAGACAGGCGAACACGTTGGCAATGAAAAACACCGGAGCCATGACGCTGGAGGCGCTGAGAGAGGCCGTATCCATGGTATGACCGGCGATGACGCTGTCGATCATGCCGCCCAGGCAATTCATCAGAGAGGAAAGGAAAAAGCCGACAAAGGTGAGGAAGTAAACCTGGGTGGTCAGGGAAATGCGGGAGCCTTTGCGGCTTGATAATACGGATTCCTTGTTCATACGGGGCGACCTCCAAAATACTTCAGTTTATATTAGCACGGTGAGCGTGCCGTATGTGTGAAGTGATTTTGCGTTTTCGGCAAAAAAATATCAAATTCGCCGATTTTTACGGTCCTTAGTTCACGCATACGGCACGCTCGCTGTGGTACACTGCGTGCAGCAAGTCCAAATCATAGAAAAGGAGACACTGTTATGAGCAATTCCCAGAAGTACATCAAGGTCATCAGCATCATCGACATCATCCTCGGCATCATCGGCCTGATCGTGTGCATCCTCGGCGCCACCGGGGCCTTCATCGTTGCAGGCGGAGGCACCGGCGCCGGCGTTTCGGCGACGGATGCCGCCGGTTTTGGTATCGGAATGATCGTCGGTGCGATTAGCTGCATCATCACCCTTATCGTCGGCATTCTCGGCGTGCGCGCGGCGAAAGATGCCAGCAAGATCAAGCCCGTGTTCGTCATTGCCATCATCTCTCTGATCCTTGCCATCGTCTCCCTCATCGCCAACATCGTGGGCGGCAATTTCAGCTGGTCCGATCTGCTCAGCCTGGTCGGCTCCGGCCTGATGGTGTTCTGTGCCAACAACGTGCGCAAGCAGAACCTGGGCTAAAACCACATCCGCAAAGAAAAGCTGCCGCGTATCAAAACGCGGCAGCTTTTGGCATCAAAATACGGAGGATGGAACATGAAAAAGAAAACGATACTGGCGATGCCCGTCGGGTGCTTCTGGGGCGTCGTCGCCGTGTGCGTGATCGGCATCATCGTCGGCTCGATCTGTGACTTCGACATCAATGTGGCGCTGGCCAACAAGACGGCCATCGGCAGCTTCTTCGCCACCTACGGCTCTTATTTCTCCTATTGCCTCTATCCCGCGGCGGGCGCCTGCCTGTTCGTCGGACTGCGCTCGAAGGGAGACCGCTTCCGCGCCTTGGCCACGGTCTTGCTGCTCCTCGGCTGGTTTCTGGCGGTGTACTACTCCAACAGCTACAACGGCAAGACCGTCCGCGCCCTGTTCGGCTATACGGCGGGCGAGAGCAGCGCTGCGCTGTCCGTTTTGAGCTGGCTGTTCTGGGCGGTGCTCTATGCCTGGGTGCCCTTCGTGACGGTGAAGCTGGTGGACCGGCGCGATCCGGACAAGCTCATCGCCGTGGGCGCGGCCATCCTTGTGGCGGGCATTGTGGCGGACAACGTGAATCTCTGGCTCAAGCAGGTGGGCTCCCGTCCCCGCTACAAGTATCTCATCACGCTGGACGACCCGAAAAGCGAGTTCCGCCAATGGTGGCAGATGGTGCCGAACCTGGCCGGCAGCAATGACAACTACAAGAGTTGGCCCAGCGGCAACATGACCATCGCCAGCATGATGTTTGCCCTGCCGATGCTGACCGACCTCGGCAAGAAGCGCAGCGCAGGCAAGAACACGGTGGCTTTTGTCATCGCCTGCGTCTTCGTGCTGCTCTACGGCTACAACCGCATCCACATGACCAACCATTTCCTCACCGACGTCTGCTTCGGCACGCTGATCACCTATCTCCTGTATGCGGGGATCAGCGCGGCCTTCCTGCGCGGGGCGGAAAAATGATATAAGGGGGAGAAAGACCATGAAGAAGAAACTGATCGCAGCCATGCTGGCGGCCTTCATGCTGCTGGCGCTGGCGCTGCCGGCCGCGGCGGCGGACGGAGACGCCGAAGCGGCCCCCGTGTCCCGGACCGGCTTTTCGGACGTGGTCGTCGGCGCCTGGTATGAAGACGCCGTGGACTGGGCCGTGGACGAGGGAATCGTGCTGGGCATCGGCGACGGACTGTTCGGCGTTGGACAGGAGCTGACGCTGGCGCAGATGGATACGATGCTGTGCCGCGCCGCCGGTTTGCCCGAAACGGCGGAGACCTCGGCACAGCCCGCTGACCGTCTCACCGCCGTGACTGCCATCTGGGAACGCTTCGGCAGCGGCGAGACCGCCGCCTGCCCCTTTGCCGACGTGACGGAGAACGCCGGGGCCGTGGGCTGGGCCTACGACAAGGGAATCACCAAGGGCGTCTCAGACACCGCTTTTTCCCCGGGCGGGCCCCTGACAAGGGAGCAGTTCGTCACGATGCTCTACCGCTGGCGCTGGCAGGAAGACGGTTACGTGGACCGGACCGTGGGCGTTTTCCGGGAGACGCTGACCGATGAGACCGCGACGGTGCGATACTTTGCCGACGCGCGGAGCATCGCCTACATGTGCATCGAGGACTACTACGCCGTCATGCTGCCCGGCTATTCCATGTCGGTGGAGCAAACGGGGGATGGACAGTACACGTTGACCAATCCCTGCGGCAGCGCTGTGGTGGATGTGGCGGCGGACACGCTGCGCTCGGACGATTACGCCGCCTTCACCAACCTCATGTGGCAGATTCAGGAGGGCATGGACAACATCTATCTGGATGGCTATCCCTTCATCCGGGTGGTCGGGGCGACGTACTCCGATCCGCCGAAGCCGGTGACCTTCCTGTTCGGGGAGAAGTACGGCATCGACCTGCGCGCCGACGGCGGGCACGTGTATTTCCCGCTGGCCACGCTGTCCGATATGTTCTCGAACATGGACTACCTCTATTCCAGCTACAACGGCGTGAATCTCTATGTCAACGCGGACAACGACATGGACTTCATGTACGAGCGCGACCCGGCGTACTATGACCCCATCCTGTGCGCTGAGAAGCGCGACGCAGAACTGGCCGACTTCAACTACCGCGAGCTCTGCTTCGTCTTCGATTACCTCTACGGCTATCCCGGCCGCGGGATCCTGTATGAGGAAGCGGCGCTGGAGCAGGTGGGCCTGGACCGGGCGCTGGAGGACTTCGGGCCGATCGGAACGCGCACGAAGGAGCTGCTGCTGAGTTCGGACTGGGTGGACTACTTCATGGGCACGATCCGGCTGAATACGCTGCTCGACGACGGCGGACACACCAGCCTGGGCGTGATGTCCGGCACCGACATTTACTCGAATCCGGCGCGCGCCTGGCTCCAGGAGAAGCTGTCCGGGCCGGACGTGTATCCGAGTTATTTCTCGGATATGATGGAGCTGATGATGCGTAAGACCGGCCCCAGCTTTGAAAGCATTTTTGCCCTCATGGAGCTGCGGACCGAGATTCTCGGCGAGGGCCGCTTCTTCACCAAGGGCGACACCGCGCTTTATTCGATGAACGGCTTCGTGGCCGACAAGGCGCCGTGGAAAGAATACTATGCAAACGGCGGCAGCTTCGACGACTTTGACGAGCCGGTCTTCATGGGGCTGATCTCCGCGATGAACAAGGCGCAGGCGGACCCCGACATCAAGAATTTTGTGATCGACCTGAGCGCAAACGGCGGCGGCAGCGCCGACGTCCTGATGGCCCTTTACAGCCTTATCACCGGCGAGCGCGAGGTCGTGTTGACCTACCAGAGCGTTTTGCAGGGGCAGGACATCACCCAGACCTTCCTGGTCGACCGGAACTTCGACGGAAAGTTCGACGAAGCCGATGCGGACGTGCACTACGATCTGAACTTTGCCGTGCTGGCGACCCAGGAGTCCTATTCCTGCGGAAACCTCTTTCCCTCGATGATGAAGGACCTGGGCTATATGGTCCTGGGTGAGCGCTCCGGCGGCGGCGCCTGCACGATTCTGGGCCTCAATACGGCGGACGGCTTCTATTACCACACCTCCTCCTATGAGATGCGCCTGACGAACGCCGCGGGCGAGGTCATCGACGCCGGCATCGAGCCGGACGTGGGGCTGGTCAGGACCGGCGCCGACGGCGCGAAGGATTATTCTGACTGCTACGACCTGGAGCTGCTGTCGGGGCTGATGAACGAATTCTACGGAGAGAAGGAGAAGAACGCCGTATCCTATGAGAAGGAATCCGCGACGGCTTATCTCTATGCAAAGGACAAGACCGCAGAAATCACACTTCTGAAGGACCCCACGCTGCCGGGCGCAGCCTGGATCGACGTGATGGACTTCCTCAAGTACGACTATAACGATCAGGTTCGCTTTGAGATCGCACGCGACGGGGACGTCTATACCGTCACGAAGAAGAACAACGGCGTCACCGGGGAGGACGTGAACGTCACCATGGTCATCGACGCAGCGAAAGACACCGTGACCTTCCCGCAGATGGAGATGTTCATCATCGGCGAGGACGCCTATAAGGACCCCGGCACCGTCGTCGACAACCCCTACGTGCAGGAGCTGCAGCCGGAGTACGCGGCAGGCTCAACTGTCAGCAGCGCGGTCTATGATCTGGCGAAATATGGATTCGACGTGGTCGCGGACGGTGACGCCGTCTATCTGCCCACCGTGATACTGTCGGACATCTTCGGCTTCAACTACAACAGCGCCGAATATGTGGACGGCAGCGTGTACTTTGTCCACGCAGGAGATGAGGTCGGTGCCGATCCGAGCAACCCCTATGTGGACAAAACCGCGATCTACAACCTTATGGAGCGCGATGAAAAGGAGATCGCGTTTGCCTACAATGCGATCTGCTTTGTCATGGATGAGCTCTATGGCTGCCCGCCGCACAATGTCTTTTCCGAGAACATCCGGGCGCTGGGCTTTGACCGGGCGGCGGAGCTGGATGCGGACCTTTCCCACATCAAGAACGACTATCTGAAAAGCCCGAACCGGATCGATTATTATCAGGGGCTCAATTACCTGACGGCGGTCTTCGGGGACTTCGGCCATACCTCCATGGCTTCCGGGCTGACCACGCTGTTTTCCGTGCCCGCTTACGCGGAAACGGAGCTGGTGAAGGCCTGGTCCGACCCGGCGAGAGTGCCCGCTTATCCTGAGGACGCGGATAAGTACAATGCGCTCATCGCGGCGGCGGAAATGTGGAAGGGCAGCCTGTATATGGCCAGAGCCATGGCCTACACCGGGAATCCGAACACCGTGAAGGAGACGGACGACACCTCATATGTCGTGGCCGGGGACAAAGCATTCTTTGCCTTTGACCGCTTCAAATACACGGTGCTGCCCGACCTGAAGGAGGCCCTGGACCATGCGGCGGCAAACGGCGTCAAGGACTTCTATTTCGACCTCTCCTGCAACGGCGGCGGCGACGAGCGCGTCGCGGGGTATCTGATGGCGCTGATCACGGGAGACGGGACCTTCTATTATTCCAACGCGAAAACCGGCAACCGGGTCGCCCAGAGGATCAAGGCCGACCTGAATCAGGACGGGGTCTTTGACGAACTCGACGACGCGGCAAGCTATGATTTCAACTATAAGATCATTACCTCCAAGGCGTCCTTCTCCAGCGGGAATCTGCTCCCCTGCCTGGCCGAGCTGGCCGGGATCCCGATCTACGGCGAGCGGAGCGGCGGCGGCACCTGCTTCGTGATGGTCCAGAACCACTCCGACACGATGGCCTTAATGTTCTCCGGCGCGAGTACCTTTGCAAGACCGGATACCTGGTCGAATCTTGAGGCCGGCGCGCCCCTGACGGAGGAATGGGTCACGCTGAACGAGGACGGGAGCACGGATTACAGCCATCTCTATGATGTGATCACCAGCGCCAGTTGATACCTGAGTGCGAAATGGCTTTGTATATGGCAATGACGTGGGCAACTTCTGCCCACGTCATGTTTTTTATCTTGTTACC
>JAEEGG010022397.1_pt1 | contig 12439 bp, 14 predicted proteins | sample 9134161 | NCBI WGS metagenome assembly JAEEGG01 (sample SAMN16246543, study PRJNA631951) | gut metagenome | biome: gut microbiome; feature: rumen; material: CR-attached | host: Bos | place: Iran: Karaj | collected 2018-10
GCCATCGTCGCCTATAATCAACCCGTGACCAAATCCTTTATCGAGCAGATCCGCGGCGTCGATTGTTCCGCCGTGCTGTCGAACCTTTTGCAGAAATCGCTGATTGAGGAGCGCGGCAGGCTCGACCTGCCCGGCCGCCCGCTGATCTACGGCACAACGCCCGATTTTCTGCGCGTGTTCTGCATCTCTTCGCTCGATGAGCTGCCGAAGCTGCCAGACCGCCCGGAAGCGGACGTGGACGGCGGCAGACCCTCTGAGGAAGAAAAAAATGAAGCCGAACCCCAAACGGATTTACAAAGAACGGTTGACGAAAACGAAAAATTATTGTAAGATAATCAGTAGTATTTCAATCACGGAAAGGAGGAGGACGCAGTGACTGGGTTTCAGATTTTTCTCTGCGTGCTCGGCGGCATCGTTCTGCTGTTCTGGACGATCCTTTCCATTCCCGTTCACGTCTCCTTCTCCTATGAAGAAAAGCTGTTTCTGTCGGTTCGTTATCTGTTTGTAAGAATCGGCATTCTGCCGCTGAAGGAAAAGAAAGAAAATAAGCCGAAGAAGGAAAAGAAGCCCAAAAAAGAAAAGCCGAAAGCGGAGGAACCATCCGAGCCGGAGGAGCCGAAGCCGAAAAAAGAAAATCAGCTTCTCAAAATGGTCAAGGCAAACGGCTTTGACGGCATGACGGAGGTTCTCAAATCGCTCGGGCACGTGTTCTCGCTCTATGGCGGCAAGCTGCTGAAAAGCGTGGTGTTCGACGAAATTGACATTTATATGGTCATCGGCAAGGGCGACGCTGCGCAGACGGCGATCGAATACGGCAAGGCCTGCCAGAAGGTGTATCCGTTGGTTGCATTCCTTTGCTCCAACAACAAGGTGCATAAATACGACGTTTCGGTGGAGCCCGATTTTCTTGCCTCAAAAAGCAAGGGCGAGATTTTTCTGGATTTCCACCTGACGGTGCGCAAGATCATCAACGCAACCGTCGGCATGGTGTTCCGCCTGATCTTCCGGGTGCTGCTCAAGTTCCTGAAGGGCGCGCGGAGCAAGAAGCAAGAGCCCGCTCTTTCCGCGGCGAAAGAAACGGCCGTTCCACAAGGAGAATGAAAGAAAGGATGATAGATATGTCAGAAAAATCAGCAGGCGCCATCCTCAGCGCAACGATCGAGAAGATCCGTGATCTGGTCGACACCAGCACGATCATCGGCGAACCGATCCACGCGGAAGGCGGCACGACGATCATTCCCGTTTCCAAGGTGACCTACGGCTTTGCCTCCGGCGGCGCAGATTTTCCGTCGAAGGATCCGAAGGAGCTGTTCGGCGGCGGCGGCGGCGCCGGCGTGACCATTACGCCCGTTGCCTTCCTTGTTATCAGCGACGGCGAAGTGACGCTCAAACATATCACGGCCTATGACAACGCGGCGGAACGCGTGGTCAATCTTGTGCCCGAAATGTTCGACAAGGTGACGAGCCTTATGAACAAATCGAAGAAGGACGCTGCGAAAAAGGAGCTGCCCGCAGACGCGCAGTAAGACAAAAAGAAAAAGACAACCGCCTGTTCGCCAGGTGGTTGCCTTGCTATGTTTTTAGGAGAATCGTATGGCAGACAACAGCGTCAGACTGCAAAAATATCTGGCCGAATGCGGGGTTGCGTCCCGCAGAAAATGCGAAGAACTGATTGAGCAGGGGAAGGTCCGCGTCAACGGCAGAACGGCCGCCATCGGCGACAAAGTTGACCCGAAGCACGACACGGTCACCGTTTCCGGCAAAAGGATCGTGCAGCAAAAGACGTTCACCTATATCATGCTGAACAAGCCGCGCGGCTTCATTACGACCATGAACGACGAAATGGAACGCAAATGCGTGGCGCAGCTCGTTGCCGGCGTGCCGGCGCGGGTCTATCCGGTCGGCCGGCTGGACCGCGACTCGGAGGGCCTGCTTCTGTTCACGAACGACGGCGCATTTGCCAACGCGATGACACACCCCTCGAAGCATGTGGCAAAGACCTACCGCGTGACCGTGCGCCCGTCTGTTTCGCAGGATCAGCTGACCGCCCTGACGCAGGGGGTCATCATTGACGACGGCGTGACCGCTCCGGCGGAGGTTCGTGTGGTCACGCGCGAAGAAAACCGCGTCGTGCTGGAAATCGTGCTCTATGAAGGCCGCAACCGCCAGATCCGCAAGATGTGCGAAGCGCTCGGCCTTGAGGTTGCAAGGCTCCGCCGCACGGCCGTCGGCTCTGTGAAGCTCGGCATGCTCAAGCAGGGCGACTGGCGGGATCTGACGGAGGACGAGGTGCGAAAGCTCGGGCTTGCCGCCGGCATGGACCGCGAAAAGAAAACAAGGAACCGGTGATGGCATGATCTTTTTTGAACCCGCCGAGCTGCAAACGCCCGGCTGTACCGTCCGTTTCACGGCAAAGGACGGCGAAAACGCGCTCGGCAGCTGCGATCTGCTGCTGCATGACGGCGTTGCCGATCTCGTTGCGCTGGAACTCGCCGCACCCGATTTTTCCGTTGCGGAAGGGCTGCTGCGTTCGGCGCTCAACTATGCGGCGAACCGCGGCCTTTATCTTGCCGTTTTTTCCATAGCGAACGCCGACGACGTGCGGGCGCTGCTGCCGTTTGAGCAAAAGGACGGCGTCTGGTGTGGCGACATTCCGACGCTGCTTGCCGGTTCTTGCGGAAAGAATTGACAAATCGGCCCAAAACGTTTATAATGTTTGGAAGATATCTTTGACCCGGAGGGGACTGCAATGATCAGAAGTATGACAGGCTTCGGCCGCGCGCAGGAGATCATTGACGGGATGAGCATCAGCGTGGAGCTGAAAAGCGTCAATCACCGTTATTTTGAATTCAGCGCGCGCACACCGCGGACCTATGGCTTCCTTGACGAAAAGCTGAAGCATTTCTTTCAGGATTCCATTTCGCGCGGCAAGACCGAGTGCTATGTTTCGATTGAGACGCTCGAGCTGCAGGACTGCACCGTCGAGATCAACCATTCCCTAGCCTCCGGCTATATGCAGGCGTTCACGGAGCTCAGCGAGCGCTACGGCCTGGAAAACGACATGACGGTTTCGTCGTTCGCCCGTTATTACGACATCTTTTCCATCCGCAAGGAGGAAGCCGACGAAGAACGCGTCTGGAATGTCGTGCGTCAGGTGGCGCAGAAGGCGCTGGATTCGTTCCTTGCCATGCGCGAAACCGAGGGCGAAAAGCTCAAGGCGGATATCCTTTCCCGCTGCGACCTGATTCTGGAGCACGTGGCCTATATTGAGGCGCGGTCTCCGCAGACGGTGGCGGAATACAACGAAAAGCTGCTGGAACGCATGAAAACCGTGCTGGAGGACGTCCACGTGGACGAGCAGCGGCTTTTGACCGAGGCGGCAATCTACGCGGACAAAATCGCCGTCGCGGAGGAAACCGTCCGCCTGCGCAGCCACGTGGATCAGATGCGCGCGTTCATGCAGTCTCAGCAGGCCATCGGCCGCAAGATGGACTTCCTCGTACAGGAGTTCAACCGGGAAGCGAACACCATCGGCTCCAAGGCGCAGGACGTTTCCATTGCCAAACACGTCATCGAGATCAAGGCGGAGATCGAAAAGATCCGCGAACAAGTGCAGAATGTGGAATAACGCGGAGGCTTTTCAATGAAACTTGTCAATATCGGCTTCGGCAACGTGATCAACGCCTCGCGGATTGTGGCGATTGTCAGCCCCGATTCCGCGCCGGTCAAGCGCCTGATTCAGGAGAGCAGAGACCGCGGCATGCTGATCAACGCGGCGCAGGGGAGGCGTACCCGCGCCGTCATCATCATGGACAGCGACCACGTCATTCTGTCCTATCTGCAGTCTGAAACCGTTGCGGCCCGTCTGGGCGCGGAAACGGTTGGCATTTGGGAGGATGAGGACGATGCGTAACGAAGGCTTGCTGATCGTGCTGTCCGGTCCCTCCGGCAGCGGAAAAGACACCATCATCTCCCGGGTGCTCGATGCGCTCGGCGACGAAGGCTTCCTTTCGGTCTCCATGACCACGCGGCCGCGGCGCGGCACCGAGGTGGACGGCGTGGATTATTACTTTGTGACGCCGGAGCAGTTCCGCGAGAACGTGGAAAACGACCTGATGCTGGAATACGCCCAGTACGGCGCCAATTTTTACGGCACGCCCGTCGGCCCGGTGCGTCATCTGCTGGCGCAGGGCAAAACGGTCATTCTGAACATTGAGGTTCAGGGCGGCAAGAACGTGCGCCGTCTGATTCCCGAAGCGATTGAAATCTTCGTGGCGCCGCCGTCGCTTCAGGAGCTGGAACGCCGCTTGATCAAGCGCGGCACCGAAACGCGCGACGCAATCGACCGCCGGCTGCTGATCGCGCAGGCGGAGCTGCAGTGCGCGGCAGACTATGACTACATTGTCATCAACGATGTGCTGGAGGACGCGGTGGACGATGTGCTCGCTATCATCCGCGCATCCAGATTAAAATCGGAATTATCCATTTCCAGAATAAGAGAGGTAATGAACCATGTTGAATCCTGATCTGAGAGATTTGCTCAAAAACAACGTCAGCCGCTATTCGCTGGTGTCGGCCGTTGCAAAGCGCGCCCGTTATATTGCTGAGGATCCCGAGCTGCGTGAAAAATGCGGCACGGAAAAGCCGGTGACCTACGCGCTGAACGAATTCTTTGCCGGCGATCTGAAGATCCGCGAGCCGGAAGAGATCCGCGATATCTGAGAAGACTTTCAATAGGTAAGGTGTGAAATGATATGGAACAGAGCCTGGCCCTTGTAGCGGTGGAGCATGTTGCATATCATTTTGACATTTTATACGGCTATTCGGTTCCCGAAAGCCTGCGCGGCAGCGTGCGCCCCGGCGTGCGCGTGTCCGTGCCGTTCGGCAGCGGAAAAAGCACGAAGCGGCAGGGCGTCGTCTTTGCCATGGATCGGCCCGAAGACGGGAAAAAGTATAAGCCGGTTGCCGACGTGCTGGATCGCTCGCCGCTGTTTTCCGATGAAATGCTGGCGCTGGCCCGCTTTCTGAAGGACCGCACGTTCTGCACCTATTTCGAAGCGGCGCGCGTGCAGCTGCCGACCGGGTTTCATCTCAAAACCATCGTTACCTATCTGGCGCTGAACAGCGAAAAGCGTCACCGTCTTTCCGAAGAGGAAACGACGGTCTATCAGTTTCTGCTTTCCCGCGCGCAGTTCATGCAGAAAAAGGACGTTCTGTCCGCCTGCGGTCTGCCATCCGACAGCGACGTGCTGGAACGGCTTGCATCCAAGGGCCTGCTGCAGCGCAATTATGAATCCGGCAAAACGCTCGGCAACATCTCCGTGCGCACGGCGCAGCTGCGCGACACAATGGTCAGCGCCGACGATCTGCCGGCCGATCTGACCGAAAAGCAGCGCCGCGTGGCCGAGGTCTTGCTTGACATCGGATCCGTCAGCGTCAAGGAGCTGTGTTATTTTACCGGCGTTTCCGCTGCGGTTGTTGCGAATCTTGCAAAGCGCGGCGTGCTCGAGCTGTTCGACGCTGAGCTTTACCGCACTCCGAAGCCGCTGCTGCTGAGCGACAAGGCCGCACGCGGCATTACCCTGACCGAAGGGCAGCAAACAGCGTTCGACGGTCTGCTGGCGCAATACAGGAACGGCGGCGGGGTCTCGCTGCTGTACGGCATTACCGGCAGCGGCAAAACGTCGGTGTTCCTGCGGCTGATTGACGAGGTGCTGCGCGACGGGCGGCAGGTGATCGTCATGGTCCCCGAAATTGCGCTGCCGCCGCAGATGATGGCGGTTTTCGAGGGCAGATACGGCGGCAGGGTCGCCATCTTCCATTCCGCGCTTTCCGCCGGCGAGCGGAAGGACGAATACCGCCGCGTGCAGGACGGCCTTGTGCAGATTGCGGTCGGCACGCGCTCCGCGGTCTTTGCGCCGTTTGACAATCTCGGCCTCATCATCATGGACGAAGAGCAGGAGCACACCTATAAATCCGAATCCGCCCCGCGCTATCACGCGCGCGACGTTGCGAGGTGGCGCGCACGAAGGCACCGCGCCATGCTGCTTCTGTCGTCTGCCACGCCGAGTCTGGAAAGCTACGCGCTGGCCAAAAGCGGCGCGTATCATCTGGAAACGCTGACCGAACGCTACGGCGACGCCGTTTTGCCCGACGTGACTGTGATCGATATGAAGCGCGACCGTGCGCGCGGCAACCGCCACACGATCTCGCTGGAGCTGTGCAGTCTGCTGCAGGAGAATCTGGACAACGGCCGGCAGTCGATTCTTTTGATGAACCGGCGCGGGTATAATACCTTTGTGGCCTGCGACGGCTGCGGCGACGTGATTACCTGTCCGTCGTGTTCCATCTCCATGACCTATCACGCCGCGAACGGGCGTCTGATGTGTCATTATTGCGGCTATTCGCAGCCGTTCACCACCCTTTGCTCCCATTGCGGCAAGCACAAGCTGCGCTATGCCGGCACGGGAACGCAGAAGATTGAAGAAGAGCTGCAGACGCTGTTCCCTTCGGCGCGCGTTCTGCGCATGGATACCGATTCCACCGTGACGCGGCAGGCCTTTGAAAAAAGCATGTTGGCCTTCGGCAACGGGGAATACGACATTCTGCTCGGCACGCAGATGGTGGCGAAGGGCCTTGACTTTGAAAACGTGACGCTGGTCGGCGTTCTGAATGCCGATCTGTCGCTGCATAACGACGATTTCCGCAGCGAGGAACGTACCTTCGATCTGCTGACGCAGGTGGTCGGCCGCGCAGGACGCGGCAGCCGGAAGGGCCGCGCCGTCATTCAGACGCTGAACCCCGAAAACGGCGTGATCCGCCTTTCGCAGGCGCAGGATTACGACGCGTTCTTTCAAAGCGAAATCACGATCCGCAAGCATATGATCTATCCGCCGTACTGCGACATCTGCACGCTCAACTGCATCAGTGAAGACGAAAACAAGGCGCTGCAATGCGCCCGTCTGCTGCTGGATGAGCTGCGGCTGACCGCGCGGACGGATTATCCCCAGCTGCATCTGACCGTCCTGCCCGTGATGCCGCCGCGCATCGCGCGCATGAACAATAAATACCGCTACCGCATCATTATCAAATGCAAGAATACCAAACCGTTCCGCGAAATGATCGCCGCGCTTCTGTGCCGCTTTCAGGCGCTGCCGCAGTTCCGCGACGTGACGATTGCGGCGGATATCAACCCCGAAACTTTAATCTGAAATAACGGAGCGTCAATACAATGGCTATCAGAATCATTCGAACGGAAGAAGACCCGATCCTGCGCAAGACGAGCCGCCCTGTCACGAAATTTGACGACAGGCTCGGCCAGATCCTCGATGATATGAAGGAGACGATGGAAAAGGCAAACGGCGTCGGCCTTGCCGCCGTGCAGGTCGGTCTGCTGCGCCGCATCGTCGTGGTCGACGTCGGCGACGGCAGCGGCGTGCTCGAGCTTATCAATCCCGAAATCGTGGAGGCCGACGGCGAACAGGAAGGGCAGGAGGGCTGCTTGTCTCTGCCCGACAAATGGGCCATCGTCAAGCGTCCCGAGCACGTCCGCGTGCGCGCGCAGACACGCACCGGCGCGTGGCGGATGTTTGAGGGAGAAGGACTCAAGGCGCGGGCGTTTTGTCATGAACTCGACCATCTGGACGGACACCTGTTTATCGACCGGATGGAAAAGATGCTGACGGAGGAGGAAGTCCGTCGTCTGCAAAACGAACGGGTCAACGGGAAGGAGACGGACGCATGAGAATCGCGTTTATGGGAACGCCGGATTTTTCGGTTCCGTGTCTGCGTGCGCTTGCGGCATCGAAGCATGAAGTCGTCGGCGTGTTCTGTCAGCCCGACAAGCCGGTCGGCCGCAAGCAGATTCTGACGCCGCCGCCCGTGAAAGAAGAAGCGCTAATACACGGCTATCGCGTGTTTCAGCCGACCACGCTGAAAAACGGCGCCGGCGTTGCGCTTTTGCGCGAGATCGAACCCGACCTCGTGATCGTGGTCGCATACGGCAAGATTTTGCCGCCCGATTTTCTCTCGTTCCCGAAATACGGCTGCGTTAACGTGCACGCATCGCTGCTGCCGCGCTACCGCGGAGCTTCGCCGATCCATCGGGCGGTTCTGAACGGCGACATGGAGACCGGCGTCACCACGATGCAGCTTGATGAAGGCATGGACACCGGCGACATTCTGCTGGTCAAAAAGGTGCCGATCGGCCCGGACGAGACCACGGAGGATCTGTTTGACGTGCTTTCCGCCGTCGGCGCAGAGGCGATGATGGAAACCATCGGTCAGATCGAAGCGGGAACGCTGCATCCGGTTGCGCAGGATCACGACAGAGCGACCGCGGTCGGACTTTTGACCAAAGAGCTCGGCGAGGTCGACTGGACAAAACCGATGCAGACTATCCACAATCAGGTCCGCGGTCTTTACAGCTGGCCCGGCGCATATACGTTTCTGGGCGGCAGCGTGCTCAAGCTGCACCGGACGGCGCGCACGGCGGTCGGAACGTCAAAAGCGCCCGGCACCGTCGTGAAGGCCAGAGGGCAATTGCTTGTTGCCTGCGGCGACGGGCTTTGTCTGGAATTGAAGGAAGTGCAGCTTTCCGGCAAAAAGAGAATGGACGCCGCCGCTTTTCTCAACGGCAACCAGATTGCGGAAGGCGACGTTCTGGGCTCATAAAGGGAGGTTCCGCTATGGTATGGTATGATTATTATTATTTCATTCTTGTCGTGCCCGCGCTTATCATTTCGCTGATTGCGCAGGCAAAGGTCAAATCCACCTACGCCAAAATGTCCCGCGTGCTCTGCAGCCGCGGGCTGACCGGCGCGCAGGCAGCCGAAAACGTGCTGCGTTATTACGGCATCACCGACGTGCGCATCGAACAGGTCGCCGGTTCTCTGACCGACCACTATGATCCGCGCAGCAACGTGATCCGTCTGTCCGAGGGCGTCTATCATGCCAATTCCGTCGCCGCGGTCGGCATCGCCTGCCACGAAGCGGGCCACGCCGCGCAGCACGCGGAAAACTACAAGCCGATCGCCGTGCGTAACGCGGTGCTCCCGGTTGCCAACATCGGGTCGGCGTCCGGCCTCTGGATCGCGCTGCTCGGTCTTGCCATGAACGTCAGAATCATGATTCTGATCGGCATCATTCTGTATGCGTTTGTTGCCGTTTTCCAGCTTGTCACGCTTCCCGTTGAATTCAACGCCAGCAGCCGTGCGCTGAAGGTGATTGAAGAAACGAATATGCTGCAGGGCGAAGAGTTCCAAGGCGCAAAGAAAGTGCTTTCCGCTGCCGCCATGACCTACGTTGCCGCCCTGCTTGTTTCCATCATGTCGCTGCTGCGCGTTCTGCTGCGCGCAAAAGGCGGCGGCAGAAGACGCTGACGATGGCGCCCGATGCAAGAGAGGCCGCGTTCCGCCTGCTGTTAAAGCAGCAAAAAAGCGGCGGCTACGCGAACCTTCTGCTGGAAAACAGTGCGGTTATGGAGCCCTTTGACGCGCGTGACCGCGGATTCATTGTTTCCATGGTCTACGGCGTGATCGAACGGATGCTGACGCTCGATTATCAACTGTCGCTGTATCTGCAAAAGCCGCTGAAAAAGCTGCAGCCGGAGGCGCTTTGCCTGCTGCGGCTCGGCGCGTATCAGATTTTGTTTTCAAACAGCATTCCGGACAGCGCGGCGGTCAACGAGACGGTTCGGCTGGCACATGGCAAATGCCGTTATGCCGCCGGTCTGATCAACGCCGTACTGCGCAGGATTTCGCAAAACGGGCTGCGGCTGCCGCCGGACGACGGCTCGCCGGACGCTTTGTCTGTGCGGTATTCCTGCCCGGCCTGGCTGATCGGCCGCTGGATTGAGGATTACGGCGCCGAAAACACGGTCGGCATTCTGGAAAGCTCGCTGCAGCCGACGCCGCTGACGATCCGGGTCAACACCGTAAAAACAACGCTCGGCGACCTGCGCGCGCAGCTGGAAGCGCTTGGCGTCCTGTGCGAAACGACGGACGTTCCCGACGCGCTGCGTCTGCGGGAGCTTCCGTGTCCCGTCTCGCAGCTTGCGCCGTTTCGCTACGGCCTGTTTCACGTGCAGGACAAGGCGAGTATGCTTTGCGCGGCCGCGCTTGCGGCAAAGCCCGGACAGCTTGTCTATGACCTTTGCGCCGCGCCCGGCGGCAAGAGTTTCACGATCGCCGAGCTGATGCGGAACGAAGGGCAAGTCCATGCGTTCGATCTGCACGAAAAACGCGTCGGCCTGATTGCGCAGGGCGCTTCCAGGCTGTCGCTTTCCTGCATCCGCGCCGAAGCGGCCGACGCGCTCGTGTTTGACGATTCCAGACCGAAGGCGAACCGCGTGCTTTGCGACGTGCCTTGCTCCGGGCTCGGAATTCTCAGGCAGAAGCCCGAAGTCAAATATAAGGACCCCGCCGCGCTCGAGGATCTGCCCGCGCTTCAGCTGGCCATTCTGCAAAACGGCGCGCGCTATCTGATGGACGACGGCCGCCTTGTCTATTCCACCTGTGCGCTTGACAAACGCGAAAACGAGGCGGTGTGCGAGGCTTTTCTGAAAAGCTGTCCTTCGTTTGAGGCAGTGCCGCCGCTGCCCGATCTGAGCAGTGACGTGTTTTGCACGCTCATGCCGCACGTGATGGACTGCGACGGATTCTTTATTGCTGCATTTCGTAAAAGGGGACTGTCATGACCGATCTGCTTTCTCTTTCTTTTTCCGAGCTGGAAGCGCTGATGCCCGAGCTGGGCGAAAAGCGCTTTGTTGCTTCGCAGCTTTTCGGCTGGCTCCACAGGCAGCGCGTTTGTGACTTTGAGGCGATGACCAATCTTTCCAGACCGCTTCGTGAAAAGCTGAAAAATAATTACGTTATTTCCGGCTGCACTATTGCAAAAAAACTGGTTTCAGTGTATGATAATACAGTTAAGTATTTGTTCAGCCTGCAGGACGGAGAACAGATCGAATCCGTCGTCATGAAATATAAATACGGCTATACGATCTGCGTATCCAGTCAGGTCGGCTGCAAGATGGGCTGTACGTTCTGCGCCTCCGGCATCGCCGGCTTCGTGCGCAATCTATTGCCCGGCGAGATATTGTCTCAGGTCTATACGGCTTCCCGCGATCTCGGAATCCGTATCTCGCACGTTGTCATGATGGGCGTCGGCGAGCCGATGGATAACCTCGACAACGTGCTGCGGTTTCTTTCGCTGATTACGGATGAAAAGGGCTACAACCTCAGCATGCGCAACATCTCGCTTTCCACCTGCGGCGTTGTGCCCGGCATCTATCGCCTGATGGAGGAAAACCTGCAGCTGACGCTTTCCATTTCACTGCACGCGCCGAACGACGAAATCCGTTCCCGCACCATGCCCGTGAACCGGCGTTGGCCGATGCACGAGCTGCTGCAGGCCTGCAGGGCATATACCGAGCATACCGGAAGACGTATCTCGTTTGAATACGCCCTGATCGCCGGGGTCAATGATTCCGACCGGGACGCAAAAGAGCTGGCTTCCCGGCTGCGCGGCATGCTCTGCCACGTGAATCTGATTCCGGTCAACAGCGTGAAAGAGCGCGACTACGTCCGTTCGTCGCCCGCGCGCGTGCAAAGCTTTCAGCACACGCTGGAGCTGTGCCATATCAACGCAACAGTCCGCCGGACGCTCGGCAGCGATATCAACGCCAGCTGCGGCCAGCTGCGGCGCGGCGAAGGACCCGGCACGGACAACAGCCAATCTTAAGATGATTCAATAGCAACCCTATGAAAGAGGTGACTGCATGAAGACGCTTGGAAATTCGGATATCGGCAGGATCCGCCAGAACAACGAAGACGCTTTTCGCTTTGGATGCTTTGACGACGGCGTGACCTGGGCCGTCGTATGCGACGGCATGGGCGGCGCCGCCGGCGGTCAGATCGCAAGCTCCATTGCCGCCGATATGGTCGGAAAAAAGATTGAAAAATGCTATAACAAATCCATGACGGAAGGCTCCATCGAGAATATGCTGCTCTCCGCCATTACGACCGCCAACGTCACGGTGTACGACCGCGCAATCGCGGACGATTTCCTCAGCGGCATGGGCACGACGCTCGTTGCCGCCGTGATCAAGAATTCAGTCGCCTCCATCGCGCACGTCGGCGATTCGCGCGCCTATCTCATTCATGACGGGACGCTGCGGCTTTTGACCAAGGACCATTCCCTCGTGCAGGAGATGCTCGACAACGGGCAGATCACGCAGGAGGAATTCGAGCATCATCCGGTCAAGAACATCATCACGCGGGCGCTCGGGGTCGCCGAGCAGATCGAAATCGAATTCGATACGGCGGAACTTGTCAAAGGCGACGTGCTGTTCCTTTGCACCGACGGTCGGAGCGGAACCGTCAGCAGCGACGAGATGCTGCAGATCTATCGGGAGGATTCCTTTGACCAGTTTACATCTAAG
>JAEEGG010022401.1_pt1 | contig 12438 bp, 12 predicted proteins | sample 9134161 | NCBI WGS metagenome assembly JAEEGG01 (sample SAMN16246543, study PRJNA631951) | gut metagenome | biome: gut microbiome; feature: rumen; material: CR-attached | host: Bos | place: Iran: Karaj | collected 2018-10
CTGTAAGTCTGTTTCATGTTTCCATGATATAGAAGGAAATTGCATACATCAGTTGGTGTGATGTACGGATTGTCTTTCAAATGAGAATGGAATGCTGCCTCGCCTTCATTTGAAATAGGTATGAACGAACGGTGATACCGCCGGAATGCGGTTATGTTGCCTTCATTGTCAAAGTCTATGCTGAGGTCATTGCCGAATGGGATGATGCCGGTACGCTCCACTCCTTGCAGCATATACATGCGGGTGGTCTTGTCATCGATGCGGACGAAGTCGGAATTGGGTCGTCCATAGTCGGGGTCATAACGCAGGCTGTCACCGTATTGCTCAATGGCATTCTTGAACATGAGGTCTTTCTTTTCAAAAATCCCTCTTTCATTCTCAGAGATGGGACGAGGTTCGTAGGAAATGGTCTGCTCTCCGCTTTTGAGGTCGTAACGAAAATCGAAAATACAGTTTTTCTGTTCCTTATCCATGAAAATGACTCTCCACGAATCGTTTGTTGGTTGCCAGATAAAACTGTGGCCTATCTCATCAACATTGTAATGAGCCAACAAAGAGTCGGTAGACTCCCAATTGACACATTCTGCAACGTAGAGGTTATATCCTTCTTGACAGATGCTGTCTAGTGCGTCTGTTATCACCCCTGACTGTTGAATCATCTCTCTTGTAGGCCCCTGTGCGAATGTTGAGTATGATGCCATACAGGCCATTATCGATATGGCTATCGCCATTGATTGAAATGTTGAAAATGCCTTTCCCATTTTAATGATAGTTTTTCTTATACATTTACGACTATGGTATCTGTTCCAAAACCTGATGGCTATGTTCTCAGCCGACAGGATGATACTTTTAACTTAGACTTTTTTTACCTGAAATAAACCAAAAATCTCGACTCACAAATTCACTGTCGTGTGTTCCTTATCTTAGCATGTCCCATCAACAACAAATACAGAATGTTGAACAACACGTAGGCCAGGAATTCACATGACACTTCCAATGTTTGCCTGATATAATCCGAGGCCGGATTGGTATGCAAATCCATGATTTCTTTCTCCGTCTCATACTTCAGGCTCACCATCGTGTTGATTATCCCATAGATCAAAAGCATCCCCAATAATGAAGTGAGGATAATATATGCAATATTAACAACTTTAAAAGTTCTATCTTTGATAAACATGTCTGTTGAGTCTTGGAGAGATAAATCAAAGTCTGAGTGGATAAGTCAAAAAGCGTCCCAGAGATGGCTGCTCAGCGGCCAATATGTTTCTTGCCATTGGATATGTATATTCCATGTGGGATGATGCCCGACGGCAGCTTCCTGCCCTGCAGGTCGTAACAATCCCCTTCATCGCCATTTGGAACAAGCATGAGTTGCTCCACTCCATTAGTTTCCTGGAGTTTGTAGTAGAATGGACCATATAATAAATCCACCAAAATGTAAGCCCTGCATCCTCCAATACGTCCGTTTTCACAGTCTGGCGTATGGTCAAAAAAATAGATATCTTGGTTCGTGGTGATGACCATATCGGTGTTGTCGTAACTACCTTTGAACCAGATTTGCTCCAATGCGGTCTGCCCTGGCTTTCCCGATAAGTCCATTCCACTGACATCCACACGGCAGTCCTCGTTGACAATCAGCAGATAGGGCACATTGGCTTGTGGGATGGGCTCACGCTCGAATACGAGCACATTGTCCTCCCGATGGTCAAGTCGGTAATATTTCCCTAACGTGGCATCGGGTTCCACAGGCAGGATGATGGTTCCAACTTCCCCTGCCTTGAAATCCAAGGCATTGAAAAGGGTGAAGTCCATTTTCTTGTCTTCAAATGGTAGAGACCAGGAATCATAATCTTTTGAGAAAACATATTCCAGTCCTACTTCCTTGTATGTGATGTGCCCCAGGGCTTTAGCCGAAGGCAGGAATGTGTTGCGACCCTCCGACGCTCTTACTCGGTAATGACCTTCCTCATCTGTCAGACCTTTGTATTCATTCTGTTCCCATTTGCAACTGGTAAGAGTCACTTCCGCCCCGGCAATGGGGTTCCCGTCTTGGTCGTTGACCTGACCTGTCAGATATTCCACCTTTGTGGCTATGGTGTATCTCAATTGTGGCGAAAAGTCGGATTGTGGGGAGTTGGAAACGTCTTCCATTTGGTCGGACGTCGAGCACAATGCAGTGTTTTTGATGTTTTTATTGGAACGGGCGAAATACACATCGTGGTCGCTGGCTTCGCCGTAACTCAATATGGTGATTCTCACACCTCCATCATGATAAGTGAAGGGTTCATCGAGTGTGATGTCCACCAATTGAATCCAATTGCCTAGCTGCCCGCCGCTCTTGATGACAATGTCACCCTCAAACACTTTTGTCATATTTTCTACAGGTACGAATCCGCCGCCTACCCGAAACAAACCGCTCTCTGTGTGTTGCATCCAGACAACGACATGCCTTTCCACCTCGTCTCCTGGATTGTAGCCCATGTATCCTATCTTGACGATCTTGTCACCTTCCAATATTTGCACGTGACCTTTCACATAAATGGCCTCGGACTTGGAGAATGGACGGGTGGTGACAATGGGAGCACCCACCGACACATTGTATTGATTGTCGTCTTCATCGCGCCATATCTGCATCGTCTTCTCCTTGTAGTCATATTCCTCCCCATCCTCATCTTGAAAGAAGGAACAACTCGCCTGTGTCGATGATGGCGGCATGTCCTTTTCGCATGCATCCATGACCTCCCATGCCTCCTGTCCCCATGAAGTCAATGGCATGAGAAGTGAAAGAACCAATACAACAAATATCTGTTTCATAATCTTCGCTTAAAATTAACAATGCACTTCATTTATAGTAACGACAGGGTTGTGCTTTTATTATCGATGCTCCTTTGGATAACAGATACCGCTCAACATCTTTGGCACCGCCAAGTTCATTTTGAGACCGGTGCGGATAAGGAAACATTGAATGGATACCTTGTTTTCATGTAATGATAGGAGTCTATTCATATCATACAACTAATTCTTCAACATTTCCCTGGCCAAAGAGTTTAATGCATCCATGTCTATGGGTTCTAACACGATATCTTCTGGTTCCAAATTCAGAAGAAACTGCATGTAGGTTGGAAGCGTGAGCAGGTCACCATCACGACCGATGTTGTAGTCGCCAAACTTGATGAAATGCTTCACACCATATTTCTCCGGGTGCTTTCTCACGGTGGCGATGCTCTTGGCCTGTGCTGTACGGGCTTTCACCTCTACAGGGACACATTCGCCTTTGTAGCGGATGAGGAAATCCAGCTCCATACCAGAATCCTTTTGGAAGTAGTACAGACTTTGGCCTTTCTTGATGAGTGTGTCGGCCATCAGGTTCTCAAATATGGCTCCTTTGTAACCACCCAGATTGCCTTGGAGAATGTCCACTCTTGTAGAACCACCTAACATGGCGACCAGGATTCCTATGTCGGCAGTATAGACTTTGAAAATATTGTCTATCGCATTACCTTCAAATGGCAGGCCTGTAATGCTGGAATTATAGCATCGGCGGATGATACCTGCGTCTTCCAACCACTGCAGTGAGTCTTTATAAAAGACACCACGGCCACCGCTCTCCACCTTGGACCACTGGAATTTCTTGTTCTCCTTGGCCAGTTGCTTGGGAATGGCATTGAAACATGCGCGGATGTGGGGTTTGTCCTTGTCATCGGCATATTTCACCATGTCTGAACGGTATTCCTTAAGAATGGACTGCCACACTGTATTCACCGCATTCATGTCGCCGGTCTCCAACAGTGCATTCACAGCAGCAGGAAGTCCGCCAACGGCAACATAGCGGTACAGCAACGTTTTCATTGCTACGTGGATGCCTTCAGGCACAGGTGTCTCCTCTGTTAGACATCGCTTCAATACATTGATAACTTCCTCACTCATGTTGTTCGCCCAGAGGAACTCTTCGAAGTCGAGCGGATACATCTCCACAATCTCTTCATAGCCTACAGGAACGGAGTTGCTGCCTTTCTCTTGTCTGGCAGCCCCCCTTTTACGTCTCTTCTTTTCCTCCTGTCCATATCCCTGAACGCCCAACAATGAACCTGTGGCGATGATGTCATAACGACCGTCTTCCTTGAAAAACTTCAGACAGGTACGGGCTTCTGGACAGTCCTGTATTTCATCAAGGATAATGCAGGTATCACCTGGGACGAACTTTGCGTTCCTCATCTGGGCCGACAGGTTGAGGATGATGGTGTCCACATCCTTGGAGCCATAGAAAGCTGTCTTCCTCTCCTCCTGTTTGAAGAAGTTGATATAGACAACGTGCTTGTAGTTGTCATTTGCAAATTGTTGGGTGATAAAAGTCTTGCCACATTGACGAATGCCCATAATGACCAGTGGCAGACGGTTCGGCTTGGCCTTCCATTGCCTTAATGTTTCTGATATTCTTCTCCTTAACGCCATACAAAAGTATTATAATCGATTGCAAAGATACGTTTTTCCAGCGAGTTTGCAAAATTCTATGCTGTTTTTCCACCGACTTTTTGTGTTTTTGATGTCATTTTTCAGACGACTTTCAATAAGACAGATTAACTAAATTTCTCACTTTCGTTTGATGTTCTTTCTACAATTTTGTATCTTTGCACAAATTCATTTAAAATTGAGACAGTATCTTTCCATTCTGGACAACATCTTGAAATCTGAAGTAAGAAGAAAAGACGATTTCAAGGTTGGTTTCGCTACATCAGTAGATGTAGTGAGGGAGGCCGGTGGACTGCGCCTTAAAGCTATTCTCGTGATAGCCCGTGAGCAGGGTGTAGAAATAGAGGACACGACGTGCAGATGTATAGATGAGAACCTGCTCGCCGCACTAGCGGATGCTCATGTCCGCAAAATGAGGGCATACTTTAATAATGCCAATAAACATATTACCATGCTCACTGGCGACGAGATGGTAACGTTCATAGATTTTTGTGAAACCTTCAAAAAACGCCAATCTTCAAATAAAACTGTTCAGTCATGGATGGACATTGACGCGGATGCCATACGTCAGCAGTTCATACAGAAAGTACATAAACTCACCTCTCCTGTCTTCGATTTGTTTTCGGGGATAGGCAACATCTATATAAAGGAGATAGTTGCTTCTCTTAGTTGCAAACCAAATGATAGTCTCGACTTATCCAGATTCAATTGGCGTGACAATGTCATTATCAGAGTTCTTCAAAGCGACTTTTTCAATAAGAAAGCTAAAGACAAACATCAAGACTACATAGACAATCGATCTATTGTTAGGAGGATTACATTGTCAGCGAGATATCATTTTTATACTTCAGAGGATGACGATCATCAGCAAGACACGATCACTATAGTGAATATTCATCGTGCCCTTGCGATGGTTGCATGAATAATGCATCACAAAAGGGCTCATAGTAAAACACAAAAAAATAATTATGAGCTTAAAAAAATATTTTGATATAGTTTCGACAACTTCAAATCCGACGCTGTTTTCAACGAAGGATATGTATGTCATGTCTTGCACAAAGAGTGGACATAACCCACTCTATGCAGAACTATCTGCAACCGAGAAACGAAAGCTTACATATAACAATCTGCATTTGTCTTTTGGTATGAGATGGTCTGAACCAAATTGGTTTCCTATACTGGAGCCATACAATGGTCCGCTCGATTATGAGTATTGTACCTTTTCCAAACGTAGACAATACGATGGCAAAGGGCAGGCTCTTATGATTTTCGAAGATGATTACACGTTTGACCATCTGACATGGGACAGACTTGAACAGACTACTTTTACTCTGGCCAAGTTTGACTGTCTGTTTACACCAGACTATTCAATGTATGTAGATGCCCCACTACAAATCAACAAGAATAGCGTGTATAAAACACGATTTGCCGGTGCTTATTGGCAGAAATGCGGTTTTAACGTGATTCCAACTGCCAGTTGGGCAGGAGCGAATTCCTTTCCATGGTGTCTAGAAGGATTACCACAACATAGTGTCATCGCTATTTGTGGGGTTGGCGTAAGTTGGTCACGCCAGGCACTGGAACTGTGGCAGTATGGTATCAGACAGGTGGAATCACTGCTCTCACCTACAGCGATTATCATTTATGGCAAGAAAACTGAGATTCCTGGAATATCAACTCCTGTCAGGTTTATTAAAGACCACATTACAAAATTTTTTAGAAATGAAAAATCCAGAAAATAAACTTTGGAAAGAAGATGAAGATCTATTCACTTCAATGATAGGACATTATGTCTCTGATAAAGAGAGAACGTTCTTTGAAAAAATGAGATATAAAATGGAGTATGAAATTGCCCCATCCAATGATCTTATTATGTTTGAAGAGGACAATGAAGATCATATCTACATTTTGCGCTGTGTATATGAAGAGATTATTATCGGGCATGGTATCAAAGGCAATTACGACGAAGAGTTCCATGTCATGACACTATCAGAAGCTCTTAACGCCAACCTTAAAGAGTTGGGGTTTCTCAAAAGTGACATTACACTCTTAGAATGGCTGAGAGGAAGAGACTATGAAGGAATTAGGTACAATCACAATTATGCATTTTTTTGACATACTCTCACCCCTGAAGGAGCGAGATTCTTGGATGCAGGCGTGACCGCAAAGAAGCGCCGGTGGCGTTCTTTGACTTACTGACACTCTCCAATTCGGCAATGCCCTGCCGAAGTATATTGTTTGCTGCGAGCAAGTCCCGCTTGTGAACTATGCCACACTCGGGACATTGCCAGGTGCGCTCATGAAGCTGTAGCCCTTCATTCTTATACCCGCACGTACACATCTTTGATGATGGGTAGTAGCGGTCGATTTTATGGACGGTGACGCCATACTTGGTGGCGAGATACTGGAGTTTCAGGACAAACTCGCCGTGTGCCAAGTCTGACATCTTCCGTCCCCAGAGGGCAGACATATCGGTGAGCTGCAGGTCTTCGATGAAGATCCTGTCGTACTGCCGGCATAGCTGATGGGCGAGCTGCCACTGGAACTCGTTGCGCTGGTTGACAACCTTCTCATGGTGGCGGTCAAGTTCCAGACGCTTCCGTTCCCGGTTATGGGAACCTTTCAGACACTTCGAGAGGTTCCGCGACTTACGCTGCAACTGGCGCAGTCCGCTCTTCAGGAACTGCGGGTTGCCAACAGTCCGTCCGTCGCTCAGCGTCATGTACTTCTTCAGCCCGAAGTCAATGCCAACGGATGCACCATTATGTGTCTTTCCGATGGACTGAGGGGACTGATCGAGCACCATGATGATGAAGAATTCTCCGATGTGGCTCCGTTTGACGGTCAGGGTTTTCACCTTTCCGTCATACGGACGGCTCAACGAGAACTTGAATCGCTTACCGATGCTGTTTATAGTCAGGACGTTGCCGTCTAGGGAATAGCCGCCCTGCTTAAACAGGATAGAGGTGAAATCCCTTGCCTTGCGGAACTTCGGCGGGCGTTTTGCCAGATGCTTGAAGAAACGCTGGTACGAAGTGTCAAGCCGCTGTAGAATTTCCTGAGTGGTCTGGGAATGTAGCAGGCAACGGCTGATTCGTTTTGCGAAATGCTTCTGCATCCTGGTTGCACCAATATACTTGTGATAGAGGCGATAGTACCGTTTCTGCAAGGCCAGTGCATGATTCCATACAAAGCAGGCCTCCCGGAGCATCTTATCGAGGTGCTTCGTCTTGGGAGTCCTGTAGAGTTTGTATTTGTATGCAATCATAAGAAAACCGTTATTTTGCTTGCAAATATATAACCTTTTCTTAACTTTGCAAACTAAATCGATAAAAATTGCTTATGACCACTCAAAATAGATACAAATACGCATCGCATTGCTTGTATAACATTGGATTTCACATTATCTGGTGTCCTAAGTACCGCCGGAAGGTTCTTGTGGACGGCATAGATGAACGCCTGAAAGAGCTGCTGCTTGAAAAGGCTGAAGATCTCGAAATTCAGATTGACCAGATGGAGGTGATGCCAGACCACGTACACTTGTTCGTGAAGTGCAAGCCGACGTTGGCCGTTCACCATATCATCAATCAGTTGAAGGGCTACACCTCGGTTATACTCCGCAGGGAGTTTCCGAAGTTGAAGAGCAGGCTTCCAACTCTGTGGACGAGATCCTACTATGTGGAGAGTGTCGGACATATATCAGAAGAGACTATTAGAAAATATATAGAAGACCAGAAGAAGGTATGAAGGAAAGAGAACATAGGTTCGCTTTCATCCCACACCTAAAGGAAGTGGGCATTCCCGCTTGTGGTCGTAACATGGGAAATCAAAGAGAATATATACCAAGTGGAGGGTTCAGTCAGTATTTGTACAAAGACGAGAGCCCAAGAGTGACAATCAATGGTGTTACTGGTAAAATGATCAGCATGATAACAGACCCAACTGGTACTCATGCTGGGCTGCCTACTTACGCAAACACATCTGACATTTATTTCAAAAAAGGAAACGACGGATTGGCCTCTCAGGCCAAGGTGTATATCGACAGAAAGACTGTTCTCGATTTTGACTGGAATCACGATCATCAAAATAGCGATGGACGCGTATTTCATAAAGGAACTGTTCATGTGCAGACGTACAGAGTAAACCCTGATGGAAGTTTGACAAGACTGTCAAAAAAAGCAAGATTTATGAATAATCATGAAATGAAGAAATATGGTCCCATCATTAAATATTTTAACCCGAGCGTAAAGTTTAGATAATAATAACATACTGTTATCAACCCAAACTATAAACTAAAAGTGAATTAGTCCATCCATTTTGGGGTGGACTAATTTATGGCATCAAGGTTCATCTTAAAATATTGAATGCATCACCTTGCTATGCATTTAATTTGTAATTAAATCAAACTGAACCAACAAAAAAGAACCCCATCTCATTCTTCACTCCCCTCCTTCCCCAACATTCAGCCCGTATCCTCCCAACTGGCCCTCTATCTTCTTCACCTTATAGATATAGTTGGGATCCTCGGCATACGGTATCCTCCTCAAGAACTCATAATAGTCGCCGCCCTTGTAACGGTACTGGATCATGTCCCTGTACCCCTTGACACTCTCCTGCCAGGTGGCGAACTCATAGTACTGCCCGTCATGGCGGGTCAGGCCGAAGAGGTTGTGCTTGTTCCGGCAAACGGACGAACTCAGGTACCCTGTCTCAAGCAATACCTGGGCCAGCACCACGCTCTGGTGGTGGATGCCGTAATGCTCCATCGTGGCTATCAGGTTCTCGATGGTCAGGTCCGACCCTTCAGCGTAGGTATAGTCCCCCACACTGCTCCCGCCATACAGCTGGCTCTGCAGCTGGTGGATGTAGTCGTTGATGTAGTCGATGAACACCAGCGGGTCCACCCTTTGACCCATGTAGGTCATCTTCACATGGAGATGGGGACCGGTGCTGCGGCCGGTGTTCCCGCTGATGGCAACCACGTCGCCTGCCTGAACCGCCTCGCCGACCTCCACGCCGATATCGCTCAGATGCCCGTAAAGGCACTCGATGTTCCCGTGGTTCAACACCACGTAGTTGCCGTAGCCGGTGTTGCCGTGCTGCACCTTCGTCACCACACCGGGCAGCATCGCATAGACAGGCTCATAGCTGCACCGGAGGTCCACGCCGTCATGGAAACGAGTGCCCTGTCCCAAAGGGTCCTTACGGTAGCCGAACTTCGAGGTGAGATAGAAACGCTGCAGGGGCATCGACACCGTGCTGCGCTGGCTCAGCAAATCAAGACGGCGCAGGTCTTCCTCCTTCAGCTCCCGGAACAGCAGGGCGTCCTCACTGTCCTCCGTGTACTCGTCAATCCTGTCCCTGCCTTTCCTTCCGCCATCATCGGCATTCCCACCAACAACGGTCTGGACGGGCATGATGATGACCTGCGGGGCCTGCCGTCTCTTCCTTCCGAAGATGCCTCGGGAACGGTTCCCGCCATCATCTCCCCTTTTGGACGATTTGCCGAAGAGCCGCTTAAAGAAACCCTTCTTCCTTCCCTCCTGCTCCATGGCATCCTGAGTCCTGTCCTGCTGCATCTGGCCGACTACTCCCTGCCCATAAGCATCGGTTGTAAGACCATGGAAACCATCCTGGCTGACGGCTCCCTCCTTCCCTTGTGTTCCTCCTCCCTTTCCCTGACCCACACCAGGTATCACGGGCATCTCATAGAACTTCTCCTCACTCCCTTCTGCTACAGGGCCAACAGACACACCGGTGGAACCATGCTCCTCACCCGATACCGCACCGACCTTCCCGGTCGGCGCCGGCTGCCCGATCAGACGGATGGGGACGGTGTCCCTGCTGACGGTGTTGAACTGCGCCCGACATGGCAAGAAGGACATCAACAAACTGCTAACAAACGTTAAAGTCAAAACAAAGTTTCTCATAAATTATGCTGATTATGATATTTTACCTATTTTTGCGGCAAAGATACACAAAAATATCATAACTATGTTATCGAACCGCAGTTTTCTTGAGCATGAAATCCCCTATAGGCAGCTGGACAAGCTGGGCATTTCCAAGAAAAGCATCCTTGCCCTGAACAAGGACATCCTCTCCACGTTCATGACCGGGGGATTCACTCCCCTGCTCAAGATGGAGGTGGAGGGAGACGGGAAGACCTTCATCTTCCTGGGGAAGCTGAGGATGAGCCGCGAACCCAAGGGGGGCGTCTCACTGTACGTGCTGCCCCTGCGCACACGGACACCCAACGACAAGGACCTCAGGCTCGACGAACCGGAGATGGAACACCTCAGGCACGGACTGGTCCTCAAGAAGAACGTCTACGACGATTTCAACAAGAAGACGACGTACTACGCCCAGCTGGACGGGGAGACCAACGCCATCCTCAAGGTCAGGGCAAGGGACGTGGCCATACCGTCGGTGGTGAAGGACGTGGACATCAACATGGACATGCGGGAAACCTTACGCAACGGGATGCCCGTGCAGATAGACGCCGACGGGACGCCCTACACCATCGGCATAGACCTGACGGAGCCGTCGGGATACCGCGTGCTGCAGGGCACGAGGGATGACTGGGACGCAGCCATTGCAAGGGAATGGGACAAGGTCCACCCGGAGGAGATCGGCTTCTGGCTGACCGACGAGAACGGATGGGAATACCAGGAGCTCTCCGACAGCAAGCTGCACATCGACATGCAGTATGCGCTCGACGATGACATCGACCTCGACGAGGCACTCAACAAGAACCAGGGGGCTTCCATCAGGATCTGACGGACAGCACTCCCGAAAACATCCCAAAGGATGACCACACGGCAGGCCCCGGCCTGCAGATACGACAAGACGTCATATTTATAAAATTTAAAATTCTTATACGCTGGAAACTCCTTAATGGATGGACACCGACCGGGACATCCGGACAAAACCGAATGGCCCTGTCACCGCAGAAGAGAAAACTGGAAGTTCTCCAATGCGGGAAAGACGGACAAGCCGCTCCCCATAGCCGGCATCCCGAATGGCCTTCACCGGCACGCGGGGACGGTGCGTCCGACAAACAGTGGCACAGACATCGCCTGATGACTCTCTGGGTGTAAAGGCCCCGAAGGGGAGGGCGGGCTGGAAGAACTGCCCTCCCCATATTCTCTGCCCACTGAACGCTTCAATGCAAATGACTCTCAAAAATGGAAACACTGGACTACGGTGGCCACCATGCCGACGTGACCACTCCAAAGGAAGAATTCACCATCGAACTGTTTGCCGACATGATGACCTTCTATGTCCGCAACGCCAACTCGCTCTCACCTGACGAGCGGGAGGACTTTGCACGTCTCGACCATGCGGCAAACGCAGGACAGCTCGTCAGCTGGGCGGAGAACATCCACATCACGGGCTGCATGGGAGACCTGACCGCCATCGACCTGGCCAACATCATACGCAACACGGACGAAGCATCGCTTTCGGATCTTCTGAAGAAAACACGACTACACCCACGCATCATCAGCGAGAAACTCAACGCCATCACCGCACAGGCGGAGAGGACAAGGTCGGCACTGGCAGAGTCGCCGGCCATCCTCTTCCGCAACGGTGAGGGCAACTTCACCGCATTGGGCGAAGACGCGAAGGCCATCGCACAGAAACTCGCACTGATGCCTGACGACACCCTGGGCGACATCCCCGTCATCAACATCGGACGGCCGGGCGTCGCGCTGCTCGAACACAACAACATCCCTTACCATATCACTGAACCCGCCACCGACATCGCCTTCGCCTATGAGGAGGACAACGACGTGGCACAGGGGAACCGCCGGCTGACGCAGATGGGTCTCCTCGCCGTGCTGTCCAAAGGCGACACGGTGAGGTACCACACCGGCGGTAAGATCTTCGGCAACGAGGAGACCATCGAACTGCGCAACGGACTCTTCCTCGTGACGTCCCTCGACACGGAAGACAGGATGGAACCCACTG